>ENA-OQCP01001110-OQCP01001110.1-human-gut-metagenome-genome-assembly--contig:-NODE-1110-length-10744-cov-3.107940_pt1 | contig 10744 bp, 13 predicted proteins | sample MGYA00242760_ERZ504583 | MGnify/ENA primary metagenome ERZ504583 (study PRJEB26092, sample SAMD00036308) | human gut metagenome | host: Homo sapiens | study: EMG produced TPA metagenomics assembly of...
AAGAGTGCATTGAAAAAGGGATTCTTGCTGATTATTTAATGCGAAAAGGAAGCGAGGTTGTCAATATGTTATTAGACGAATACGACTATGAGACAGATATCGAAGTGCAGAGAGAAGAGGCAAGAGAAGAAGGACGAATAGAAGAAAAAAGTGCTCTCATCCGGAAAAAACTTGAAAAAGGAAAAACAATTTCCGAAATTGCAGATGATCTTGAAGATACAGAAGAAAATATTGCTCATCTGATTGAACAGTTTCATCTCCATATAAATTAATCAAAGATAACTTCATAGAACAGAGGAGAGAGTTGATTTCTCCTCTGTCAGAAGTCGATTAAAATATAAATATATCATTGTTTCTCATTTACCGATATGCTATGATAATTCCACTCACAGAAATTCTTTCTGTGAAAAATACCGGCAGCTTCACCGGTCTGAGGAATTCCCTCAAAATTACCCGATACAATACAACAACAGTTTTTGCATGGATAGTCTAGTAGAACAGTTCTTTTTTTCGTATACTGATTCTAAATAATTGTGGCTGAACTGTTACGATTATAATAAGTTTACGGAAAAACCACCTTGACTAATATTAATATTTTTTTTATAATATTTTATACGACATATTAAAAATATGATGAAAAAGGCGATGACGGAGACAGTAAGATCTGATCGAATGTTACAGCGAGTCGGGGATGGTGTAAGTCCGATACCGGTAGACAGATTCTGAATATCACTTCCGAGCCGCGGCATCTGAAATAAATACAGAGAAGTAAGAGCCGACGTAAGTCCGACGTTACAGGACACCATATGCGGATCCGAATCGTATGCATAAGCTACAGAAAAGAAGAGATATAGAAAGAGATGTACTATACTGTAAATAGATGTTTTCTGTCGCGTACAGTCAAGGCGTGAGATCCAAGTATGTTGTAACAGGTGGTTAAAAACGGAGAATAAGCTTTCGTCCTATTACAGGACGGAAGCTTTTTGTTATTAAGGAGGAAAGGAAGAAGATCATGTACAAAAAAGTTTCTACAGACATGAATTTTGTCGATCGAGAAAAACAAATCGAAAAGTTTTGGGACGACAATCACATTTTTGAGAAAAGTATGGAAGAGCGGGAAGGATGTCCGGATTATATTTTTTATGACGGCCCTCCGACAGCAAACGGAAAGCCGCACATTGGTCATGTGCTGACTCGTGTTATTAAAGATATGATTCCGCGTTATCGAACAATGAAAGGCAGTATGGTTCCCAGAAAAGCAGGTTGGGATACACACGGACTTCCGGTAGAACTGGAAGTGGAAAAGCTGCTCGGACTTGACGGGAAAGACCAGATTGAAGAGTATGGACTAGAACCTTTCATTGATAAGTGTAAGGAAAGTGTTTGGAAATATAAAGGAATGTGGGAAGATTTTTCAGGAACAGTAGGTTTCTGGGCAGATATGGACGATCCGTATGTCACATATCATAATTCCTTTATAGAGTCGGAATGGTGGGCGTTAAAGCAGATCTGGGATAAAGGGCTTCTTTACAAAGGATTTAAGATCGTTCCTTATTGCCCGCGCTGCGGAACGCCGCTTTCTGCACAGGAAGTTGCACAGGGATACAAAGATGTAAAAGAACGTTCTGCGATCGTCAGATTCAAAGTAAAAGAAGAAGATGCGTATATCCTTGCATGGACGACAACTCCCTGGACGCTGCCGTCGAACTTGCGCTTTGTGTAAATCCGAAAGAAGATTATGCGAAAGTAAAGGCTGCGGACGGAAATATTTATTATATGGCGTGCGCGCTTCTTGATACGGTGCTTGGAAGACTTGCAGAAGAAGGAAAAGCAGCGTATGAGGTGCTTGAGACATATAAGGGAACTGATTTGGAAGGAAAAGAATACGAGCCGCTTTATCAGTGCGCGGCAGATTGTGCGCAGAAGCAGAACAAGAAAGCGTTTTACGTTGTATGTGACGAATATGTTACGTTGACAGACGGTACAGGCGTTGTTCATATTGCTCCGGCATTCGGTGAAGACGATGCGAACGTAGGAAGAAAATATGACCTTCCGTTTGTTCAGCTTGTAGATGAAAAAGGAAATATGGCAGAGGAGACGCCGTTTGCAGGATTGTTTGTAAAGAAAGCCGATCCGGAAGTGCTCAAAGATCTTGATGCCAGAGGTCTGCTCTATGATGCACCGAAATTTGAGCATAGTTATCCTCATTGCTGGAGATGCGACACACCGCTGATCTATTATGCACGTGAATCATGGTTCATCAAGATGACTGCGTGAAAGAGGACCTCATCGCAAATAATAATACGATCAACTGGATTCCTGAAAGTATCGGAAAAGGACGTTTCGGCGACTGGCTTGAAAACGTGCAGGACTGGGGTATCAGCCGTAACCGTTACTGGGGAACGCCGCTTAATATTTGGGAATGCGAGTGCGGACATATGCATTCTGTCGGAAGCATTGAGGAATTAAAAGAAATGTCCGATAATTGCCCGGATGACATTGAACTTCATCGTCCGTACATTGATGCGGTGACGATCAAATGTCCGAAGTGTGGAAAAGAGATGCACCGTGTTCCGGAAGTAATCGACTGCTGGTTTGACAGCGGATCAATGCCGTTTGCACAGCATCATTATCCGTTTGAAAATAAAAGAGCTGTTTGAAAGACAGTTCCCGGCGGACTTTATTTCGGAGGCGGTAGACCAGACGAGAGGATGGTTCTATTCCCTGCTTGCGATCTCAACGCTTCTGTTTAACAAAGCGCCGTATAAGAATGTAATCGTACTTGGTCATGTACAGGATGAGAACGGACAGAAAATGAGCAAATCAAAAGGAAATGCAGTCGATCCGTTTGATGCTCTTGAAAAATACGGTGCAGATGCGATCCGCTGGTATTTCTATGTGAACAGCGCTCCGTGGCTTCCGAACCGTTTCCACGGAAAAGCTGTAGTAGAAGGTCAGAGAAAGTTCATGGGAACACTGTGGAACACATATGCTTTCTTTGTTCTTTATGCAAATATCGATCAGTTTGACGCCACAAAATATGAATTAGAATATAATAACTGTCCGTTATGGATAAGTGGCTTTTGTCAAAGATGAACACGATGGTAAAAACGGTAGATACAAACCTCGGAAATTATCGTATTCCGGAAGCGGCGCGCGCTCTTCAGGAATTTGTAGATGATATGAGTAACTGGTATGTAAGAAGAAGCCGTGAACGTTTCTGGGCGAAAGGAATGGAGCAGGATAAGATCAATGCATACATGACACTATATACAGCGCTTGTTACGGTATCAAAAGCGGCAGCTCCGATGATTCCGTTTATGACAGAAGAGATTTATCAGAATCTTGTACGCAGCGTTGACCAGAATGCGCCGGAGAGTATCCATCTGTGCATGTTCCCGGAAGTGAACGAGGATCAGATCGACACAGAGCTTGAGCAGAATATGGAGCATGTGCTGAAGCTTGTCGTTATGGGACGCGCCTGCAGAAATACATCGAACATCAAGAACCGTCAGCCGATCGGTCAGATGTTCGTAAAAGCAGCATTTGATCTGCCTGAATTTTATCAGGATATCGTAGCTGATGAGCTGAATGTAAAAAATGTAAAGTTTACAGATGATGTAAGAGACTTTACTTCTTATAGTTTTAAACCACAATTAAAGACAGTAGGTCCGAAATATGGTAAAATGTTAGGGGGAATTAAAGCGGCGCTTGATCATGCAGACGGAAATTCTGCTATGGATGAGATCAATGAAACAGGAGCGCTTAAGCTTGATGTAAGCGGCCAGGAGATCACACTTTTCAAAGAGGACCTTCTGATCGATACAGCGCAGATCGAAGGATATGTTTCTGAAAACGACAATGGAATCACGGTTGTTCTTGATACGAACCTGACACCGGAACTTCTTGAAGAAGGATTTGTCAGAGAAATTATCAGTAAAGTACAGACAATGAGAAAAGAAGCTGACTTTGAAGTTATGGACCGCATCAAAGTAACGTATAACGGAAGTGAGAAAGCGGAAAAGATCTTTGCAGAACACAGTGACGAGATCGGCGGGGAAGTGCTTGCAGATAAAGTTGTAAAGGCAGAGCCGGCAGGTTATGTGAAAGAGTGGAAGATCAACGGAGAAGCAGTTACAATGGGCGTTGAGAAACAATAATTTTAAGATATGCGGCACATCCGCGCATTCGTTCTTGTAAGATAAAGGATGCGATGCGCCGCGGCATATCAAAAGGAAGGGAATAAAGCAATGCATAATAAAGGATTTGAGAAAGAAACATTTAAGGAAACCGTAAGAGAAAATATTAAGACGCTGTACAGAAAAACGATTGACGAGGCAACTCCTCAGCAGATTTTTCAGGCAGTATCCTATGCAGTGAAAGACGTAATCATCGATGATTGGATCGCAACACAGAAAGCGTATGACGAGGCAGATGCAAAGACTGTGTATTACATGTCTATGGAGTTTTTGATGGGGCGTGCATTGGGAAATAACCTGATCAATCTGACAGCGTATAAAGAGGTAAAAGAGGCGCTGGAAGAAATGGAGATCGATCTGAATGTAATCGAGGATCAAGAGCCGGATGCAGCGCTTGGAAACGGAGGTCTCGGACGGTTGGCAGCCTGTTTCCTTGATTCACTTGCAACATTGAATTATCCGGCTTATGGATGCGGCATTCGTTATCGTTACGGCATGTTTAAACAGAAGATTAAAGACGGGTATCAGGTGGAAGTGCCGGATAACTGGCTCAAAGAAGGTAATCCGTTCGAGATCAGAAGAGAAGAATATGCAAAAGAAGTCCGCTTCGGAGGGAATATCCGGTTTGAAAATGACCCTGAGACGGAAAGCAAAATTGTGCAGGGAAAATTATGAGTCTGTTTTGGCGATTCCGTATGATATGCCTATCGTAGGATATGGAAATCATGTCGTAAACACACTGCGTGTGTGGGATGCAAAAGCGATCACAGATTTTAAGCTTGATGAATTTGACAGAGGAAATTACCATAAGGCGGTAGAGCAGGAAAATCTTGCGAAATTGATCGTTGACGTTCTTTATCCGAACGACAATCATTATTCGGGAAAAGAACTCCGTTTGAAACAGCAGTATTTCTTCATCTCCGCAAGTCTTCAGGCTCTGCTTGAGAAATATAAGAAAAAGCATTCTGATGTTCGTAAACTTCATGAGAAAGTAATCATTCAGATGAACGATACACATCCGACAGTTGCGGTTCCCGAACTGATGAGACTGCTGATCGATCAGGAAGGATTAAGCTGGGAAGAGGCGTGGGAAGTAACGAGCAAAACATGTGCTTATACGAATCATACAATTATGGCAGAAGCTCTTGAAAAATGGCCGATCGACCTGTTTTCAAGACTGCTCCCCCGTATTTATCAGATCGTGCAGGAAATTGACAGAAGATTCCTGATCAAAGTGAATGAGATGTATCCGGGAAATGAGCATAAAGTAAAGAAAATGGCAATCTTAAGAGACGGTCAGGTTCGCATGGCAAATATGGCTATTATCGCGGGATTTTCTGTAAACGGCGTTGCGAAGCTGCATACAGATATCTTGAAAACACAGCAGCTCCGTGATTTCTATGAGATGATGCCGGAAAAATTTAATAACAAGACAAACGGCATCACACAGAGAAGATTCCTCGCACACGGAAACCCGCTTCTGGCAGACTGGATTACAGATAAGATCGGAAATGGATGGATCACAGATCTGTCGCAGATTGAAAAGCTCAGACCGTTTGCGGACGACGAAAAGGCCAGACGTGAGTTTATGCAGATTAAATACGAGAACAAAGTACGTCTTGCAAAATATATTAAAGAGCATAATGGAATTGAAGTTGATCCGCGCTCGATCTTTGACGTTCAGGTAAAACGTCTCCATGAGTACAAACGTCAGCTTCTTAATATTCTGCATATTATGTATCTGTACAACCAGATCAAAGAACATCCTGAGATGTCGTTTTATCCGAGAACATTTATTTTCGGAGCGAAAGCGGCGGCGGGATATTTAAGAGCGAAAGAGACGATCAAACTGATCAATTCCGTAGCTGATGTTGTAAATAATGACAGAAGCATTAACGGAAAACTGAAGTCGTATTTATTGAAGATTATCGTGTATCAAATGCGGAGATTATTTTTGCGGCAGCCGATGTGAGCGAGCAGATCTCCACGGCGTCAAAAGAGGCGTCGGGAACAGGTAATATGAAATTTATGCTCAACGGTGCGCCGACTCTCGGAACGATGGACGGAGCGAATGTGGAAATTGTGCAGGAAGTCGGAGCGGAGAATGCGTTTATCTTCGGCCTTAGTTCAGAAGAAGTAATTAATTATGAGAATAACGGAGGATATAATCCGACGGATATTTACTTTAACGATTGGGAATTAAAACGTGTGATCGATCAGCTTATGGACGGCACATATGCAAACGGCGATCAGAGATGTATAAAAATCTGTATAATTCTCTGTTGAATACGCAGTGTACAGACAGAGCGGATACTTACTTTATTCTGAAAGATTTCCGTTCCTATGCAGAGGCTCAGAAACGAGTGGAAGAAGCTTACAGAGATCAGCAGAGATGGTCAAGAATGGCAATGATGAATACGATATGCAGCGGGAAATTTTCCTCTGACAGAACAATCGAAGAATATGTAAGTGATATTTGGAAATTAGAAAAAGTAGATGTTGCTCCGCTTGAAGAGTAAAAACATCTGATTGATTTTTCGGAAAAGGGATAAGGAGGTAGTAAGATGAGAAATATGTATGATTACGCATATGAATACGAGTATCAGTATCATCCGGAAAGGGCAGGAGAAATGTTTGCCGTAGTGTTCGCTTCGCTTTGGCTTGCGATCATGATAGGAATGCTCGTATTTATGCTTGGAAGTTACCTTCTGCATTCTTTCGGTCTGTATACGATCGCAAAGCGGATGGGGAAAAAAGATGCATGGATGGCATTTGTACCTTTTGCGAGAACATATTACCACGGGAATATGGCAGGTCCGATCCGACTGAAAAATACGACGATCAAAAATCCGGGATTGTGGAAACTGCTTTTTCCGATCATCTACAGCGGAGCGATCGGCATCTATGTACTGGTACTCGTATTTGGCATCGGAATGACGCTCGCCGGAAGTGCGGTGAATCAAAATGTGACAGGGGCGGGGATGAGCGTACTTGCGTTTTTCTTTATGTATTTCGTAGTGATCATTGTTTCGATCTTATTCGGAGCAGTTCAGATCGCTTTGAACGTCTTGGTGAATAAACAGATTTATGAAAACTTCGCGGAAGGAAATATGCCGGTTATTCATGCAGTATTATCATCGTTAGTACCGTTATACGAGGCGATATGCCTGTTTATTATGAGAAAGAGACCGTTTGTCCGATAAAACAAAAGTTATAAAAAAAACAGCGCTTCATATGATAGAAATATGGAGGGCTGTTTTTGATGAAAAGATATACGATAGAACAAAAATTCAAATCGGCAGCTGCATTCCTTGTTATTTTGATATTGTTTCCGTACATTGTTTCTGTGTTTGTAAACGGAGTAGATCCAGAAGAGACAACGAATGAAAATTTTTACATCAGAGTTAAAGCTTCGGAGGAAGAAGAGGCAGACGGGATTGCAGAAGTAGAGTGGAATGAGTATCTTACGGGAGTGTTGGCAAAAGACGTACCGGCAGATACAGAGACGGAGGCACTGAAGGCGCAGGCGGTTCTTGTGAGGACACAGATCAGCCGTGCGCTGCAAAGAAGCACTCAGGCAGAAGAGACGGAGAATCAAAAGTCGGACAGAACCGGAAATGTATCAGATGTTATTTTGGAGATCGATTATTTGTCGCAGAAGGAAATGCAGGATCAATGGCCTGCCGATGAATATAAAAAGCGATATGAAAAATACAGAAATGCCATAGAAGCGACAGAAAACGAGGTGTTATTTTATAATGATACATATGCATGGACACCGTTCCATCAGTCAAATACGGGAATGTCGCGCAGTGCGGAAGAAGTGCTCGGAAGTTCGGAGTTTCCGTATATTAAAGTGAAAGAATGTCCGGCAGATAAAGAATCGGAAGAACAGGTCGGCGTATTTACGTTTTCCTATGATCAAATACAGAAAAAATGTCATCATTTTCTGGCGGCAGAGACAGACGGAGAAAAAGCTGCGGCAGGATATTCTTTTAAAGATTTTGAAATTTTAGAACATGATTCGGCGGGATATGTGGGAAAGCTTCGGATAGGAGAAACAATTTGCACAGGAGATCAATTTCGGGATGCGCTGTCGCTTCCGTCGAGTTCTTTTTCGTTTGCGGAAAGCGGGAAGAAAATAAAAATTATAACGGCGGGAAACGGACATGGCATGGCTGAGTTGTTGGACTGCAAATAAAATGGCAAAAGACGGAAAAACATATAAAGAAATTTTGGAGTTTTTTTATGAAGGGACAAAGACAGAGAAGGATTTGAACTTTATTGCAAAAAATAAATAAAGTAATTATAATCAACAATAGAGTCAGAGAAAAACTTTTTTGAAAGGACAGAATAAAGTTATCATTTTCCGGCAAAAATATAACCAGAGGTGATGATAATGAATAAAAATGAAAAAATGTCCTTTTTAAAAGGCAAAGGAGCAGCCATCGGTATTGTAGTCTGCTTTATGGCAGTTCTGGCGGTCGTTGGAACATATACGGTCGGAAACTACAAAAAAGATATGAAAGAGCAGATGGCGAAAGCTGAAAAAGAGGCGGAACAGTTTACAGAAGATAACACGAAAGAAACAACTACAGATGAAATCCTCCTGCCGGAAGTGGAAGAAACGGATGAAAATGAACAAGAAAGCAGGGAAGATGTGTCTGATACAACAGGGACGGAAGAAGGAGTTCAGCAGACGGGAAGCGCCGCGTCAAATCTTTGGTTTTCAGAAGAAAGCGTTCTTACATGGCCTGCAAGCGGAGCAGTGATCAATGGATATAGTATGGATGAGACTGTATTTTTCCAGACATTAGAACAGTATCAATATAATCCTGCGATGATTATAGCCGGGGAAGCAGGAGAAACGATCAATGCATCTGCGGCAGGAACTGTGACTGCGATCGAGGAGTCGGCGCAGACGGGAGTTACGGTGACGCTTGATATGGGAAACGGATATTCAGCAGTGTACGGACAGTTAAAAGATGTACAAGTTAAAACAGGAGATTATGTGGCAGCAGGCAGCGCAATCGGCAGTTTGAATGAGCCGACGAAATATTACAGCGTAGAAGGAACGAATCTGTATTTTCAAGTGCTTAAAGACGGAGAGCCGGTCGATCCGATGAATTTTATGGAATAGAAAAAGAAGTAATAATAAAAGAAGCAATGACCAAAGATATAACAAGAAAAGAAAAACGAAAGAAAAGAAATAATAAAAGACATGAATTATACCTATATTGTAAAGTGCAGTGACGGTTCGCTTTATACGGGCTGGACAAACAATCTTGAAAAACGGATCAAAGATCACAATGCGGGGCGGGGCGCGAAATACACAAAAGCGCGCCGTCCGGTTGTGCTTGTTTATAAGGAAGAATTTCCGACAAAGCAGGAAGCGATGAAGCGGGAGTGGGAAATTAAGCGACTGAGCAGAAAGGAAAAACTGAGCATGATCGAAAACTCAAAGAGTTAGGTCATGCTCAGTTTTTCTTTTTAAGAACTTAAAAAAGAGTTCTTTTATGTAGCAAACTGCTTATATTGAAAGGAAGGAAACAGTTTTACTTTAAATGTGTCATCGGAAGCATCGCAGCGCCGATGATACCCGGCTCATCAAGGAGAGCTTCTTTGAATACAACCGGCTGCATACCTACATGAATCATAGAGCGGTAATAAGATTCCATTTTTTCAAAGAATACATCTTTTCCCTTCATAACTCCGCCGCCTACAACGAATACATGAGGATCGATAATATGTCCGATAGCGCAGAACATCATTGCAAGATCATATGCCATGTCATCTACAATTTTGAGAGCCTGCTCGTCTCCTGAGCGGGCAAGATCAAATACATCGCCCGCGTGATTGATCTTATCTCCGAATACAGCTTTACCTTTTCTTGTGACAGCAGTTCCGCTCGCTTCGTTTTCAACAGCGCCTACATTCAAAATATTGTATTTTTCACGGTTTCTGTCAATACAGATATTTCCGATCTCGCCTGCGTGTCCGTTCTGACCGCCGATTACCTTTTGATCGATTACAAGTGCTCCGCCGACTCCGGTTGAAATTGTTACATAGTAAACGATAGGATAATCTTTTCCGGCTCCCTGAACAGCTTCTCCGAGAGCGGCAACTTTAACGTCGTTGTCCATGTAAGTCGGTTTATGAAAATGATTTTCGATATATTCCGCTATCGGAAAACCGATCAGTTTTGGAAGATTTGTAGAAACGATGATCTTGCCGTTGATCGTGTCGATCGGTCCGGGAATACCCATTCCGATTCCTTCACATTCTTCATATCCGTCAAGACTTTCAATCAGGGAAATCATAGTTTCCATAACAGCTTCTGCACCGCGTTCCGGGTGGCTTTCTGATTTTTTCATACATTTAATCGTTCCGTCTTCGGAAACGATAGCAGCGCGGATGTTTGTTCCGCCTAAGTCAACACCAATAAAATTTCTCATGATAGCACCTCGTTTTTTTGTCCTTTTCTTTCTATTATACTAGATAGAAAAAAGATACAAGGTAAGAATGCATATAAAATAAAAAGAAAG
>ENA-OQCP01001115-OQCP01001115.1-human-gut-metagenome-genome-assembly--contig:-NODE-1115-length-10696-cov-3.259438_pt1 | contig 10696 bp, 11 predicted proteins | sample MGYA00242760_ERZ504583 | MGnify/ENA primary metagenome ERZ504583 (study PRJEB26092, sample SAMD00036308) | human gut metagenome | host: Homo sapiens | study: EMG produced TPA metagenomics assembly of...
ATAGTACTGCTATCGTTCTTTTTATAATATCATACTTTTGGAAGAAGAGTTTGAAGAAAAAATTTGAATATGAATAAAAATATAAGCAATAGTAACTCATCTCCCCTCCCTACGGGGGAGGGGTTGGGGGAGAGGCTGTTATTCAAACTCCGCATCACTGTTCAGCACCTTTGCCGTCGGCTCAGCGGCTGTCTGTGCTTCGCTGTCGGCAGGTTGTTCCGGGTGCTCGGCATTTCCGGCATCTATCAGCATCGGCACTTGCGCATCATGCATCCGCTGTTCCTCCAGCTTGGCTGTATAGCGGCTGACACTCAGTATCATGCCGATGTAGGCACAGTTGATGAAAGTGGATGTACCACCCTTGCTGATGAGTGGAAGCGGTTGTCCCGTGACGGGTGCCAGACCTACGGCAACCATCATGTTGAACAGCGCCTGCGTGACGAGCAGCAAGGCTATTCCGGTAATGAGGAAAGCGGGGAAGGTACGGTCGCATTTTTTGGCGATACGGCCCACTCGCACCAATAGGCAGACATAAAGGAACACAACGATTATTCCACCTACCAGTCCCAGTTCCTCGATGATGATGGCATAGATGAAATCGGAAAATGCCTGGCTCAGAAAGTCACGCTGTACGGAGTTTCCCGGACTTGCCTACAACGTTGCTCGTAGCTACGGCAATACGGGCATGTGCCACTTGCCCGTCGCCGTCGATGTCGAATTTGGCGGCAGGAACTTCCTCCTTGTTGGTAAAGTCTGCAATACGGGATTTTACAGTGGTGAAGCGGTGCCCCATCGGTATATTTTCCAATGTCTTGTCTGGCGTGGCCAGCAGGAAGGCGACAAAGACTGTTACGAATGCCACAATCCCTCCTCCCAGTATCAGCAGTTTCCTGGCAGATACCCGCCCGATGAACATCATCAGGTAGACCGTTCCGAAGAGCAGCATTCCCGTCGAGTAGTTTTCCGGCAGGATAAGGCCACAGACAATGCAGGTAATAATCATGATGCGCTTAAAGGCTTTCGGACTTGCACCCGTCTTCATCCTGCCCTTTCGAGAGGATAAAGGCGGTAACGATGACGACGGCCATCTTCGCTATTTCCGACGGCTGGAACTGAATGCCCATGAAGGTCATCCAGCGGGCTGCGCCGTTTACGCGGTCGCCGGTAATGAATCCCATCAGCATCACAAAAGCCAGCAGTCCGATGGATATCGGAAGCAGGAATACCGGGAACACCTGAAACCATTTATAGGGGATGTTGTGTACCAGTACTACAATGACGGCGCCTACCATCAGGAGGATGCTGTGCTGCGTAATCGGTCCCCAGTGGTCGCCACTCTTGTAGGTCAGCGTACTGGCAGCACTGAATACCTCTGTGATGGAGATGAGGCAAAGGAAAAGGAAAATAATCCAAATCACTTTATCGCCTTTGAATATGCTCTTTAATAAATCCAATGCTTCGCAAATTAAAAATTAATAATTAAAGAATTACAAGTTGACGGTCTCATACGGCACTTGTCTTTTATAGTGCTCTGACACATACTTTGAACTGCTCGCCGCGGTCCTCATAGCTCTTGAAGAGGTCGAAGGAGGCACAGCAAGCTGAGCAATACGGTTTCACCTTTCTTTGCCAGTTTGAAGGCTGCTTCTACGGCATCCTTCATGCCGGTCTGAACATCGGCTACGGGCAATCCCAGGCGGTCGAAGAAGTCGTGCAGCTTTTCGTTGTGCAATCCCAAATATACCAGGGCAGAGCACTTTTCGCGTACAAGGTCTTCGATTTCCGTATAATCGTTTCCTTTGTCCTTACCACCGAGGATAAGTACGGTTTTGCCGGTCATGCTTTGCAGGGCATACCAGCAGGAGTTTACGTTCGTTGCCTTGGAATCGTTGATGAAGTTCACGCCGCGTACGGTGGCTACTTTCTCCAACCGGTGTTCCACTCCCTTGAAGTCGGACAAGGCTTTGCGGATATATTCTTTCCGGATGCCGGCCAAATTGGCGAGATGCCGGCGGCTAACGAATTGTATAGGTTGTGTGTGCCGTGCAGCGCCAGCTCCTCTTGCTCCATATTGAAGGCTATCGGTTCGTTGATTTCCACTTCACCGTCTTCCACGTATGCGATGGCCCCGTCTTCCTTGACGGCAGCGAACGGGTAGAGATGGGCGCGCAGGCCATGCTTGTCCAGCTCGCGCTTGATGATGGGGTCGTCGTTCCAGAAGATAAAAGCGTCTTCCGGTGTCTGGTTTTGGGTGATGCGGAATTTGGCGTCCACATATTTCTGCATACAGTGGTCGTAGCGGTCCAAGTGGTCTGGAGTGATGTTCATCAGTACGGCAATGTTGGCACGGAAGTTATACATATTGTCCAGCTGGAAGGAACTCAGCTCAATGACGTAGTAATCATGCTGCTCCGTGGCTACCTGCAAGGCCAGGCTGTTGCCGATGTTGCCGGCGAGGCCGACGTTCAGTCCTGCACTCTTGAAGATGTGATAAATGAGCGAGGTGGTTGTAGTCTTTCCGTTCGAGCCGGTGATACAGACCATCTTTGCGTCAGTGTACCGTCCCGCAAACTCTATCTCAGAGATGATGGGCGTACCTTTTTCCTTTAATTTCATGATGAGCGGAGCGTCGTTGGGAATACCGGGGCTTTTCACCACTTCGTCAGCATTCAGAATCAGCTCTTCTGTGTGGTGTCCCTCTTCCCAGGCAATGCCGTATTTATCCAGCAGTTCCTTGTATTTGTCTTTGATGGCGGACATGTCGGAGACGAACGTGTCGAAACCTTTCACTTTGGCCAGTACGGCAGCGCCTGCGCCGCTTTCGCCAGCTCCTAATACTACAATTCTCATAATGTACTAATATGATTAATGTGCCAATGTGCTAATGAGCTGCGCTGTCGTGCCGCATGGCAATTAGCACATTGCACATTAGCATATTGAATAATTATTATCTAATCTTTAATGTTATAATCGTTATCGCTGCCAGCACAATCGTCACAATCCAGAAGCGGATGGTGATTTTGGATTCGTGGAACAGCTTGTCCGGTTTGGTGAATACCACGCTACATCCCGGCTCTATCAGGCTCATGGAAGTGCGGAAGTGGTCGTGTATCGGTGTTCTTTTGAAGAGGCGTTGTTTCATGCCTTTCCGCTTGCCTGCCTTGTAGTAGAGGCGTTGCAGGATGACCGAAAGGTTCTCCACCAGGAAGATACCGCAAAGGATGGGTATCAGCAGTTCCTTGTGAATAATGATGGCGTATACTGCGATGATTCCTCCAATGGTCAGACTGCCCGTATCGCCCATGAATACCTGGGCCGGATAGCATTGTACCACAAGAAGCCGATAAGTGCACCGATGAAGGCACAGATAAAGATTACCAGTCTTCCGAGCCGGGAATGTACATGATGTTCAGGTAGCCGGCATATTCAATGTGGCTCGATACGTAGGCGAGTATTCCCAAGGTCAGTCCGATAATGGCGGAGTTCCCTGCCGCCATTCCGTCCATTCCGTCATTTAGGTTGGCTCCGTTGCTGACGGCGGTAACTACGAAAATCGTGATAATCACGAACAATATCCAACCTGCTGTCTGGGCATGTTCACCCATGAAGCCACTAGGTCGGCGTAGTCGAAGTTGTTGCTCTTGAAGAACGGGATGGTGGTCTGCGTTGCCTTGATTTCCTTGGCGGCATGCACCACTTCTATCTGTCCGTCCGGTTTCTCTATTTCTATGTTCTCGCGGATAACCACCTGCGGACTGAGGTAGAGAGTCAGTCCGACGATAAGTCCCAAGCCCACCTGGCCGATGATTTTGAACTTACCGTGCAGACCTTCCTTGTCCTTCTTGAATATCTTGATGTAGTCGTCGGCAAAGCCCAGCGACCCCAGCCAGATTGTGGTAATCAGCATCAATATCATATAAATATTGCTCAATTTGCCCAGCAGCAGGCAGGGAATGAGTATGGCAAAAATAATGATGACACCGCCCATGCTGGGTACTCCCACCTTGTTTACGCCGAACGGTCGATGCTGGCATCACGTTGCGTTTCGGTAATCTGCTTGCGTTTCAGCAGGTTGATGAACTTATCTCCCCAGATACTCGAAATGAGCAATGCCAGAATGATTGCCATCAACGAACGGAAGGATGTATAGCCGAACATGCCCGCACCGGGGAAGTCATATTTGTCTAACCATTGAAATAAGTAGTATAACATGATGTTAATTATTTAATTGTTTAATGTGCCAATATGCTAATTGATAGTCTGGTATATCTGCTGGTAAAGGAATGAATATCCTACATGCCGCATGGCAATTAGCACATTGGCATATCAGCACATTATTTCATTTAATATCTCTTTATCGTCAAAATGGTGTTTCACGCCTTTAATCTCCTGATAATTCTCATGCCCTTTGCCTGCAACGAGAATCACGTCTCCCGGCTGTGCCAGCATGCAGGCTGTCTTGATGGCTTCGCGGCGGTCGGTGATGCTGATGGTTTTCTGCATGTCGTCTTTATCCAGCCCCGCCAGCATGTCGTTGATGATGTCCTGCGGCTCTTCAAAGCGCGGGTTATCGGAGGTGATGATGACCCGGTCGCTCAAGCGGGCGGATTCTTTGGCCATGATGGGGCGCTTGCCTTTGTCGCGGTTGCCGCCGGCGCCCACAACGGTAATCACTTTCCCTTTTCCTTCCAGCACTCCGTGAATGGCGTTCAATACATTGACCAGGGCGTCTGGAGTATGCGCATAGTCCACAATGGCGGTGTAGCCTTTCGGTGAACGGATGGCATCGAAGCGGCCGGTTACCGGATGCAGCGTGCTGAGGGCAACCAGTACATCCTCTTCTTTCTTGCCCAGCAATACGGCAGTACCGAATACCGCCAGCAGGTTGTAGGCATTGAACTTTCCGATGAAACGTACTGCCAGTTCGTGATTGTTGAAGTCGAGCAACATTCCCTCGAAATGAGATTCCAAGACTTTGCCTTTGAAGTCGCTAAGACTGCGCAAAGAGTAGGTGTATACCTTCGAGCGGGTATTCTGTGTCATCACGAGTCCATTCTTGTCATCCAGGTTGGTCAGGCTGAAAGCACCTTTCGGCAGTTCGTCGAAGAACTTTTTCTTGGCTTTGAGGTAGTTCTCCACCGTTTTATGATAATCCAGATGGTCGCGGGTCAGATTAGTGAAAATACCGCCGGCAAACTTCAGACCGCTGATGCGCTTCTGGGCAATGGAGTGGGAACTGACTTCCATGAAAGCATACTTGCAGCCGGAGTCCGCCATCTCTCCAAGCAGGCGGTTCAGGGTTATCGGGTCTGGGGTGGTGTGTTCGGTCGGTACGGGCTGGTCGTCGATGTAATTGCATACAGTGGAAACCAGTCCGACCTTGTAGCCGAAATAGCGGAAAGTATTATATAATAAGGTGGCAACGGTTGTTTTTCCGTTGGTTCCGGTCACGCCGATGAGTTCCATCTTGGATGTAGGGTCACCATAGAAAGTGGTAGCCACTTTCCCTACGGCATCTTCACTGTCTTTCACCTGAATGTAGGTGATGCCGGCCTTAAGCTCTTCCGGCAATTCTTCACACAATACTGCAACAGCCCCTTTATCGATGGCAGCCGGAATATAGGCATGCCCGTCGGTCTGTGTACCACGCATGGCCATGAACAGATGTCCGGTTCCTATCAGGCGGGAATCTATATTCACCCCCGTTATCTCCATGCTTGTACTTCCGGCAATCCGGACCGGCTGTATTGTTTGCAACAAATCACTTAATCTCATACCTTATTATATAATGTATATCCAAATCTTGTTTATTCTCATATTAACGTAGTGTCAGGGTTATGGTTTGTCCTTTCACTATCCGGCTGCCGCTTGCTATGGACTGGTTCCTTACCCGTCCCACTCCGTTTAGCCTTACTTTCAGTCCTTTACTCTCTAAAAGGTAGACAGCATCTTTCGCTCCCATACCGACCACACTGGGCACAGTGCCCGAGGCCGGTTCCTGGTCTTGCAGGATGACTGCCGACGGAGCTGCTTGTGTATGCCCCCACTGTTCCTTTTTCTTTTGTCCGGCGAACTGTTTCTGAACGGGCACTTTCAAATCATTCAGTACAAGGAGTGCTTCGTTCATCTCTCCGGCTTTCACGGGAGGAATCACATTGGTGGTACTGTCTATGGCACTGCGTATGTCAAAACGCAGGTCTTTGGCATAAACTCTTTCTGCTATTTTCCCAAAGACACTACCTGCCATCAGACCGCCTGAAGCTGGTAACCCAGGCTTCTGAATGGAAACGATGCAACTGTATTTGGGTGCTTCCGAGGGGAAATATCCGCAGAAACTTACAAGGTAGTTCACCCGTCCCGACTTATATCCGGCGGCTCCTTGAGAAATCTGTGCCGTACCCGTCTTGCCCGATACGGAGAACTGTTTGCTGCCGGCAGGTTTTGCCAATCCTTGCGATACCACTTTCCGAAGGATTTCGCGGATTTGTGTCAGGGTATGGTCGGAGCATATCTTGGGATTGATTACTTCCGTAGGATATTCTTTCACTACCTCACCGTCCTTTACCGCTGCTTTCACAAATTTGGGGCGTACCATGACTCCGTTGTTGGCTATGGCATTGTAGAAGGTCAGTATGTTTATGGGAGGTACCTGGGTTTCGTAACCGATACTCATCCACGGCAAAGTCGTTTTGGCAAAATAACGCTCTTTAGGCCCTTTGATGTTGGGTTTCCCTTCACCGGGTATTTGCAGATGAAGCGGCTGGTCGATGCTCATGCGCTTCAAACCGTCCACGAACTTCTGCGGATTATCCTTGTAGTGCTTGTCGATGAGGTAGGAGACACCCACATTGGAAGAAACTTCCAGAATACGTGTCACATCTATCTTTCCGTAACCTCCCCGGTGCCAGTTGTGGTCCCTCATCTTGCTGCCGTACATATTCATAATACCGTTGCCGTGTCTACCTCGGTATCCGGGGTTATCTTGCCGTCTTCCAACGCCACCATGATGGAGGCTGTCTTGAAGGTGGAGCCCGGTTCCAACATATCGCTGATGGCATTACTGTTCATTTCGTAGTAATTGCCGTCTCCGGCTTTCATCATGTTGACAATGGCCTTTACTTCTCCGGTAGCCACTTCCATCAGTACGGCTACCCCGACGTTGGCATTGATTTCCTTCAACTTGTCCACCAGGGCTTTTTCGCAGATGTCCTGCATGCCTACGTCGAGGGTGGATATGATGTCACAACCGTCTACCGGGGGAAGGTCTACGATATTCAGGTATTTATTCATCACCTTCTGACGGTGGGTAATACCGTTCCGTCCTTTCAGCAGGGTGTCGAAGGCCAGTTCAATGCCGTTACGGGCTCCCATGGCTGTATCGGCATAGAGACGGCCCAGGGTTTGGGCTGCCAAAGAACCGAATGGCTTTTTACGCTGGTTGTATATCTGTTCGTGGAACCCGCCTCTGTACTTGTTCATCTTGAATACGGGTAACCGCTTGGCTTCCTTATACTGAATGTAAGAGATGCGCCGGTTGCGGTTGGGAAGAATGTTGTAGTTCCGGCTCTTCATCTCCCGCCCCTTGCGCAGATGGCTTTTGAAGGTGGCGGCACTGATGTCCGGAAAAATCTGATGAAGCCCGATACAGATAGAATCGAAATTGGCTTTCCAGATAGAATCCTTGCGCTGCTGGTCCTTTTTGCGGCGTTTCTCGTCCCTTTCGCCGGACATGAAGTCCATATATATTTTATATTCTGGCAGCGAACTTGCCATCAGTTTGCCATCCGAGGACAGGATATTTCCCCGGTTGGGCTTCACCGTTACATTCTCTTTTACGAAGCGGTCGGCTACATCGTGCCAGTACTGTCGCTCGGCAAACATAATCATGGCACCTTTTACAACAATAGCTATCCCCACCAGCCCCATGAGTAGGACGACGAAGAAGTAACGGTCATTATGTTTTTTTTATTTACAGCCAATGTTATTTACGATTTAACGATTTACGATGTACTATTGAAATTACTTTAATCCTCAATTCTCCATTATTTTAGTAAGTACGGTGGATTAGTGGAAGTCTGCAAATCGCTTTCTTTGGTGGCGATGTATTCCTCGATGCGTGATTGGCGGCTCCGCTCCATCAATTCCGAACTGCGTGTCAGGGCATCGTACTTGATGTCTATCAGCTCTTTTTTAAGATTGTCTATCTCTATCAGTTGCAGTTGGCATTCGTAACGGTTGTTGATGTAAATAATGATAAGCACCATGATAAGGAACAACAATCCGGCTTGGCGGCGGAAGAAGTCTGTGGCCAGAATGTCGCCTCCGATGATGTTCTTCAGTGAGGTGCGTTTTTTCACCTTTTCCGTATTCTTTTCTTCTTGCTTCTTTTCCATTGCTAGTCACTAATCATTCATTACTCTTTCTGCAATTCTCAGCTTGGCGCTGCGCGAACGCGGATTGCGCTCTATCTCTTCCTCGTCCGGTACAATCACTTTGTTGTTGACTAGCCGGAACGGGGTCAATACGTTCCCGAAAAAATCTTTTTCGGCCTTGCCTTCCACGTTGCCGGTTTTCATGATATTCTTCACCATACGGTCTTCCAGGGAGTGATAGGTTATCACCACCAGGCGGCCTCCCGGCTTTAGCGCTTCTGTTGCCGCATACAGCATTTCTTTCAGTGCTTCCATTTCCTGGTTTACCTCAATGCGCAATGCCTGGAATACTTTTGCCAGTTCTTTCTTCTCGCGTTCGCGGCCGAAGAGTGGCTTGACGATTTCCAGAAATTCGCCGATGGTGGCAATTCTCTGCGTAGCCCGTGCCTTAACGATGACAGATGCCAGTTTCCGGCTGTTCTTCAGCTCGCCGTACAGATAAAAAATATCGGCCAGCTTTTCTTCTTCGTAGGTATTCACGATGTCGGCAGCGGTCAGGCCGGCACGCTTGTTCATACGCATATCCAGTGCCCCGTCGAAGCGGAAGGAGAATCCCCGTTCGCTGTCATCAAAGTGATGGGAAGATACGCCGAGGTCGGCAAGTATGGCATCCACTTTTTCGATGCCGTGATAGCGTAGGAAGTTGTGCAGGTAGCGGAAGTTGCTGCGTACGAATGTAAAATGCGGGTTGTTCACAATGTTACGTTCCGCATCCTCGTCCTGGTCGAAGCTCAGCAGCCGGCCGCCGTCTTCCAGGCGGGACAGTATCTCGCGCGAATGTCCTCCTCCACCAAACGTTACGTCTACATACGTGCCGTCCGGACGGATGTTCATTGCATCTACGCTCGGCATCAGCAATACGGGGATGTGATATGTTGTTTCTTCTTTCATCATCTGTTGTTTATAGCTTATTTTCGTCACAACAAATATTTTCGTCTCCCAGCAGTTCTTCAAGAGCCTCGCTGAACTCGTCGGGGTTCATGAATGGTTGGTCGCACGTTCCTTAGCCCAGATTTCTATTGTGTTGTCCACACCAATGAAGCGGACATCACTTTGTATACCCGCCATTTGCAGGTAACGTTTTGGGAGCAGGATGCGTCCGTTCCCGTCAGGGGTCATGACTTCCGCGTCACTTACGAACTGGCGGAAAATCATTTGTTGTTTGGCGTTCCATTTATTCAGCGGCAGCGAAGTTGGTTTTGAGTGGCAAACCATACACTTTCCGGGTAGAGCACCAGGCAATCCTGATACACGTCCTTACGCAACACGAGTCTTTCTTCAGAAGCGGCTTGCAGCTGTTTCCGGAAGGTGGCCGGGATGAAAACTCTTCCTTTTGCATCCGCCTTAGCCTCGATATTACCTAAAAATTGTATCATTTCTCACCTTATTATAATAAGCGACGGTAAAAATACACATTTCCCCACAATTCCCCACAATCTTTTAACTAAAATCTTAGGAAGAAGTTTTCAACACCTTGTTGATAGCTTATTCATTTGATAATGAAGCTGCTTTTGAAACGCTTTGCTGGTGGGGGATTCGTGTAGTCTCTTTTGAAAAGATTCGGTTGAGGATGACGGTCTTTGGTTTGAAAGTCGCTTGTTGGTGGAATGGTGTCTTGGGTGGGAAACTTCTTTCCCAGCTTTGCGGATATCTAAACCAAGACTTGGTTTCTCTATCCCCAGGCTTGGTTTGGAAAAACCAAAGTTTGGGATAAAGCTCTTTCTTAACTCTTTCTTGTTTTAGTATTAACTTCTGAAACTTTTTTTTTGTTAACTTCCTGTCTATTTTGTGAACGTTACTACTTACCGGAAGATGATGGGAGGGAGGAGTGATAATATTCCCCCTGGAGTGGTTGATTATTACATTCATCACAGAATCCAGGGGGGATAAATGTTTTTTTACTGTATGCTGTTCAGCAAGTCTAGCTTGCCCTCGTTCACCAGTTTTAGAATGAGTTCGCCAAACAATGTGTTTTGCCATGCAAACCAGGCGCGGGTGAACTTGGCGGGATTGTCTTTGTGGAAAGACTCGTGCATAAAGCCGGTTCCGGCTTCTGTATCCATCAACATCTTCACGCAAGTTTTAATCTCTTCATCGTTCTGGCTTGTGAAGGCTTTCATCATGATGCTCATCGGCCAAATCATGTCGTAGCCGATGTGCGGACCTCCAATGCCTTCGCCTGCCGTACCTTTGAAGAAGTATGGGTTATCCTCGCTCCATACGGAAACGACGGGTGTTCTGGTAAATAGGATCGTTGATGTCCA
>ENA-OQCP01001116-OQCP01001116.1-human-gut-metagenome-genome-assembly--contig:-NODE-1116-length-10687-cov-7.783333_pt1 | contig 10687 bp, 15 predicted proteins | sample MGYA00242760_ERZ504583 | MGnify/ENA primary metagenome ERZ504583 (study PRJEB26092, sample SAMD00036308) | human gut metagenome | host: Homo sapiens | study: EMG produced TPA metagenomics assembly of...
GATCTTAGACCTGAATTTGCCGGAGATCAGTGGCTTTCAAATCTGCCAGGAACTAAAGAATAAAACCGCTATCCCCGTCCTGGTACTGACTTCCAGAGATCAGGTAAAGGATGAACTGCAAGCGTTCCACTTGGGTGCCGATGAATATTTGACGAAGCCGTGCAGAAAAGATCGACTTCTTGCCAGGGTATCCAATATTCTCAAAAGGTATGAAGCCGTACCAATCTCATAGAGGGACCAGATTTCCTGTTAGACCAGCAGACCTACACGCTTTATATTCATAATACCTCTGTGGTGCTTCCAAAAAATCAGGGAAAACTGTTGGTCGCTCTTTTGTCCGGCGGCGATGCTCTGGTCACGACGGAGCAGCTTTGCATGGCACTATGGGGAACCACGGAATACATAGATGAAAATGCCTTGCAGGTTAACCTAACCCGGCTGAAAAAAACGATGTCCGCCCTTGAAATGAAGCAGCGAATCGTTGCAGTTCGAGGAATGGGCTACCGTTTGGAAGCGGAGGTGTCTCTATGAAGCAGCTTTGGCACATGATAGAACGGTACTACCCCTGGCTTCTGTTGCTGCTGGGCGTGGATTGCTTTTGCGCTGTCATTCTTTGGATTTCTGACATTCAGGTATTTCAAACCTTGATCGGGTTAGTAGTTCTGACGAGCATCCTTTTGTTTTCAGCGATTCTGTTTGTACTAAACAAGAGGGAGAACACCCACATGGAACTGTTCCGAGATTTCCTCAGTGATCCTACCATCTGCAATGAAGAACGGCTGCTCAGTGCCATTAGTCAGAAAGAAGGAGAATCTGTCCGATTTTTGGCTTCGGTTTTACGGGAATACAAAAACGAGAGTAACAATATGGCGGATGCCTACGGGACTATGAAGAATACGTGGAGGGCTGGCACATGAAGCGAAAACGCCCCTATCGTTGCTGACCATGCTCTTGGATAACCGGAACGATGAAATCTCTCCTTCCCTGCAAGCAAAGCTGGATTATGTCCGCAGTCAGCTTCAGGAGGATGTCACGCAGATGCTGTACTATGCCCGGTTGAAGAGCAGTACAAAGGATTACCGATTTGAGGATGTCAATTTGAATGACTGCTTGGGTGAAGTTCTGGAGGACTATGCCCCACTTCTTGAAGAGAAGCAGTTTGTCATTCTCAACAAACTGCAATCTGAAACAGTCTATACAGACCGTAGAGGACTTCAGTTTATGTTGGGACAAATCGTTAGCAATGCCATCAAATATAGCAGCGATAGTCCCATGCTTACAATTTCCGTGATACATTCGGAGACTGCAGATATCCTTTCTGTTGAAGATAACGGCATTGGCGTAAAAAAATATAATCTGCCGTACATTTTTCAAAAGGGCTTTACCGGGGATTCTACTGACAGCAGAAAGAAGGCTACCGGTATGGGACTTTACCTGGTTAAGAAGATGGCCGACGATCTAAATCTTCATCTGGAAGCAGCTTCCCAGTGGGGAAAGAGCTTCAAGATTGTCATCTTCTTTCCTAAATTGAGATCCAACGGAGGGAAATAATATAAACAGAAAAACGCCCGCAGGATTTTCTCCTGCGGGCAGCGTGTTGTCAGCTATCCCAAGGCTTGTATTCTGTTACAGTTTTCAAATAGGTTTCGGGATCGCCGTTCAAGATAAGGTCTGCATACTCCAAAGGAGCGTTGTAGATCAAATAATCCAGCTCTGACCGCTGATACATATTGTCAGCAATCTCGTTCTCAACGACGATAGTGTCAATCGCAATCATACTGCCGTCGCTGAATTTCACTTCCACACAGCAATTATCCATATTGTAGGCACAAGATATTAAGGTTTTCATGGTATGTCCTCCATAATTCGTAATATAAAGCGAAAATCCCGTCTGACTTCCTGTTAGAAATCAGACGGGATTTGTCCGTATGCACCCCGGAAACCGTCAGCTAACAGTTGATAAGTAAATTAGTTCCTTATCACTGTTAAGCCAAGGTTTTCCGGGCTTTTGCTATATCTAAACGGGCTGATATGGTTTGACCAAATTTGGCAAAACGAGAGCCGTTTTCACCCAATTTTTAGTGGTTAAATATAGGACAACCGGCAAAAATGGGGTCAAAAAACGGCCTTAGTGGTTAAAAAATAGGACAACCAGAGAGCAATTTCGGGGGTATTTTTGAGGGTGATTTTGGCACTCTCAGACACCGGATTTTTCTCTGGAGGGTTTGGCATAATCTGACCAAATCTGAACAATTAAATACGATTCTAATGCAGGCATTCAGTAACAAATAACTGGGTGCTTTTTTGTTTCAGAGATTCCGGCATTAGAAAGGGCCGTCACTTTATGATTTTGAAGTGGCGGCTTTTTCTATTTCCAGAAGCAACAGCGATAATTAGAAATGAGGTGAAGTCAATGAACACGCAAATCATCGCCATCGCCAACCAGAAAGGCGGCGTTGGCAAAACAACAACCTGTGCGAACTTGGGAATAGGTCTGGCACAGGCCGGAAAGAAAGTGCTTCTGATCGACGGGGACCCGCAAGGAAGCCTGACAATCAGCTTGGGAAATCCGCAACCGGACAAGCTGCCATTTACACTGTCGGATGCAATGGGCAAAATTCTGATGGATCAGCCTATACGCCCCGGAGAAGGTATTCTGCATCATGCAGAAGGCGTTGACCTGATGCCCGCCGACATTCAACTTTCCGGTATGGAAGTATCCTTGGTAAATGCTATGAGTCGTGAGACTATCTTGCGGCAATATCTGGACACACTGAAGGGGCAATACTCCCATATCCTCATCGACTGCCAGCCCTCCCTTGGTATGCTCACAGTCAATGCGCTGGCGGCTGCGAACAGGATCATCATTCCCGTTCAGGCAGAGTATCTGCCCGCTAAAGCTGGAACAGCTGCTCTCCACGGTAAACAAGGTAAAGAGGCAAATCAACCCCAAGCTCCAGATTGACGGTATCCTGCTGACGATGGTGGACAGCCGAACCAACTTTGCCAAAGAGATTTCCGCGCTCCTGCGGGAGACCTATGGCAGCAAGATCAAAGTATTCGGCACAGAGATCCCCCATTCTGTCCGGGCAAAGGAAATCAGTGCAGAGGGAAAAAGTATTTTCGCCCATGACCCTGGCGGCAAGGTGGCAGAGGGGTATCGAAATCTGACGAAGGAGGTGTTGAAACTTGAAAAGCAGCGCGAAAAAAGTAGAGCTGGCATCGGTAGATGATCTGTTTTCTACGGAGGAGAGCCGTGCCGATGCTCAGAGAGAACAAGTAGTAGAAATCCCGCTGTCGGAACTGCACCCGTTCAAAGGGCATCCATTCAAAGTCAAGGATGACGAAGCCATGATGGAGACCGCAGACAGTATCAAGCAGTATGGCGTTCTGGTTCCGGCGATTGCTCGACCGGACCCGGAGGGCGGTTATGAGCTGGTAGCCGGACACAGGCGGCACAGAGCCAGTGAGCTGGCAGAAAAGGAGACCATGCCGGTCATTGTTCGGGATTTGGATGATGATGCCGCCACGATCATTATGGTTGACAGCAACCTGCAACGAGAAAGTCTGCTCCCCAGTGAAAGAGCATTTGCCTACAAGATGAAGCTGGATGCCATGAAACATCAGGGAGAGCGAGTTGATTTAACTTCGTCCCAAGTTGGGACGAAGTTGAGAGCCGATGAAATATTGGCTCAGCAGGCTGGTTCAAGCAGAAATCAAGTTCAGCGCTATATCCGTCTGACAGAGCTGATTCCTGAATTGATGGATATGGTGGATGAAAAGAAGATTGCCCTGAACCCTGCCTATGAGCTGTCCTTTCTCAAAAAGGAGGAACAGGTAGACCTGTTGGACGCGATGGACAGCGAACAGGCTACCCCTTCTCTTTCTCAAGCCCAGCGGCTCAAAAAATACAGTCAGGATGGGCATCTGACCCTCGATATGATGCGTGTCATCATGGGTGAGGAAAAGAAAAGCGATCTGGACCGAGTGACATTTACCTCTGACACCTTGCGAAAGTATTTCCCTAAAAGCTATACGCCCCAGCGGATGCAGGAAACCATCATCAAGCTGCTGGAGGCATGGCAGAAAAAGCGTCAGAGAGACCAGGAACGATGAAAGGAGCCGCCTATGATGGATATTTCAGCCCGTGAGCTGAAAGGACACAACATTCTCGCCGTAGAGAGGTTTTGGGATAACACACGCTGGATGATTGAGTTTTCCGTCCTGCGTCCCAGCACAGCTTACGGCAGCCCCGGAGAGGAAATGCGGCTGTTTTTGACCGAGGATGGGTATCAGGCTGCCCTGCAAAGCCAGCAGTGCCGGGAGATCAAGATCAAGCGTTATGCTCGTGTGATTGAGGGACATATCCTCGATTTCAAACCGGGAAAACGCCGCCGCTCATAAACCCATGGAAAAAAGAACTGGTCTACAGAGATGTCAAGCAAGGTAGTAATGAGATAAAATTTGTTAAGCCTTGGGTGCTGCCCCCTGTTCTCTATATACATAATAGAGCGTGGCGTAAGGTCTACCAGTTGGGCAAGATATTCCTGTGTCCACCCTTTTGCTTCCCGAGCTTTTTTTATCGCTATACCTAACGGCTTAAAATCAAGTTTTCTTTCATCTTGGTACATTTTAATATCATCCTATATCATTGTACATTTCGGGTGATGATATTTGAACGAAGTATGATTTTATGTTTAGTAGTGTATAATTTCGTATTAGTGGAGAGAAACTTGCTATTATTCGTCATTCCGTATATAATAATTATATACTCTTTGCGAAAGGAAGTTGATATTATGAATTACATTTCTGTGAAAGCCGCTTCTGAAAAATGGGGCATATCGGAAAGACGGATACAAAAATTATGTGAGGAAAATCGCATTGACGGAACTGAAAAATTTGGTCGTGCATGGATGATACCAAAAGATGCAGAAAAACCCGTTGATGGACGTATGAAAACAAGGAACAAACAGGAGGAGAATCATGGAATTTAATGAAAAGCTACAACAGCTTAGGACTGGAAAGAACTTAACGCAGGAACAACTTGCGGAGCAATTATATGTATCAAGAACAGCCATTTCAAAATGGGAAAGCGGCAAGGGTTACCCTAACATTGAGTCGCTCAAGTGTATTTCTAAATTCTTTTCTGTGACCATAGATGAACTGCTATCGGGCGAAGAACTGATTACACTTGCCGAAACTGAAAATCGTTCCAACTTGAAAAAAATTTACAGTTTCATTTATGGAATATTAGATATGATGGCGGTTACTTTTATACTTTTGCCGTTGTATGGTAACCTTGTTGACGGATATATTTATTCTGTCAATCTACTTTCATTTACAGACACTACCCCAATATATCTTGCAATCTATTGGATTGTTTTTATTGTTTTGATTGCACTTGGGATAGCGAAACTGATGTGTGTTTGTTTTGAAAAGGAATCATGGAGCAACATAATCACAAAATGCTCTCTCGTGCTGAGTACGCTTTTTATCTGCTTCTTCGCTGCGGCAAGACAACCCTATGTAACCGCCCTTATGTTTCTGCTATTTGTTGCTAAAATATTTGTCTGGATAAAGCAAACCCAAACAAAGTAAAATGCCATAAACCCTTTAAAATAGGCTCTGACACGATAAGTGTCGGAGCTTTTTTCGTGCTGACATCTATTGTGTCGGCATTGTGACGGTAGATTTCTTGGCTTCTATGCAATACTCGTGGATAATAAGATTGTGGTCAGCGAAAACAAGAACAGCAACCCACGGAAAGGAGAATCAAATATGGATTATATCATTGAAACAGAAAATCTTACGAAGCGATACGGAACAGCCACCGTTGTCGATAAGGTAAATCTTCATGTGCCAAAGGGCAAAATTTATGGTTTGCTCGGCAGAAACGGAGCAGGCAAAACCACAGCAATGAAAATGATGTTGCAGCTTGCTTTCCCAACGGAGGGAACGGTACGCTTGTTTGGCACAAACTATAAGGAAAATATCCATACCCTTTATAGCAAAGTAGGCTCTATTATCGAAACACCGGGATTTTACAGTAATTTAACAGGGTATGAGAATTTGCAAATTCTCGCTAAACTGCGAGGGGGAGTATCTAAAAGTGGAGTAGAAAAAGCTCTTGAAGTTGTGGGGCTGCATAAGGAGAAAAGAAAAGTCTTTTCCGATTATTCCCTCGGAATGAAGCAACGGCTTGGTATTGCCGCCGCCATTATGCACGAGCCGGAGCTTTTAATACTTGACGAACCGATTAACGGACTTGACCCCATTGGAATAGTTGAAATACGCTCATTTTTATCTGAACTTAGTCACAATCATGGCATTACCATTTTTATCTCAAGCCATGTTTTAAGCGAGATTGAACAGATAGCAGATATTATCGGCGTTATGCACGAGGGGCATTTAGTAGAGGAAGTGAATATATCCGAGCTTCACAAAAGGAATCGAAAATACATTCAATTTGATTTATCTGACAGTGAGATAGCCGGAAAGATTTTAGAAAACCACTACCACATGACGGATTTTACAGTGCAGGACGGTACGGTGAGAATTTATGACTTTAGCCAAAGTGTTGGAGAAATCAATCGAGAATTTGCACGAAATGGACTGCTCGTGACAAGGATAAATGATAGTGAGGAAAACTTAGAGGACTACTTTTCTAAACTGATTGGAGGTGGCGGTATTGCTTAATCTTATTTCTTGTGAATTATTAAAACTAAAGCGTTCAAAAATGGTGCTAATTAGTGTGGCAGGGGTATTATCTACCCCACTTTTGATGTTAATAGAAGCCTTGCAAACACATTTTGATAAGCCGGAGATTATCTTTACCTTGTCTGACATATACAGCGACAGTGTACTGTATATCATGCTGCTGGTAAACATTATGATATATGTGGCAATTGCAGCTTACTTGTTTAGCAGAGAGTACACAGAAAGCACCCTCAAAACCATATTGCCCATACCCATTTCAAGGACAAAACTATTAATTGGAAAATTTTGCACCCTGCTTCTTTGGATTGTTATGCTAACCCTTGTAACATGGGCAGGTATATTTATCGTTTGTGGGCTATATGACGCTGTCTTTACATTGGAGGGATATAGCTTACTAGTGGCAATAGTATGGCTCCCCAAGTTTTTGTTTGGCAGTATCCTGATGTTTTTAACAGTTTCTCCTTTTGTGTTTGTTGCTATGAAAACAAAAGGATTTGTCGCCCCGATGATTGGCTCTGCCGTGATTGTCATGGGAAGTGCCGCACTTTCAAATCAAGAATGGGGAGCGTTGTATCCGTGGACAGCTACCTATTTCTTGGTGCAGGGTAAACTTCAGAGTACCGGCTATCCTACACTGCTGTCTGTATCTATTATTATTCTTGTATCAGCAGTTGGTTTTCTTATGACCTTTCATCATTTTAAAAAGGAGGATTTGAAATAATGGTACTTGATTTTATAGAAATTTTAAAAGTTATTTTTCTTGGAATTGTTGAGGGTATTACTGAGTGGCTACCTATCAGCAGCACAGGACATATGATTCTTGTGGACGAATTTATCACACTTAATATGAGCGAAGCATTTAAAGAAATGTTTTTTGTTGTTATTCAACTTGGAGCTATACTCGCAGTGGTTGTAATGTTTTGGAACAAGATGTTTCCCTTTCAATTTAAGAACAAAGCACAGTCAATTGTTAAAAAGGATACTTTCTCGTTGTGGTTCAAGGTTGCGGTAGCTTGTGTACCGTCAGCTATTATGGGGATTCTATTTGATGATTATTTGGATGCTTACCTCCAAACCCCCATTGTGATTTCAATCATGTTAATCTTTTATGGTTTGTTATTCATTCTCATAGAAAATTGGAATAAAAAGCGTACTCCTACTACTATGGCACTTTCTGACATCAGCTATAAAACAGCAATCTTGATAGGGGCATTTCAAGTGTTATCACTTATACCCGGCACATCACGGTCGGGAGCAACGATTATAGGTGCTTTACTCATAGGAGTTTCACGAGTGGCAGCAGCAGAGTTTACTTTTTTCCTCGCAGTACCTACTATGCTTGGAGCAAGTGCTTTTAAGCTGTTAAAATTCGGGTTTGAATTTACAAGTGCAGAACTGCTCGCTCTTGTTCTCGGTATGGCTGTGGCATTTGCGGTATCTGTCTTAGTAATTAAATTCCTAATGAACTTTATCAAAAAACATGATTTTAAGGTGTTTGGTTGGTATCGAATTGTGCTTGGTATACTTGTTGTACTTATAAAATCTTAATAATGCGTTTTCTTTGTGCGCGAATAAAAATGCCAGCTGGTCCTTAAGATCAGCTGGCATTTTTGTTTCTGGGGATGGAAAACAACCCAGAGATTCTCGTTGTCGATCTCCTCCTGATTTTAGTTTGCATGGTGAATTTTGCAAATTGAATCTACAGGAGGTTAATAATGGGATTTAATTATGGATATGAGAAAAAGAAGTTTGATAGTAGATGGAAGCGTTTAGAAGTTGAGTATTGTGATGCAGGGATGAGCGAAGAACAGATTGCTGCCATGAAAGAATATGACTGGGCATGGTTTTGCAGTCAAAGGGTTTTTCAAAACCATACGCAACCAATACCTTGTGAACAATATGATGAAGTATGTGGTCAATCACAGCTGTTCCGAAAGTTTGCATCGTTATCTTATCAATGGGATGTTGATAAGATAAGATGCAACGCGATATGGATGGTTGGCTTCGGTGGAAAACGAACAACTACTGTTGAGATTGAAGAAGCTGTCGAAGAAAGATTTGGAGCTATTGACATTACTTTTTGTGGATGGTTATCGTCAAATTGATGTAGCACGTCTTTGGCATTGTTCCAGAAGTGCTATTAGCGTCGGGTTAAAATAACCATCTAGTGTCAGACTAAAATAGCCAATCCTAGTCAAATTAAAAAAGCCATTACATACAGGTCTTCATCCTCTTATACTGATGATAAGCCAATGCATCAGAAAAGGAGGATTTATGCACGAAGATGCTACATGTAATGACTTACAAGAAATCATAACACAAGCAATCAACGAAATAAAGCAGGAACAAGGCGAAAATTTCAGCCTTGCCAAAATTAATCTTGCAGAACTGGAACGCCGGACCGGAATCAGCAGATCCCGGCTAAGGCACTTAAAAGAGAATAACTTTATTGTTACACCACATGGGAGGACAGGACAAAAAGCCACATCTACAGTTCTGACCGGATATAGCGGCATTATTGACGGACTGCTCCGAAAAGGCGTCACGAATTCTTCGGTATGCTTTGAGCGGCTGCGGGAAGCTGGATATACCGGCGGATTAACAACTGTAAAAACTTATATCGCTGATCACCGGGATCTTGTCCCGCCCAAGCGTCAGCTCGTTGCCCCTCAGGGAAACCGGGGACGCAGATATCAAACTTCCCCTGGGGAATCCTATCAGATGGACTGGGGCTTTGTCCAGGTAGATACAAATACCGATGCTTCCTATAAGGTCGCATGTTTTGCTATGATCTGCCATCATTGCGGGGAAAGATACATCGAATTCTTCCCCAATGCCAGACAGGAAAATCTTTTTATAGGGATGATCCATGCTTTTACTTATATGGGAATCCCACGCTATATACTGACAGACAACATGAAAAGTGTCGTGATCCGACGTGATCCAGAAGGACATCCTATCTGGCAGAAAGATTATAAAACGTTCATGGAAACGATCGGTTTCCAGACAAAGCTCTGCAAGCCAAGGCATCCTTTCACCAAAGGCAAGGTGGAGCGCCTGATCCGCTTCGTAAAAGATAACTTCCTTGCCGGCAGAGTTTTTGGCACGATCACAGAATTGAATCTGGAAGCCATCGGATGGTGCAACCGTCAGAACAGCATATACCATAAAGCCGTGGACTGTATCCCCTGTGAAAAGCATCAGGAAGACTGCATGGCTGTTGCTTCCGTATTAACAAAAACACAGGCACTTGCTTTCTATCTCTGTCCGGAAAGAAAGATTTCTTTCGATGGATTTGTCCATTATGAAGGGCGGCGCTTCGGCGTCCCGTACTGGTACACCCAGAAGACCTGCAGAATCCGGAGAGATTCCTTTACCCTCTATATCTACGCATCCGATCTCAGCAAAGTCCTGACCACCCATGATGTTACCTGGATGAGAAGAGACAGTTTCTGCCGGGATCAGTACGTGACAGAACAGCCGGAAGAAGTTCCGTCAATGCCGGTCAAAACCCGGATCTTTCAGATAGAGCCACCCAAACAGCACTCCGGATTTGAAAAATTCAACTTTGAGGAGGGTCTGTGGGATGAATGAATCAATACTTGAAAGAATCCAGTCCAGTGCAAAGGCACTGAAGCTCGATCTTTATACAGCAGAACTGGCCAGTTATGCCGATGAAAAAGAACTTACGCCGGAAGCTCTGGAGGCAGTCTGCGGAGTTTTTGAATACCTGGAGCAGAAAAAATACGACTCCATGGTCCACACAATGCTAAAACTGAGCAAGCTTCCTATGAATGAGCCGAAAACCTTTGAAAGATTTGATTTCAGCCGGCTCCATGGGAAGCATGTGCAGTCACTGAAGAACATCTCTTCTCTGTCCGCTCTGTATGCAAGAAAAATCTGGCCTTTATTGGACCGCAGGGCGTGGGCAAAACCCATCTGGCTATGGCTTTGGCCGGGAATGCTGCCT
>ENA-OQCP01001118-OQCP01001118.1-human-gut-metagenome-genome-assembly--contig:-NODE-1118-length-10652-cov-2.315629_pt1 | contig 10652 bp, 13 predicted proteins | sample MGYA00242760_ERZ504583 | MGnify/ENA primary metagenome ERZ504583 (study PRJEB26092, sample SAMD00036308) | human gut metagenome | host: Homo sapiens | study: EMG produced TPA metagenomics assembly of...
GATCGGGCCGTTCTCAAAGATAATCTGCATAATACCGCTTCTGTCACGCAGATCGACGAAAATAATTCCGCCTTTATTACGGCTCTTCTGTACCCAGCCATCAGGGTTACTTTTTTTCCGATATCTGCTTTTGTGACTTCCGCACAGCGGCAGGTTCTCTTCAGGCCTTTCATGGATTCAGCCATTTTCTTGTTCCTCCTATTTGGAACTGCGGACACAAAGAATCTGCATCCGCAGCACATCGTTTTTTCATGCGATTACTATTATTGGATATTTCCTTACATTTTGTCAACAAAAAATTCTTCGATCTCAGTGTAGCCCTCGCTGGCAAGCTGCTCTTTCTGGAATTTCTTGTTCTTCTTCATCACGGCGATGTTGATGGCCGTGCCTTCACTTCTCTCTTTTGTCGCCTGCTGAATGATCTTCTGCATTCCCTCTGCCGGCATGTTTTTCTCGATCAGGTACGCTTTTTTCTTCTGCGCGCCCGGGATCTGGTAATCTCTCTCAAGCAGAAGCATAACGATACGCTCAAATCCGATGGAGAATCCGCATGCGCAGGTCTGGTTTCCGGTGAATTTTCCGATCATTTCATCGTAGCGTCCGCCGCCTCCGACAGATCCGCCGTACTCATCCATAGCGATCTCGAAGATCGGTCCGGTGTAGTAGGACATTCCGCGCACCAGAGTCGGATCGAAAGCGATCTTGAATTCTGCGGTCTTCACGGCATTGACACTGTCGATGATGGTCTTCAGGCCGTCTGCGTACTCTTTGTCAAGGAATCCCTCGAGTTTCTCACGCAGTACTCTACGCCTGCGGTATCCGGGGTGATCTCCTCGAACATTTTCAGGTATTTCTCTACGGACTCTTTTGCAAAGCCGGCTTCCTCGAGCTCTTTGGCACGCTCAAAACCGATTTTATCCATCTTATCGAGGATAATAAATACGGTGTCATAGGACTCCTCCGGGAATCCGCTGTAGGCTGCCATTGCTTTTAAGATACGGCGGTCATTGATACGGATCGTAAAGTTCTTGAAGTCCAGTTTTCCAAGCAGTGTGGTGGTAGCAAGGATCAGCTCAATCTCTGCGAGGTTGGTCGCTCGCCGAGGATATCGATATCGCACTGCATGAACTGGCGGTATCTTCCTCTCTGCGGACGGTCTGCACGCCATACATTTCCCATCTGAAGTGCTTTGAACGGGGACGGAAGCTCGTTTGCGTTGTTGGAATAGTAACGGCAGAGCGGAACGGTCAGGTCATAACGCAGGCCGCTGTCTACGAGATCGTTTTCTTTCTCAGCGGTCTCGAGTTTCAGCTTCTCTCCTCTTTTTAAGATCTTGAAAATCAGTTTCTCATTCTCGCCGCCCTGTTTGCTGTTCAGGTTTTCGATGTGCTCCACGCATGGGGTCTCCATGGAGGTAAAGCCGAAGGTCCGTAAGTTTCCTTGATCAGACGGATCACGTAGTCACGGATTGCCATTTCTTTCGGTAAAATATCTTTCATTCCGGTAACCGGTTTCTTTTTTAATGCCATTTTCTGTTTTCTCCTTTATGATTTCCCGGATCAATTCATCGACATCAGAAAGCTCGATCGCTTTCCGGCTGCCGCTGTGGATCACTCTCTGAAATGCCAGGAACATTTTCAGATCGAAATTTTTGACTTCTTCTGTCATAAGCTCCATCGCCTGTTTCCGCGTAAACGCACTCCGGTACGGGCGGTCGGAGGTCAGCGCGCAGTACACATCACAGATGCGTAAGATACGCGCCCCAAACGGAATCTTTTCTCCCGCCAGATTGGCCGGATACCCGGTTCCGTCATAATTTTCATGGTGATACAGAATACTCTCCAGCACAAAATCGGAGTAGCCGCGTCCCTGCAGGAGTTCATAGCCCAGTGTGGAATGGGTCCGCACAAAGCGCATCTCCTCAACGACGAGCGTATCCTGTTCTTCTACGTAATTCTCCAGTACAATCTTTCCGATATCGTGGAGAACGCCCGCTTTTGCAAGCTCATAGCAGATTTCTTTCTCATACCCAAGTTCCCGCGCAAGATCGTAAGCTAAATTGCTCACTTCCATGCCATGGATGAGCTGCTCGGTCAGGGTATAGCGCAGCATGTGAAGCTGCTGACTGGAATTTTCTTTCATTTTGGCAGATACTTCTCCATTCCGATACGTTTTCTCTCGATCATTTCATCGATACGCTCCACGTAGTTTTTCAGATCCTTCACGTTCTCCACCCGCTCAATGCGCTCTCCGTGTTCAAACACGAATTTCGTGGACGCTCCGGCTCCCGCGGCCAGAATGGACTGTTTTTCCTCCATAATGAGGATGTTGTAGATACCTGCTTTTCCTTCGCGGGAGTAACCGACATTCTCAAAGTTACCCGCCATATTTTTCTGGCGGTACATGTAATACGGTCCCATCTCCATGCGGTGTGCGCTGTCCATCGTCATTTTCATGATCTCGGCAGAGTTTTCAAACGAGATTTCCTGATATTTGTCTTTGAACAGGTTGAGTCTCGTTGCACGCTTTAACGCAAGGGAATGGACGGTCAGGGAATCCGGATTCAGCGCTTCCACTTTTTCCAACGTATGCGCCACTTTTTCCTTGTCCTCGCCCGGCAGACCGACGATCAGATCCATGTTGATGTTGTCAAATCCAAGGGAACGCGCCATACGGAACTTCTCCTCGATCTCCTCCACGGTATGGTGGCGTCCGATCAGATCCAGCGTTTCCTGGTTCATGGTCTGTGGATTGATCGAAATACGGGTGACCGGGAATTTGCGGATGGCTTTTAAGACCTCCTCATTGATCGTATCCGGCCGTCCTGCCTCCACGGTGAACTCCTGCACCTGCTCCATCGGGAAGAGCTCTGTCACTTTCGTGAGCAGGCGCTCCATCTGTGCCGCATTCAGCGTGGTCGGCGTACCGCCTCCGATGTAGATCGTATCAAGGGTGTAATCCTTCATGTTCTCACTGATAAAGATCAGTTCTTTGATCAGTGCATCGAGATACGGATCTACATATGCTCCCAGCGGCTTAACACATGGGAGCCGAAGGAACAGTACAGGCAGATGCTCGGACAGAACGGGATGCCGATGTACAGGCTGTAACCGTGTTCGTAGTCGATCGTCTTTAAAATGTCCTTTTCCCGGTTGGCAATCGTGATCGCAAGTGCCGTCTTTTCCGGCTGGTGTAGTAAGTTTCGCGCATGTATTTTCGCAATCTCTACATTTTTTTTACCCTCTTCAAGCATCTTCATCGGAATTTTCGTCGGACGGATGCCGGTGAGATCGCCCCATGGAAGTTCTTTGCCGCTCACTTCGGAAAGCGTGCGGTATACCATCCGTTTCAGGACATTTTTCGTTTCATGGCGGTCTTTTTCATATTCCACCGCCTCACACTGCGAAGCGAGCGTCTCATGTTTCTCGTCTGCAATCGAAAAACAGATCTGATCCGCCTCGTATGTGATCGTATCATAATATGCAAATTCCCCGTCCAGCGCCCCATCCTCTTCGTACCATGAGGTAATCTCACAGCCCGGATAGAATGCCTTGATCAAGGAATACACATCGTATTCAAAATCTTTTCTGTTAAAACAAAGGCTGATATTAAGCAAGGGGATTGTACCTCTTTTCATGTTCAATCGTAGTTTCATCGTTGTGGCCCGGATACACGGTCACATCCCCGGGAAGCTCTTTTAACAGGCGCTTGACCGACGCGATCAGCTCTCTGCCGGAGGATGTCGGGAAGTCGTATCTTCCGTAGGACTCGCAGAACAGCGTATCACCGGAAAAAAGTGCTTTCTCTGCCGGAATATAGTAGCAGACACCGCCTGCCGTGTGCCCCGGTGTCGCAAGAACGTGGATTTCAAAATCTGCGAGATGCAGCACATCGCCCTCTTTTACGGTTTTGTCCGCCTGCATCGTGTACGGTTTGCTCCAGAGCCCGGAAAGATTTTCCTTTGGATCCCCCAGCAGGTGCTGCTCTTTTTCATGGACATAGACCGGGATATGGTATTTTTTCCGCAGCGCATCCGCTGCCAGCATATGGTCGAAATGGCCATGAGTCAGCAGAATGGCCTCCGGGTCGCCGTCGATCTCGTCGATCTGGCGTTCAATCTCCAGCGGCGAATCGCCCGGGTCCACGATCAGCACCTTCTGGCTGTCCGGATTTTCCACAACGTAGCAGTTTGTCGAGAGCATTCCAAGTGCCCGGTAATTTACCTTTATCATACGCTTTTCTCCTTTTTATCCTCTCGATCTCTGAATATCAATCACGCTCTCCACCTGGCGCACCTTCTCGATGATGCTGTTCAGCTCTTCGTTGTTGTGCACGTCGAACGTCACATCGATGGAAGCCGTTCCCTGCTTGCTCGTTCTCACGTTCATCGCCGCAAGGTCGATCTTCCGCTCGGTAAAGATCTTGGAGATATCCACCAGAAGACCGGTACGGTTGTTTGCGTAAACGCTGATCTCCACGGTATAGAGAGAGCCGCCGTTGTCCTCTGCCTGCCATTCAGCATCAATGAGGCGCACCCGCTCAGATTCCGGCAGATTCAGGACATTGACACAGTCGGTGCGGTGAATGGTCACGCCGCGTCCTCTTGTGACAAAGCCCACGATCTCGTCTCCCGGGATCGGATTGCAGCATTTTGAGAAGCGAACTGCCACATCGTGGATACCGCGCACGACGATGCCGCCCTTGCTCTTTCCAACCGGCAGAACTTTCTCTCCAGATGCCGCCTCGAGCACCTGCTCGTCGGTGATCTCTTTTTTATGCTGCTTTTCGTACGTCTCAATCAGCTTGTTGAGGACCTGGCCCTCTTTTAAGCCGCCGTGGCCGATGGCCGCAAGAACGGAATCCCAGTCGCGGAAGCCGTACTTTCTCATGACAGCCTCTTCGTACATCGGTTTCGTATAGATTCCAAGGTTTTTGCCCTTCAGCTTTGCATAGTTGGTGAGCATTTCCTTGCCTTTGACGATGTTGTCCGTCTTGTTCTGCTGGCGGAACCACTGGTTGATGCGGCTCTTTGCCTGGGAACTCTTCGCAATTTTCAGCCAGTCGCGGCTCGGTCCCTTGGAGTTCTGCGAGGTGATGATCTCGACGCGGTCTCCGTTGTGAAGTTCCGTCTCGATCGGCACGAGTTTTCCGTTGACCCTCGCTCCGACCATCTTGTTGCCGACCGCACTGTGGACGGAATAAGCAAAGTCGATGGCACAGGAGCCGACCGGAAGCGTTTTGACATCGCCCGCCGGGCTGAAACAGTAAACATTGTCGGCAAACAGGTCGAGATCGCTCTTTAAGAGGTTCATGAACTCATGGTTGTCCGCCATGTCCTGCTGCCACTCCAGAATCTGGCGCAGCCAGGTCAGTTTTTCCTCTTCCTGCTCCGGTCCCGGTTTCTTGCCGTCGGAGGCCTCTTTGTATTTCCAGTGTGCAGCGATACCGTATTCTGCAATCCGGTGCATCTCATAAGTACGGATCTGAATCTCAAACGGCTGTCCGTTCGGTCCGATCAGGGTTGTATGCAGGGACTGGTAACGGTTTGGCTTCGGCATCGCAATGTAATCTTTGAAACGGCCCGGGATCGGCGTGTACATTTCATGGATGACACCGAGCGCTGCATAGCAGTCTTTGACGGATTCCACGATGATGCGGACCGCAAAGAGGTCATAGATCTGATCCAGCGTCTTATGCTGGTTGACCATCTTTTTGTAGATGCTGAAAAAGTGCTTGATTCGTCCGTTGACATCTGCCTCAATGCCGGCCTGGTGGATATGACGGGTCACCTCTTTACGATCGCATCGACAAACTCCTGCCGCTGCTCCCGCTTCATGCTGACCTTCTGCACCAGTTCATAGTACGCATCCGGCTCCAGATATTTCAGAGAAAGGTCATCGAGTTCGACCTTGATCTTGGAAATACCGAGGCGCTGTGCGATCGGGGCATAAATATCCATCGTCTCACGCGCTTTTTTCTTCTGCGTCTCCGGCGACCAGTACTGTGCGGTCCGCATGTTGTGCAGACGGTCCGCCAGTTTTACCAGAATAACACGGATATCCTTTGCCATCGCAAGGAACATCTTTCTCAGGTTTTCTGCCTGCTCCTCGACCTTATCCGCAGAATATTTCAGCTGTGCCAGCTTCGTGACACCGCTTACAATCAGGACACCTCCGGGCCGAACTCCTCGGTCAGCTCTTCTTCGGTCATGACGGTATCTTCGACAACGTCGTGCAGAAGGCCTGCCGCGATCGACTCCTTGTCGAGCTCCAGATCTGCCAGGATAATTGCCACACAGAGCGGATGGATGATGTACGGTTCCCCGCTCTTTCTTTTCTGGTCCTTATGTGCATCCGCTGCCACGCGGTATGCTTTTTCGATCAGGGAAATATCGTCCGATGGATGATATTTTTTCACAGAAGCGATCAATTCCCCGTATAATTCCTCCGGACTTGTAAAATCGTCCGTCTTGCGGATTCTGGCTTCTGCCGCCGCCACATCCTTCTTTAATTCTTCTTCACTGATTCTTTTCTCTTCTTCCATATGTATCCTCCGCTCTCATGATTAACCCCTGCGTTTCGTTGGATACGTTATTTGCCATCGTAACGGATGACAGATTTTACATCATATTTTGCCAGTTTTTCGCGTCCTTTTAAGCCGGCAAGCTCCATCAGGAACACGATTCTGGTTACTTCGCCGCCGAGGCGCTCGATCATTTTTGCACAAGCCTCCACGGTACCGCCGGTTGCAATCAGATCGTCGATGATGACTACCTTCTGGCCCGGTTTGATGGAGTCTTTGTGCATCTCGATCGTTGCGCTGCCGTACTCCAGGTCATAGCTCTCCTCGATGGTCTCCAGAGGAAGTTTTCCTTTTTTACGGATCGGCACGAACGGTTTGTGCAGATTGTAAGCAATCGGCATACCGAAAATGAAGCCGCGGGACTCGGTTCCGCAGATTACATCACAGTCTACTTCTTCTACAAAATGCTGCATCTCATCTATGGCAAGCTGCAGTCCGTCTGCGTCCTGCAGGATACTCGTTACATCTCTGAAAATAATACCCGGTTCCGGGAAATCCGGAATACTTCTTACGTAATCCTCTACTTTTTTCATAAAATATTCCTCCGTTTCGTCAAGGTTTGACAATTCACCTTACAGTATAGCATCAATATTCTTCTGCGTCAATTTTGTTTCCGATAGAAAACAGGGCAGAAAAATCAGGTATTTGCGGCTTTTCTGCATCTTTAAAAATAACTCTGGATATTGATCTGTAATTTGTCGCGTCCGTTCCACGTATCGATCGACGGATAGTACGCTACCGAGAGGGTCGGATGTGCATCCACGTATGCGGCGAACGCTTCTCCCTCGCCGAAATAGACACCATCCATCTGGTATCCGCCCGCATCGGCAAGCTGTACTTTCACCACGTTTCTATTCTTTCCAAAAATGCGGTAATTTAATACAGTCAGTCCTTTCTGTGCAAACAGCGGTTTCGTGTTGCCTTTTCCGAACGGCTCCAAGAGGCTTAACTGGCGGATCAGATTTTGGTGATGTAGGTGATCGGCATCGGCACATCGATCACGACTTTTTCGACGAAATCCTCTTCCGTCAGCGTGGAATTATCGTTCAGTGCCCGGCGGAACGGTTCGATCATCTCCTCTCCTGCGAGGGAAAGGCCCGCAGCCATCGGGTGGCCGCCGAATTTCGTCATCAGTTCTTTGCATTTGCAGAGCTCCTCATACATCGAATACGCTTCGATCGAGCGGCCGGAGCCCTTGACGCCCTCCTCACTTCTGGTGAGTACGAAGGATGGTTTGTGGAAGTGCTCCCGCAGGCGACCTGCGATGATTCCGGCAAGGCTCTCGTGGCAGTCCGGCAGATAGACGACGAGACTTTGTCGTTCTGCAGCGGGGAGGTTTCCACGAGCTCGATTGCTTTCGCCTCACCCTGCGCGTCAGTTCTTTGCGGCTTTCATTCAGGTCTTTCAAGTCCCCGGCAAGCTTTGCGGCTCCTCACGTGTCTTTGCGCAGAGCAGTTTTAACGAATGCTCCGCCGTGTCAAGCCGTCCCGATGCGTTGATGCACGGGCCGAGAACGAAGCCGATGTGATACGGTGTCACGTTTTCCGCCTCGATGCCCTGCACACGGATCAGCTCCTGCAGGCCGAGGTTCTGCGTTTTATGGAGCGCCCGAAGGCCGGCTTTTACAAAAATCCGGTTTTCTCCCTGCAGATCCATCACATCACCGATCTCGCAATGGCGACAAATTCCAGAAAGCGGAAGCTGTGCTCCTTTGGAATACCTGCTTTTGCCTCCATCGTCTGGATCAGTTTCCATGCGACGGCCGCACCGCAGAGGCCCGGAAACGGATAGGAACAGTCTTTCTGTTTCGGATTGACAACCGCGTCCGCTGGCGGCAGGATGTAGCGGCGTTCTCCGTTTTCATCCTCCTCAAACGGAACCTCGTGGTGGTCCGTCACAACAACCGTCATGCCAAGTTCTTTTGCCAGACGGATCTGACTGCCGCCGCGATGCCGTTGTCACAGGTGACGATCGTGTCCCGCCCCTCATCCGCGGCAAACTGCACAAGATGCTCATTTAAGCCGTATCCGTCTGCAATCCGGTCCGGGATACGCACATCCGCATCGGCACCGAGATCTTTTAATCCGGTCAGCAGAATATACGTTGCCGTAACACCGTCGATGTCGTAGTCCCCGATGATGCGGATCGGCTTTTTCTCCCGAATTTTTTCTGCGATCAGATCTGCCGCGCGCTCCATATCCTTCATCAGCAGCGGATCGTGGAGCTGCTCCAGATCACCGAAGAGATACTCTTCGATCTCTTTCTCCCCGGTCACATCCCGGTTCCGGATCAGGCGGGCGATGACGGGATCGATGCCGAACCGGTCCGCAATTGCCTGGAAATCGGCGCGTTTTGCCGAAACTACCCAGCGTTCTTTCTTCATATGTTCTCCTCTTTCCTGTTAGCAGGAAACGCCGGACTTTTCCGGTCCGGCGTTTCTCTTTTTATGGTTTTTGCTGCTTTTATTTATTTTTTGTCTTATTCTGTACTGCTTTGGACGGCACATATTTGTTTTTTCCAACGTGCTTCATCACATACCACAGGGCACCTGTGATGCAGACAGAAGTGTAAGCTCCGCATACGATACCAACCATCAGAGGTGCTGCAAAGTCGCGGATGGAAGAAACTCCCATCACGAACAGAACAAAGATGGTGATAAAGGTGGTGAGGGAACTGTAAATGCTTCGGGTCAGGGTGTCCGTGATGCAGCGGTCAACCAGGGACTCGATCGGCTCTCTCTTTAACTCCGGCAGATTCTCACGGATACGGTCGAAGATGACGATCGTACTGTTGATGGAATAGCGAGGATCGTCAGCATACACGCGATAAAGGTGCTGCCGACCGAAATACGGGATACCACATAGAATCCGAATACAATGGCGATATCGTGCATCAGTGCAAGGATGGCACTCGATGCGAAACGGATGTCGCGGAAACGGATCCAGATGTACAGCAGCATGCAGACTACAGCGATGATAACTGCTTTCATCGCATTCTGGCTCATTTCTTTACTTACAGTAGAAGAAATGTTGTCGAAAGTGATTTCAGAAGTATCGACACCGAAATTGTCTGCCATTGCCTGGTAAACCTGCTCACGCTCTTCCAGAGTCAGAGAACGTGTTTTGATGATGACATTGTTGCCTCCGACAACCTTTGTCATCTGAATATTGGAATCTTTTGTCACGCCTTCCACAACCGGCTCTACCTCTTTGTCCAGCTCTTCGATGGAGTAATCCTCGTTGAACGGAACGTTGATGGAAGTACCGCCCTTGAAGTCAAGGCCGAAGTTCAGTGCGCTTCCCTTTGTCTGATGCATGAAAATCATGCTGGCCGGAACGGCAAGCAGCAGAATGCAGGAGATCGTGAAGAAGATCTTTCTCTTTTCCACAAATGGAAATCCCTTGCGCTCTTTCTTGGTTCCGTAGTATTTCGCATCCTTCAGTCCCATACCGTACAGGCTGTTGACCAGCAGTCTGGAAACAACCATGGCGCTGAACATGGAAAGAACAATACCAAGAGCAAGTGTCATGGCGAATCCGCGGACACTTCCGCTCGCAAGCGCATACAGAACAGCTGCTGCAATCAGGGTCGTCACGTTTCCGTCCAGGATGGCAGAAGCTGCCTTCTTGAATCCGTCGCGGATTGCCGCATGAACCGTCTTTCCGGCACCGATCTCCTCCTCGATACGGGCATAAATGATAACGTTCGCATCGACCGCCATACCGATCGACAGGATAACACCTGCGATACCAGGCAGGGTCAATGTCAGGTCAAATGCATTTAAAGCAATCAGATTCAGCTCAACATAGATGAGCAGTGCCCATCCGGCAGCAATACCAGGCAGGCGATATACGATTGCAAGGAAAAGGATAATCAGTACAATGCCGATCGCTCCCGCTTTTACGCTGGTGGAAACAGCTGCAGATCCAAGCTGTGCTCCAACGACGCTGGAGTTGATCTCCTCAAGTTTCAGGGAAAGGGAACCGATACGGAGGGTGGATGCCAGGCTGGTTGCTTCATCCCAGTCCATGTTTCCGCCGGAGATGACTGCAGTACCATCGGAAATCACA
>ENA-OQCP01001119-OQCP01001119.1-human-gut-metagenome-genome-assembly--contig:-NODE-1119-length-10652-cov-1.701853_pt1 | contig 10652 bp, 15 predicted proteins | sample MGYA00242760_ERZ504583 | MGnify/ENA primary metagenome ERZ504583 (study PRJEB26092, sample SAMD00036308) | human gut metagenome | host: Homo sapiens | study: EMG produced TPA metagenomics assembly of...
CCAGATTATAGATGAGACCGGAAACCGTAACAAAAAGAGAATTTTCCATTCTTCCTGAAAGTAAGAGAGCACCCGGTTCGGGCCGAAAGGTTTCATCCTTCATCGCTGCTGCCTCCTTCTGCTGTTGCTTTTATTGTTTTATCTGCTTTTTCACTTAAAATTTTTGAAAGTTCCGCAAAATGATTCTGCCGTTCTCTCTTCGATTTCCAGTACAGCTTGTCCAGTGTTTCGCAGAAGCTTTCTGCCTCCTTTTCCGGAAGCTCCAAAAGCAGCCATTCATAAAAAACCGTTTCAATTTCTGCTTTGGAATTTTTCAAAGTTTCTGCTTTTTCCGTAGCATACAGAAGCTGGCTTCTGCCGTCCCACGGATTCGGTTTCCGGATCAGATATCCCTTTGCCTCAAGCTTGCAGCGCGTCTTGCAGCGGCTCCTTTATCAATCTTTAACTGTTCGCGCACTTCCGTCTGCGTGATGCCCGGATGATGGCGCACCAGATGGATAAAGTCAAATTCTGCTGTGCCGATGCCCTCTTCTTTCATTGCCTGAACCGTAAATTTCCCGGCTTCCCGCGCTATTTTTGTTATTTTCCGTTCTGTTGGATCCATTTTTCTGTTCCTCCTGTCCATTCTCGAGCTGTTTCAAATAGATGCATATACAACTAATTAGATGATAGTACAACTAATTAAAATTGTCAATCGCTAGATCTTCTGGTTGACGAAGTATCGTCCGGACTTTATAATAGAAGTATTCGGCTGTTAAAAACAGTCAGTCTATCAATAAGGAGATGTATCTTATATGGAAAAGAAACATACGCGCGGCAGCTTTACCGGATCGATCGGCTTCGTGCTTGCTGCCGCAGGAAGCGCGGTTGGACTGGGAAATATCTGGCGTTTCCCTTATCTTGCCGCAAAAGACGGAGGCGGAACTTTATTTTGGTTTATATCGTACTGGCTCTGACCTTTGGATTTACGCTGCTGACAACTGATATTGCCATCGGAAGAAAAACCGGACAAAGTCCGCTTGTCGCTTACGGTAAGATTCACCCGGCTGGAACGGTCTTGGCCTTCTCGCCAGTATCGTGCCGGTTGTCATCCTGCCTTACTACTGCTCCATTGGCGGCTGGGTATTAAAATATCTGTCTGTGTTTCTCACCGGACATGGCACTGCTGCTGCCGAGGATGGTTACTTTACCGGCTATATTACCGGTACATGGCAGCCGATTGTGTGGTTGGGAATCTATCTTTTTCTTACCGCATTCGTTGTATATCGTGGTGTCAATAAGGGAATTGAAAACTACAGCAAAATTCTGATGCCGATCCTTCTGATTTTAATCATCGGAATTTCTGTTTTTCTCTGACCCTGACCCATACCGACGCAGACGGTGTCGTCCGTACGGGACTGCAGGGTATGAAAATTTATCTTGTTCCAAATTTTAAAGGAATGACGCCGCAGAAATTTTTCACCGTCTTTGTCGATGCACTCGGACAGCTTTTCTTTTCGATCAGCGTTGCGATGGGTATCATGGTTGCCTACGGTTCCTACGTAAAAAAAGAAACAAACCTGATGAAATCGATCAATCAGATTGAGATTTTTGACACCATCGTTGCGCTGCTTGCCGGTTTGATGATCGTTCCTGCTGTATTTACCTTTATGGGAGCAGAGGGTATGTCCGCTGGCCCTGGTCTGATGTTTGTCTCCCTGCCGAAGGTCTTTCAGTCCATGGGAGCAGCAGGCGGCGTAATCGGAACCATTTTCTTTCTTATGGTCTCCTTTGCAGCCATTACATCTTCCGTATCGGTCATGGAGTCCATTGTTTCCTGTATGATCGACAAATTTCACATCAGCAGAAAGAAAAGCACGGTTATTGTAACCGTTTATGCATGTCTCGTCGGTATCATCGTATGCCTCGGCTACAATGCGCTTTATTTTGAACTGAAGCTTCCAAATGGCGCAACGGCTCAGATCCTGGATGTCATGGATTTATCAGCAATAACCTTCTGATGCCGCTTGTTGCACTTCTCTCCTGTATTCTGATCGGATGGGTTGTAAAGCCGCAGGTCATCATCGATGAGGTGACGCTGGGAGGATATAAGTTCGGTCGAAAGAGGCTGTATATCGTCATGGTGAAGTTTATTGCACCCGTGCTCCTTGCCGCACTGCTGCTGCAGTCGTTCGGTATTTTAAACGTCTGATCACTGCGATACCAGATTGCTATGTGCTTTGCACTCACGCAATCTTCAAAAACATTCGTAATCCGCTCATTTTCCTTCGAAAAATGGCTCCTTACTTATGTTTTTGGCGAGTCAAGAGATCAAAAAAGCATGTTTTCCGGTGGCTTTTCCAGAAAACATGCTTTTTGTGCCTGTCTGCACATATTTCTAACAGGTGAAACCCTTACATCCTGCGAATTAACGTTCCATTTACACCAAGTATCTCTCCATCAAATTCCCGGGCAAAAAGTACTTCCCCGTCTCCTTTTACTTTTATCTCCTCATCCGATGCGTTGAGCAGAACTTCGATTTTATTTCCCTCTTCGTCTAGTTTAATATACTCTACACACCGATCATTTTCATAACCATTCGGAAAATGGAAATGCAGGCTTCTGCACACTTTTCATTTCTTCGAAGCATGATCAGTTTCCGCATCGTTGCAATTTTTTCTGATTCTCTTCGCTTTCAATTTCACTCCAAGGCATACATCTTCTGCAGTCCGGATCATGAGCGCCTTCCATTGCGATCTCCGTTCCATAATAAATACAGGGGCTTCCCCGGGAAAGCGTAAAAAGGATTGCAAGCTGCTGGTAGAACTTGTCCAGATCGTGAAAACGGTTCATCAGCCTCTCGGTATCGTGGGAATCCAGGAGATTAAAAAGTACATCGTTATTCTGCTGCATATACATGGTATAGCAACGGTTTACCATATATTCAAATTCTTCTTTTTTCATTGTTTATCAAGAAAGAAATCATGGATTCCACTCAGCAGCGGGTAGTTCATGACAGAATCATATTCATCTCCCTGCAGCCACTGGCTTGCATCATGCCAGATTTCCCCCAGAAGATAAATATCCGGCTTTATCGTTTTTAAATGCTCTCTTATCCGCTTTAAGAACCTGTGCGCCACTTCGTTCCTACATCGAAACGAATTCCGTCGATATCAAACTCCCGTACCCAGTCCTCACAGATTTTACAGAAATACTGTATCACCTCTTCATTGTTTGTGTTCAGCTTTGGCATCCCGTCTGTAAATGCAAAGGAATAGAACCGTCGGTCTCTGGTGTCTCCCCTTTTTTGAACTGTTCCCAGTCCTCTACCATAAACCAGTCCGCATAACGAGACTCTTTTCCATGCTCCAGGATATCTATCCACGGCTCAAATTTCTTCCACTATGATTAAACACTGCATCTACATAATGCGGATTCCTTTTTCATGTGCTTCTTTGCAAAGCACTTTCATTGTATCCGCATCGCCAAAAAACGGATCTATTTTTGTATAATCGGTCGTGTCATATTTGTGGTTGGACTCTGCTTTCATAATCGGATTCAGATAAATACCGGTAATCCCAAGTTCCTGCAGATACGATAATCTCTGACGGATCCCTTCCAGATTTCCTCCGAATTTTTCTTCGTTTGTTACGGTTCCGTGATTTCTCCAGGGTGTGATATCATCTCCGTTTTTTTCCGGTGTCCCGTTGCAGAACCGATCCGGGAAAATCTGATACCAGATCGTTTCGTTTACCCATGCCGGTGTGCGATTGATATCTGCCGGGTTCATCCAGGTACAATAAAGCACTGCTGCATACGGCCATCCATCCGGAGCTGTTCTTCTGTCAGGAAACCATCCTCAAAATAATACCAGACTTCCTTTTCCGTCCGCAGCTCGAAATAATATTTGCATCTTTTGTATTCCGGAAGAAGCGTTGTTGTCCACCAGATCTGATAAGGCAGACGTTTTTTTATATATCATTTCCTCTCTTTTTCCGATCCACTTTTCTTTTCCGCCCAAAATTCCGGCTTCATAAGGATCTCCGTAATGGATAAAAACCTGTTTTACATCATATCCTGTCTTGATATTGACAATCAGTCTGTCCTCATCCAGGGCATAACTCATCTGTTCTGAAGTTTTATGGTATACACCGCTAAATTCCATCTCATTTTCCTCCCGTATAGCTCTAAAGCTGTTTTTTGCATCCTTGTAAGAAACACGATCACTTTTTGTTTCGCATTGTTTCGTAACTTTACTATAAGCCTTTTTTATTTCTTCGTCAATCAATTTCCATTTTTCCCTGCGCTTTCGTAAAATTCAGATAATTTTCAGGATGATTTTTGTGCAGGATGCTTTCTTTTTCGAAACTTAACGAAACATTTCTTTTTCAAGGTATTGATTGCTTTTTATCTTATGATTTTATATAATGATACCGGGATCAAAAGGTCTTTTGACACCTATGATAGCTGGGAGTTTACATTTTTTGTTTTGTGAAAGGATTGCCGATTATGACTACCATTCAGGATATTGCTGATAAAATGGGAGTTTCCAAGAGCACGGTATCCAAAGCGCTCAATGACGCGCCTGATATCAGCGATGCTTTACGGAAACAGGTTTTGGAAACTGCCGTAGCTCTGGGTTATACGAAGCTGCGGCGTTATAAGAAACCAACGAAAAAAGTCTGTATTATAATAGAAAAAGAAAATATGCGGTATCAGGAACCGCATCATTTTGCCTATGATATCCTAGTGGGTTTTCGTCAGATGCAGAACCTCGCGGCATTTGATGTTGAAATTGTACCCGTTGATATTAAGACCCAAAGAAACCAGCATTATGATGTTTTTATGCTGGAACATGATTATGTGGGCGCATTTGCACTTGGCTTTTCTCTGAATGATCCATGGATCCGTGACTTTAAAACCAGCATACACCTGCCGTACTTTTCGATAACTATATTATTGGGAATCCTTCTACTGCTTATGTAGGTATTGATAATGAGGAGGGAATGGAGCTTGCCGTCTCTTATCTTGCCGGACTTGGACACCGGAAGATCGCCTATCTGAGCAGCTCCCTCGGTGCCCGGGTTCTCCAGGCACGCCATGCTGCCTTTCTCCGTTCCATGCACCAGCATGGACTGAAGACTTCTCCTGCTGCGATCGGCTGTTCTTATTATCTGTCAGAATGTATGGAAAAGCATCTTCCCCGTTTTCTGGAAAACGGAATCACTGCTATTATTTGCAACCAGGATACCCTTGCTAGTGCAACGCTCACGCAATGTCAGCAGCTGGGATTCCAGATTCCTGATGATATCAGCATTATCGGATTTGATGATCTGCCGATTGCTGCTTGTACGTCACCGCCCCTTACAACCATCAGACAAGATCGGCTGGAGCTCGGAAAAAGTGGATTTTTTGCATTGTCAAGTCTTCTCAATCACATCCCAATCAGTACGTATTTGTTGCATGCACAGCTGATTCAGCGGGAATCGACAGGGAAGGTTCCTTCATAAATTCATCTCATCAACAATATTTGCCGGTTTTGCAGTCATTTCTACCCATGCCGGTATAAAACCGCTTTTGACAGCGTTTCTTACAGATCTGACATTAGACCAGGCGGTACAGTAAAAAGGTACTTTTCCCCTGTTTATGATCTCTTTTGTAAGTCTGCTTGTCAGTGCAGAGGCAATCCCCTGTCGTCTGTATTCCGGCAAGACATCCACACCGATCTGCCACATATCGTCGCAATCGGCAGAACAGGCGGCAAGTCCCACCAGCGTACTTCCATCATATGCGCCGACGCCAAGTACATCCAGATTCTTCCGATCTTCGCAAAGCGCATTGCTCCATTCCGGTCGATACAAATCCGCAAAATCTTCCTGTGTCAATACTCGTGTCTCATAGGCGCAGGAAAGAGTCGGTATCCGGCTGATGTCCGGCAGATAGTATTCTGCCATGAAACATATTTTGTGACCTTTTTCAGCTAAACGTTCATTCAGCCAATGCATGTTTGGTGTCTCAAAACAGTGGTAAAATTCGAATTTGTCTACATACGCAGATACCAGATCCATCGTCTCCGGTATGGAAGCCGCCATGATATTATTTCCATAGGAAACCAGATTGCAGGTAATAGGCTCTTTCAAATATTTGCGGGCCTTCTTTCCTAATTTTATGGGAACAACAACATTTTTGTCCGCCTTGAAATCTTCCACGCGGCACCCCATATCTTCCGCAGACTGCCTCATGGCAAGCTCCATCATTTCACGATTCATCATATGCTTTTCTCCTTTATGAGTTTGTAATAGAAACTGCTGGGCATCAGAGAAGCTCATTCCCTGCAGTTATTTCTGTGGATCAATTTATGATTATTCCTGGCTCTTTTTCATCTCTGCCTCAAATGTGTTTTCCGTCATATGCGCCCGCAGAATATGAAGCAGCACTCCCGCCGCCCGCTCCATTGCAGCCGGATCGATAGAGGAATAGTTCATGACATACGTATTTCCTGCTTTATTGCCTCCGCCGCATCCGCGTAATAGCCGGAGAGCGGCTTTAATTTCACACCACGGGATTTCGCCTGCGTGACAATCGACTCTTCTTTCAAATCCGTGCGAAGATGCATCAGAAAATGAACGCCTGCTTCTTCCTCCTCGATGGTCACGTAATCACCGAGCGGCTTCTTTTCGAGTTCCTGTAAAATCAGATCTCGTTTGTTCTGATAATAGTTTCGCAGCCGGTTGATATGTTTTTCGAAACTGCCATTCTCAATAAACTCTGCCAGTGTGTACTGCTCAAAGTTGGAGACGGTGCAGGAATAAAACGACAGCTCGCGATAAAATTTCTCCGCTAATGTCTGCGGAAGCACCATATAGCTGATCCGTACCGTGGAGGCAAGTGTTTTCGTAAACGTATTCATATAGATGACCTTGTCCGAAACGTCGATACTCTGCAGTGTCGGAAACGGCTTTCCGCCGAGACGCAGCTCACTGTCATAATCGTCCTCAATGATATAGTGATGATCTGATTTTGCCGCCCAGCCGAGCAGTTCATAACGGCGGCTGACCGGCATGACTGTCCCGGTTGGAAAGTGATGGGACGGGGAGGTATGAATAATATCAACCGATCTTTTTTCCAGCTCCTGCACCGAAACACCGTCCTGGTCGAGCAGCACTGGCTCGTACCGTACCTTCATGCTCTCATAAATCCGCGCAATTTTGTGATACCCGGGATCCTCTACTCCATAAACAAGATCGTTTCCGAGAAGCTGAATCAGAAGGTTATGCAGATACTCCGTTCCTGCGCCGACAATAATCTGCTCCGGCAGCACCTGCATGCCGCGGAACTCACGCAGATATTTTGCAATCGCACTGCGCAGCTTTAAAATCCCGGCGCAGGGAGAATTGATCATGAGCTGGATGCGGTTGTCATTCAAGACAGCACGCACCGTCCGCGTCCAGATTGTAAAGGGAAAAATCTCGCTGTCCGTCTGATTGCTGGAAAAATCCGCAAAATAGGAAGTCTCCCCGTTTGCCACCTGCAGGATCTCTTTTGGCACCGCATCCCGCATGGAATCCTCAATTTCCAGATCAGCCGCATAGAATCCGCGCTTTGGCATGGAATACAGATAGCCTTCCGCAACAAGCTGCGCATAGGCATTCTCGACGGTAATCACACTGATGCCAGATTTTTTGCAAACGTTCGTTTCGACGGCAGCTTCTCTCCCGGACGGATATTTCCCAGTAATATGTCGTTTTTGATACATTTATATAAATATTCATACAGGGAATCTGACCCTATATTGGAAAAATTATACGTCAGCATTCGACCATTCTCCTCTCATCTGACCTTACTGAATATATTTGTTTTGGCGATTTTTTTATAGTCACTTTACCAGTATACTGTGAGGCAGAGCAAAAGTAAAGCCAAAACAGAAACAAAATTTATCACCTGATATTTATCAGGCAAGGAGGAGATTATTATGACAGCAGCAAATGAGAGATACAAACTGAACAAAGAACTGGCACAGATGTTAAAAGGTGGTGTGATCATGGATGTTACCACACCGGAACAGGCCCACATCGCAGAGGAAGCTGGTGCCTGTGCCGTTATGGCACTGGAGCGGATTCCGGCAGACATCCGTGCCGCCGGCGGCGTTTCCCGTATGAGCGATCCGAAGATGATCCGCGGCATTCAGGAAGCCGTTTCCATTCCGGTTATGGCAAAATGCCGCATCGGCCACTTTGTAGAGGCACAGGTTCTTGAAGCCATCGAAATCGACTACATCGACGAGAGTGAGGTTCTCTCCCCGGCGGATGATGTCTACCATATCAACAAACGAAATTTCAAAGTACCGTTTGTCTGCGGTGCAAAAGATCTCGGCGAGGCACTCCGCCGGATCAACGAGGGAGCGTCTATGATCCGTACCAAAGGTGAGCCGGGAACCGGCGATATCGTACAGGCGGTCCGCCATATGAGAAAAATGAACAGCGAAATTCAGAAACTGACCTCAATGCGTGAGGATGAGCTGTTTGAGGCAGCCAAGTCCTGCAGGTTCCGTACGATCTTGTTCAGTATGTTCATGATAACGGCCGTCTCCCGGTTGTCAACTTTGCAGCCGGCGGTGTGGCAACTCCTGCCGATGCAGCGCTGATGATGCAGCTTGGAGCAGAGGTGTTTTTGTTGGTTCCGGTATCTTCAAATCCGGCAACCCGGCAACGTGCGGCTTCCATCGTAAAAGCCGTTACCAACTACACCGATGCGAAACTGATCGCAGAACTCTCCGCTGATCTCGGCGAGGCTATGGTCGGCATCAACGAGCAGGAAATCGCCTTACTGATGGCAGAAAGAGGAAAATAATGAAAATTGGAGTGCTTGCACTGCAGGGTGCGTTTGCAGAACATGAAAAAGTATTAGAACAGCTTGGCGCCGAATGCATCGAACTGCGGCAGGCCCGCGATCTTGCCGAGCCTTACGATGCACTTGTACTGCCGGGCGGCGAGAGTACCGTTCAGGGAAAGCTTTTAAAAGAGCTTAGCATGTTCGATACGATCAAAAGCCAGATTCAAAATGGCATGCCGGTCCTCGCAACCTGTGCCGGTGCAATTCTTCTGGCAGAAACGATCGACGGACAGATGAAGGGACAGCCAGAGCAGTATTTCGGCACGATTCCCATGTGCATCAAGCGGAACGCCTACGGCCGACAGTTAGGCAGCTTCCACACAGAAGCATCGGTTGTGGGCATCGGAACAGTGCCGATGACGTTTATCCGTGCGCCGTATATTGCATCTGTGGGGAACGGCGTGGAAGTGCTCGCGGTTGTGGAAGAGCGGATTGTCGGTGTAAAATATAAAACCAGATGGCCTTCTCCTTCCATCCAGAACTCGACCCGGATATGAGGATTCATAAGACATTTCTTTCGATGATCAGCAACGTATAAAGCAAAAGACTGTGCAAATCATAAATTCATTTGCACAGTCTTTTGCTCTGTTTTCGTACCGCAATGCAGCCTCACTGAATATCTTCCTTCTAACAACGTCAGGAGCTTTTGTATTATTCCGGGCAAAGTACAAATCGGCTTCGCCAGATATTTTCTTTTCCGTCAGCTTCCCATTGAATCAGAAACACAGTTTCCATTTTTCCTTGATGATCTCTATGAATGCATGGAATAATTTGAATCTTTTCCGGAGAAACACCATCTATTTTCAGAGTTCCCCTGTCACCGATTCGAATCCGGTCTTTTTCCCGACTTACGTTCTGCCGTGTGACAAGATTTTCCGTGAAGCCATTATCCAAAGGAGCGGTCTTCAGGCAATCTTTGATCTGAAGTTCACCGGTTTCCCTGCAAAAAACAGCAGTCCGTATCAGTTTTTTCCTGCTTTCTTTCTCATATGCCCCAGCAAAGGAAATCGAAATTTCTCCTGTCTCGGAGTAATTCACTGCATCGGCACGATATGTTTCCCCTTTGCACTGTTCCTTTCCATCCAAAATCGGAACGCTATGGCCACGTGAACTACAGCAGAGTACGGAATATCGTTCGGGGCCAAAATATGCTTTCGTGTATTCTCCGGCTCCAAGATCACTGATAATTTCTTCTTCCCCGATAAAATACAGAAAGCTGCCGACATCGTTATGATTGTGCGGCTCCCCGTTGTTTCCACCTTTGATTGCGAATGCGGTCTGATGCTTTCCAGTTGCAATTGCCCATTCGGCATCCGCCAGATAAGTAAACGTGCCGGAACATACCCGTTCCTCTGCAGCATTCTCGGAACCGTCCGACCTGCTTTTTAACACATTCAGATATTGCTTCGTCCAGATCCAGTCCCTATATGCGGCATTCCAGCGATAACACGGATCTTCCCCAAATGCATTGCCCGTACCAGCGGCGAGCGGATTTTAACATTTGGATCCAGCATTGCAAAATGGCAGGTAAGTCCCATCCGGTAACGGCTTTTGCTGTCTCCGTCAGAAAAGCTTAACGTATTTCCGCCCGGGAAATAGCATTTCTGCTGAAATTCCATGATTTTCCGCTGCTTTTTTCCATCCAGCAAGTCAGTTTTCCCGCCCGTTTTTTCTTTCAGAAGTTCCGCGAACATGGAAAAATAACTCATTCCATATTCCCAATAGCCAAGACCTTCCATGCAGGCGCCGTCCTCGCCGAAGCTCGCAAGAAAGCAGGAAAG
>ENA-OQCP01001120-OQCP01001120.1-human-gut-metagenome-genome-assembly--contig:-NODE-1120-length-10633-cov-1.663716_pt1 | contig 10633 bp, 15 predicted proteins | sample MGYA00242760_ERZ504583 | MGnify/ENA primary metagenome ERZ504583 (study PRJEB26092, sample SAMD00036308) | human gut metagenome | host: Homo sapiens | study: EMG produced TPA metagenomics assembly of...
AGTGACCCCGATGACCTGATATCCCTGCTCTTTCAACAAATAAGCCGCAACAGCGGAATCAACTCCACCACTTAATCCTACTAGCACCTTCATACGTATCAACTCCTGCCTCATATTATAACTTTCGAGCGAAAAAAGAAAATGCCAATTAAGCATTTTCTTCAATAAAGGCATTATATGTCTCATCGTTCATCACATACGATTTCCAAGACTCTTTTTCCATTCTTCATCGTTGAATAATACGACTTGAAAAATCATTGGATGTGCTTTTGATCATCAATTCAACACCATCGGCAATTTTATATTTTTTAGTTCTCTTATTTTCAATTGAGGATGGTACCGTTTTAAATTCCGTATCAAAATGTTTTCTTTCAGGCAAAGCAATAAACAATCCTTGATGACTTCTTTATCAATTTCAGTAGAAACCGGTTCATATTGATTGATCAATTCTTCGACATAATTTGAATAATTTAAATCTTGAGGTGTATTCATTGCATTTTGAACTTCATTAGACAACACCACGTAATCTCTAGGAGAACTAGTCTTAATTGCACTCTTTAGTTCATTATCAATTGCCTTATATGCATTATATGTGTTAAATGCATCATCTCTTTTTTCTTCCAGCTCTAAAAAAGAAACAGTCCAATATTTAGCCTTTGTATCTGTATAAACAGAAACATCATTAAAAACAACATGATCATTGATGGAATACATATTATAAATGGCAAATTTCCAGATACTTTTCTTTTCTGAAGAAAAACCACTGTTACGATGCAAGCTGATACCATCATACCATTCACTATGTTCTACTTTAGCCAAGATATATTCATATTCATCATCAGAATTTGTACAAGAGCTTGTACAAGACTTCCTCTTTTAACCTTTGATCCCGTTGGATAAATTTTTTGCCTGCGCTAACTTTTCTGATTCCAATAACTTTAAAGCTATTTTATCTGAAAGTTCATTACGATACTCTATATCCGTATCGTTTACAATTCTTTGAATACAGTCTGAAATCAAATCCTCTTCATGCATGATTACATATGCTTTGGCTTTTTCATTATGATTTGAAAAATCAACAAAATCATTAATAAAACTATCAAAATCTTCTGAGATATCATTTCTTACTGTACGCTCATTATCTACATCAACTAAATGAAATGATTTATATAATATGTTCATATTGTATCTCCTCGAAGTATTATAACAAACTTTACATTTAAATTGTCAAAAACATATGTTTTTCCATTTAATCTAACCCATTAACATAAACATTAATCTTTCATTTTCCCTAAAATTATATATTCGCTAAAAAATTCTATATAAAAAGGTGGTATAACCCACCTTTTAAACATTATTTATGATTTTTTCTTCTTTTAGATAAAATACCAAATCCTGCTAAACCTCCAGCAGCAACCAGTAATAAGACGATCCATAATCCATATTTATTCTGTACCCCTGTATTCGCGGATTCCGTCTGACTGGAGTTTTCCTTATCTTTTACCGTAAAGTACGCTTCAACACTACCGGTATTAAACTCAAAACGAATTTTATGTTTTCCTGCTGATAAAGTATCTAGGAAAGAAGGTTTTAAAGTAAGGATCGTACTTCCAGATTTGATATCATAATCTGTATCCTTTAATTCTTTTCCATCTACAAGAACTTTCTTGAATTCTTTGATATCCGTATCAATTTTAAAAGTCAATCCTTCTTTGCTTCCTTTTGTCCATTCTTGGTTTGCACCACTAACAAATTTCGGAAGTTTCGCAATGATCGTATCTTCTAAAGTAATTTCATGTTCCGCTTTTTCATCACTGAAATATTTATTGCATACTTCACAATACCAGTATTCTATATTTCCAGTATCGGTACTAGTCGGTGCTTTCGCTTCTGTCTTGGTCAGCTTGTGTCCTATAGCCGGGATGTCTGCCACATCCTTCGTATCTGTGTAGGTGTTGCCGTTAAATTCGACAGTCGCCGTATAAGTGGTTACGCCTGCTTCCGTACAGGTGGCAGCTTCTTTACTGCTGCTGTTACGGTTACCTTCGGGCTTTCCTTGTGGGTTGCATCATTTTCACAGGTGAATGTCACCGTGCAGGTTTTTCCATCCTCCGACCAGCTCCAGACAGGTTCGCCATAGCTATGACCGGTAGCAGAAATGTCTGCAAGCACTTTTGTCTGTGTCATTGCCCAATCAGCCTCAAAGGTAGCCGTATAGGTGGTTTCACCTTTTTCTGTGCACGTCGCGCTTTGGTCTGTGCGCCTGTTACCGTTGCCTTGGATGTTTCCGTATGAGCGCTGTCATGTTTGCAGGTACGGGTAGCAGTACAGGTGCTTCCGTCATCGCTCCATGTGTAAACCGCATCGTTCCAATCATGATTGATTGCGCTAATAATCCAGGAATCCTTTGCAATTTCGGTATCACCGTTGGCGTCGCTGAAATATTTACCGCAATTTTCGCAAATCCAGTATTCTTCATTTCCATACTCGGTGCAGGTGGCGTCTTTCTTTGGAATATGTACATCTTGCCATGCGTCACTGTCAATGTGCAAGAGGCGCTGACTCCACTTCCGTCCGCAGCGGTGGCGGTAATCGTGGCGGTGCCTGCGCTTATGGCAGTCACTGTTCCATCTGCGCTTACCGTGGCAATGCTGGTGTTGCTGCTTTGCCAAGTTACATCTTGATTGGTGGCATCCGCAGGCTTTACGGTAACGGTCAGGGTATCGCTGTCTTTTTCCTGTAAGGTCAGGCTATTTTTGTTCAGCTCCAAGCCGGTAACGGGAACCGTAGCTGGTTTGATGTTCAGCGTATAGTCCTTGCTAGTGCTTCCAGCACTATTTTCAGCCTTTACGGTAACGGTCGAAGTGCCTTCCGCAGTAGCGTGCCGGTGATGGTGCCGTCACTGTTCAGCGTCAAACCATCGGGCAAACCACTGGCACTCCATGTAATGTTATTGCCGGTGGCTTCCAGCGTTGCAGTGTAAGATTCGCCCACCGTGCCGTTTGGCAGGCTATCGGTGGTGATGGCGGGGGCGGTGACAATGATGCCGCCTGGGTTGCCTGTCAGGTTGCCGCCCTTCTCCACGATGATCGTACCGTTGTTAGTCAATTTGCCATTGCCGTTAAGAGCGGAACCATTCGGGATGGTCAGGCTCTCGCCCTCGCCAATCTCCAAATCTTCCTGCAAGGTCACATCGCCGTACACGGCGCCTGCTTTACTGTCGGAAAGATCAAGACCAAAGACGATACCAACACTGTCATCAGTAGGGGATACCCCACTGAGATTCCAAATATATCCGGCGCCGATCCCACCCCTCTTGCGTCCACGATGGCGCTGTTACTGATGGTTAAGGTCGTAGTATCAGGAATGGTACCACTGCCGCTAGAATCATATAGAATCCCTGCCCCGCTGGCAGTCAGGCTACCGCCATCCACAGACAGAGAGGCGGTTGAACTCTGGCTGGATTGCACATTAACACCATAGCCGGCGGTATTGGTCCCCATTGCTTCAACCTTGGCGTTCTGGATAAACAAAGCGCCATTGCCGTTGTTGCTCTGAACCCAGATGCCAGTCTGACTGCGCTGGCATCCAGACTGCCGTCGCCCGTGATGGTCAGGGTGGCGCCGCCAGTAGAAATGGCCAACACATAGATCCCCTTGCCGACCTCTGCGATTGTATTGTCGCCCTCCAATGTGATGGTCAACTCCGCATCGCCGTTCTGATTGAATACGCCAATGGCCGAGCCTAAGATGAATGTGCCACCTTGAATACTTTCATTGTAATCCAATCCTTTTTTAATAGTGGTATTGTGCAGGGTCAGAGTATTGGTGTCTGCGTCATAATGGATATAGTTGTCCGATGGTGTTCCTGCACCTGAATAAGCGGTGACGTTTCCCTCACTGTCTGTCGTCCAGTAGCCGGTAGAAGAGATTTGCACACCACCTACATAAAGCACCTGTCCGTCCGGCGCGGCCGCCAGCGCCGTGACAGTAGTGTTAGGCACGATTCCTACTACTAATAGGATTGCTGTAAAGATGGATACTACCTTGTTCCATATTCGTTTCTTCATTTTCTTTCCTCCTTCTTATCTTTTATGTATGCTTTTAAAGATGAACGTATCGCATTTAACTGAAGATTTAGATATTCTTCATCTTCGAATAAAGCATAATGTACACATGCTCTAACAAAGATATAGGTCATTCCTTGAATATAATCAGCTGGCATTCCTAATTTGTTTGATAGTTCATTGGCATATTCTTTATAACGTACATTGACGCCTTTAAAGAATTCTTTTCCTTGTTCTCGATATTTTGGACTAGAATAGACCTGATACATGAATCGATATTTCTTTCCATGAAGTTTTACTGTAAGATATGGCTTTTCATTTAAGAAACGTTTGATATCTTCAAAACTTGTAGGAGCTTTTGCGATGATATGATCTTTTGCCTTTGCCATATATAATAAGTTATGGCTTAAATTACTAAATTATCTTTTAAACCAAGTGGTAGATAAATCCTCTCACTTGCGATAACATTCAATTCAGCTAAATTAAGCATACTTGTTTTTTTATTATTTTTCTAATTTAATTTTACAAGAAAATTTTATGCAATTCAATAAACGATGGTTACTTCTAAAATCACAACTTATAAAATGAAATTTAAGTATCGATGATAATAAATAAAAAAGTGAATCCTTGTGGAATCACTAAATTTAATCTATATTTTAAGAAAATCAAAATATTTTCTATTTTTTCAAGCAATGGTGCCCGAGGCGGACTCGAACCGGCACGGTATCGCTACCGGTGGATTTTGAGTCCACTGCGTCTACCAATTTCACCACCCGGCATTGCCTGTATATTATATACAATATTATTCGCTTTTGCAAGAAAAAAATGAGCTGAATTCTATCAACTCATTAAATTAATATGTCGCATATACATCCTGGGCATATATTGTCTCAATATCACTTTCATTAATGTAACTGCATTCAGCCATGGCCTCTAAAACTTGATGCTGTCTAGCTTTAGCTTGTTGGAAATGATCTGACAATTGATAATTGCCTGGAGATTGTGGAAGCCCCGCTAACAAGGATGCTTGTGCTAAGGTCAAATACTGTGTTCAACACCAAAGTATCCTGTGGAAGCTTCATAGATTCCAAAATGATAATCACCGTAATTAATGATATTCACATACAAAGCCAAGATTTGGTTTTTCGTGTATTTAGATTCCAGCTCTTTGGCAATAAACATCTCAACTAATTTTCGATCTAGGGTTTGTTCAAACATGCCATATAAGTTCTTGGCTACCTGCTGAGTAATCGTAGAACCACCACTTTGTGCTAACTGTGGAATTACTTGAGAGAGTGTACCACGGGCAAGCCCAATATAATCAATTCCTCCATGCTCATAAAAGCGTCTATCTTCAATGGATACGGTTGCGCGAATCAAATCAGAAGGTAAATCTTCATAAGGTACAAAAGTAGGACTAGACTGTACTTGTTCCACAACGGTTTCAACTGGAGTTTGAGAAGTAATTTCTCTATATCCCGAATATCCTCTAACACCTAAGAATCCGGCTAGGCCTAGCAGGAGAATCAACAAGAACACGATTAATCTTATTAAAAATTTTTTCATTCTATCACCTGATATAAGTGTATCACACACAACTCATAAACAACATTACAATGCTGTAAGAAATAAAAAAGCAGGGTCCCTGCTCTTTTTTAAATTATCTATTCTGATTGACTGATTTCATGATTTGGCGAATTTGTGCTTCACTTGGTTTACGTCCCATCTGTAAGAACATCGCACGAATCATTTTCTCATTGATTGGTTGGGTTTTCCTTCAATTCTTTTTCAAATTTTCTCTTTGTCCAAAAGAAAGTAGCTACACCACCTACAACTAGTCCAATAGCAGTATACATAAGTGACTGTAAAAAATCCATATGTGCCAACCCCATTCTATCTACTTGAATATTTTACTATTATTTTTACATTTTGGCAACAGTTTTAGAAACTTAACTATCCCTTGTTTTTATCGTTTCATTAAAGCTTTTACGTTCTTTTCAACTTTGCCAAAACTGGTTTTATACGATCTGAAGATTCGACTAAAATAACAGAAATAAAAATCAACAAGCCCCCAAATACCATCGTCAAAGTTTTCTCTTCATGCAACAAGAAATATCCAAAAATATTCGCAAAAAGGCTTTCTGTACATAATAACAAACTTGCACTAGAAGCATCGGTATATTTTTGTGCCAATGTCTGCAGCTGGAAAGCAAGCCATGTTGCGATACAAATCATATATAAACAGCTTAAGATCACATTAGTATCAATGCTTGTTGGAAAATCTTCCAAGATCAAGGCAAAAGGAATTGATACAATTGCCGCTGCACTCATCTGGATCGTATTGATCACTGTGGAATCACAATTCTTTGTCGCAAACTCTAAAGAGATAATCTGACTAGCAAAGAAGAATGCACAGATCAATGACAACAAATCACCAAAGGAAAAATGAAATCCATCGGAAGACAAGGAAAGACAGGCAATTCCAGCTAAACAGATAAAGCTGGCAAACACCTGAATTCCCATTGGTTTTCGCTTAAACAAAACCAGCTAATGTAAGGAACAAGAACTACATTCACTGAAGTTAAAAATGCATTTTGTCCTGTGTTGGTCAAATCAAGACCAAATGTTTGAAAGGCAAAGGCAAGATACATCAAAACACCTGATATCGAACCTTTGATCAAAGCTTCCTTTGTTACCTTTAATTTCTTTACTTTAATTACGATCCAGCTTACAATAGCCGCTCCAATAAAACGAATCATTAAAACAGAGAAAGGATCAAAGGCTTCTAGAGCTCCTGCCGTTGCCAGAAAACCTCCACCCCATATAGCAGCTACTAATAGACAAATCAAATTTGCGGTTTGCTTGCTCATGCTTCTACCTCAAAAAGACTGACCTGTTCAATTTCGTCTTTATCCGTATTGCTCCAGCTTCCTGAATGAATCATTTCCAAAGATGATGGGATTTCAAATTCTTCCACTTTTCCAAAAGGAGAAGAGAATGTAGAATCACATGACATTAAAGAAACTTCCTTAGCTGCAAAACGAACCAATTCATCATGTTGGAATTCGATTACATCATTCAATTGTTTAGACAACAGACGATCAATCTTAACTGGATTTGATTTTACAAGTTTACAGATCCTGTTCCCTTTAGCTGGTCGTTTTACCTGTGCTATATCACTTGCCTTGATGCGTTTCATCTGAGCTGTATCACTAACAACAACCAGTTGTCCATCTAGATTCGATACTACGACCATATCAGCTACATGATCATCTTTAACAAGGTTAATTGCTTTTAACGCCTTTTTGAAACGACAAGACACCCTGAGGAACTTGATCTACAGGATATGAAAAGGGGCAAAAACCTTGTCACTAGATAAAATAACCACATCATCTGGACTATAAGATAAAGCTACGCTTACCATCTCATCCAATGAACCTATTTTCATGCAAACCATGGTCTTATTGGAACGCGATACCTGCAATTCTTTTAAATTTGTTCTTTTGATCATACCAAAGCGAGAAACACATAAAACCTCTACACTTTCATCAAAAGAAGACAGAAGGTATGCCTGAATGATCTTTTCACCTGCATCCATCTTGATATAGCTGCTTAAATGACTTCCCAAATCTTTCCATTTTGCTTCTTCAAGCTGATACACAGACAAATATCCATATGTACCTCGATTGGTAAAGAATAATAAAGTATCTAATGTACTCGCTGAACCATATGTCACAAGTTTATCACTGTCTTTATGCATGCTTAAAACATCATTTGACGCATTATAAGAACGCATAGAAACGCGTTTTACATATCCATCGCGCGTAATTGGAACGATAACTTGTTCATTGGCAATCATCGCTTTTTCATCAATCACGATTTCTTCAACTTGATCAACGACCGTAGACAATCTAGGAGTTACAAACTCTTGATTGACTTCTTCCAACTCTTTGATCAACAAGGCATCTAGAACATCTTTATTCGATACGATGGCTTCTAATTGTTTGATTTCCTCTTTTTAAGATCTTATATTCGCTTTTTAGTTCTTTAACATCTGTATTGGTCAAGCGATACAAACGCATGACAACGATAGCTTCTGCCTGTTCCTGCGTAAATTGAAAACGTTCGATCAAATTGACCTTGGCATCCTGCTTATCTTTTGATTTTCGAATGATGCAATGATCTCATCCATAACCGAAACAGCTTTGATCAAACCTTCCAAGATATGAGCACGGTTTTGTTTAGCATTTAGATCATAACGGCTTCTTCTTAATACAACATCTTCTCTATGTGCAATAAAGGCATCTATGCCATAGCTAAAGACATCTGAACAGGAGCTTTATTCACGATAGCGATGACATTGTTAGTTATATGAAATCTGCAAATCCGTATTTTTATACAGATAATTCAAGATCTGTTGATGTGCACTGTCTTTTTTAATATCAATAACAATGCGAAGACCAGTTCGATCGCTCTCATCTCGAACATCTAAGATTCCATCTATCTTCTTGTTTAAGCGAATATCATCGATCTTTTTGACCAGTTGTGATTTGATGACTTCATATGGAATTTCTTTAACAATGATCTGCTTGATCGTTCTAGTTTCTTCAATATCGACTTTTGAACGAATCATCACCTTACCACGACCCGTTTCAAATGCCTGACGAATACCATCAATTCCCATAACGATTCCACCGGTTGGAAAATCTGGCCCTTTGACAAAGTTCATTAGTTCATCTAAAGAACAACCCGGATGTTTGATTCGATAAATTGTTGCCTTAATAACTTCATTTAAATTATGTGGTGGAATATTGGTTGCATACCCTGCTGCGATCCCTGTGATTCCGTTTACCAGCAAGTTTGGATATCGCGCCGGCAAAACCGTTGGTTCCATCTTTTCATCCGAAAAGTTTGGAGCCCACTCAACTGTATCTTTTTCTATATCCTGCAATAGATAGTTACTGATCTTAGATAATCTAGCTTCGGTATATCGCATAGCTGCTGCTGGATCATCGTCAATTGAACCATTGTTTCCCTGCATATCAATTAAAGGATTGGCAATTTTCCATGGCTGAGACAAACGTACCATTGCATCATAAACGGAACTATCTCCATGTGGATGATAATTACCAATCACATTACCAACTGTTTTGGCACTTTTATGATATGGTTTGTTATATGTATTTCCACTCTCATACATCGCGTATAAAATACGACGCTGCACAGGTTTTAATCCATCTCTTGCATCCGGTAAAGCACGTTCTTGAATAATATATTTAGAATAGCGGGCAAAACGATCTGCCATGATATCTTCCAAAGAATTTTTTAGGATCATCTGCTTAGCTTCTGCTTTCTTTTTCACGAACGCACCTCCTTAACATAATCATCTTCTAAAGTAAATACAACATTATCTTCGATCCAACTACGTCTTAGATCAGCTCTATCACCCATTAATTCGGTAACTCGTCTTTCTGCCATACGAGCATTTTCGATCGTAACACATAATAAAGTTCTTGTTTCTGGATTCATGGTCGTTTCCCATAACTGAGAAGCGTTCATCTCACCAAGACCTTTGTAACGAGTGATCGTATATCCATTTTTTAATTCCTGTTTCTTTTCATCCAATTCTTCATCGGTATATAAATAATACTCTTCTTTTCCCTTGGCAATTCGATATAAAGGCGGCAAGGCGATATACAACATCTCATGTTCGATCAAATCGCGCATATAGCGATAGAAAAACGTCAATAATAAATTTTGAATATGAGCCCCATCATCATCGGCATCGGTCATGATGATAACTTTGTAGTAATTAGAATCCTCTGCCTGAAAACTTGGACCAACACCAGCACCCAATGCATGGATAATGGTATTAAGCTCTTCATTTTTTTCAATCGATTCAATTGAAGCTTTTTCTGTATTTAATACCTTTCCTCTTAAAGGCAATATAGCCTGATACTTAGAATCTCTTCCTTGTTTAGCACTACCACCAGCTGAATCTCCTTCGACAAGATACAATTCTTTTCTTCGTGCATCTTGCTTTGAGCGCTGGCTAACTTTCCAGAAAGCACTCTTTCCGTTTTTTGCTTTCCTTTTCCTTTACGAGCTTCTTCTCTAGCTTTTCTTGCTGCATTTCGAGCACTGGCTGCCTTTACGATCTTTCGCACGAGTGCATTCGCTGTTTCTTTATTTTCTTCTAAGAAATAACGCAAATGTTCACTGACAACCGATTCAGTAGCCGGCTTAGCTTCTGGAGAACCTAATTTTTCTTTTGTCTGCCCTTCAAACTGCAAATATTCTTCAGGAATTGTTAAGTTAATGACCAAAGTTAAACCTTCTCTGACATCATTTCCCTCAAATCCTTTATCTTTTTCCTTTAAGAAACCATTTTTTCTCGCATATTCATTAAATACCTTTGTGAACGCAAGCTTAGCTCCAGTTCATGACTTCCTCCATCACGTGTACGAACCATGTTCGTAAAAGAGAAAACAATTTTCCTGATATTCATCAGTATATTGAAAACAGCCTTCAACTTTGATTGCGTTATATTCTCCACTAAAGCTAACT
>ENA-OQCP01001121-OQCP01001121.1-human-gut-metagenome-genome-assembly--contig:-NODE-1121-length-10630-cov-2.033038_pt1 | contig 10630 bp, 18 predicted proteins | sample MGYA00242760_ERZ504583 | MGnify/ENA primary metagenome ERZ504583 (study PRJEB26092, sample SAMD00036308) | human gut metagenome | host: Homo sapiens | study: EMG produced TPA metagenomics assembly of...
CGCGAAGCGCCGGATGAGGGCGCGTTTGCCGCAGCGACCCATTCCCGGGCAATAGAGGCAAAGCTGCCCTCATCAGTCACCTTCGGTGACAGCTTCCCCCGCGGGGGAAGCCTTTATAACAAACCACCCCAACCGCAAAACGTTGGGTGGTTTGTTTTTGTATGAGATACAGCTGTACTCGCACAAAAGATGTTGGCTTTTAACGGCTGCGGGCTGTGCAATCTGACAAAATGCACAAAAAACGCCCCAAAAGGCTTGCAACCTGCCTGTTGGCGTGGTATCATGGGACACATTGAGAAACACTTGTACACAAGGGGGAAACACAATGGCCGAGAGGCGTTTTCTGCTGGTAGATGCGGATGTTCTGCCGGAGGTTTTTGTCAAGGTGCTGCAGGCCAAGGAGCTGCTGGCCTCGGGTGCGGTGAGCAATATCTCCGCCGCCGCCAAGCAGGCGGGCATTTCGCGCAGCGCCTTCTACAAATATAAGGATACCGTCTTTGATGCCGAGACCGGGCGCGAGTCCATCACCGTTGTGGCTACGCTGCTCGACAAGACCGGCGCGCTGCAGAGCCTGCTCTCGGGCATTTCGGCGGCGGGTGCTCGATCGTCACCATCACCCAGTCCCGCCCGGAGAATGGCGCGGCGCAGGTGGAGGTCACGGTCCGCACCGGCACGATGCAGATGCCGGTCGATGAGATGCTGACCCGCCTGTCCCACCAGCTGCGTGGTGGAGATCCACCGCGGGGCATGATGCAGGGGCGAGGTATGCCTCGCCCGCTGCCCTGCGGCGGGAAAGCTGGGGGCCGGATATGCCGGCTTATACAGGATACCAAGTGTAAGAACAGGGGAAGATAGAATGGCTAAAATTGCAATCATGGGCTTTGGCACGGTCGGCTCCGGCGTGCTGGAGGTCTGCCGCCGCAATGCGGCATCCATCGCCCGCCGTGCCGGTGAGCCGGTAGAGGTCAAGTACATCCTCGATGTGCGGGATTTCTCCGATTCCCCGGACGCGGCGCTGTTTACAAAGTCAATCGACACCATCCTGAATGACCCGGAGGTCCGGGTCGTGGTCGAGACGATCGGCGGCACAAAATTTGCCTACGTATGTGCGGCAGTGTCTGGAAAGCGGCCGCAGCGTCTGCACCTCCAACAAGGAGATGGTCGCTACCTACGGCGCCGAGCTGCTTGCCCTTGCCAAGGCGCACAATGCGGCGTTCCTGTTTGAGGCCAGCGTCGGCGGCGGCACCCCGATCATCACCCGATGCACCAGTGCCTGGCCGCCAACCATATCAGCCAGATCCGCGGCATCGTCAACGGCACCACGAACTTCATGCTCACCAAGATGAAGCGCGAGAACATGGGCTTTGACGAGGCGCTCAAGATCGCCCAGCAGCTCGGCTATGCCGAGACGAAGGACCCCGGCGATGATGTGGACGGCCGCGATGCCTGCCGCAAGATCGCCATTTTGGCCAGCCTTGCCTGCGGGCACCATGTCTACCCCGACAATATCCCGGCACGCGGCATCCGTGACATCACGGTGGCCGACATCAAGGCTGCCGAAAAGCTCGACAGCGCCATCAAGCTCATCGCCTGGTATGACGAGGGCCAGAACGGGAATATGGCCGCCGGCGTGGAGCCAATGCTCGTCTCCAACGCAAACCAGCTTGCAGGCGTGGATGATGTGTTCAATGCCGTGCTGATGAAGGGCGATATGCTCGGCGATGTGGTCTTTTACGGCAAGGGCGCGGGCAAGCTGCCCACCGCCAGCGCCGTGGTGGCTGATGTGATTGATGCACTGAAGGACGGTGCAAAGGTCCATGACAGCCTTTTCTGGAAGCCCGCCGAAAAGCCGGAGGGGCAGTTGGTGGACAAAAATACCTACCCGTGGTACATCCGGGTAAACGGTGTGGCGGGTGCGCTGCTGCCCAGCGTGGCCGGTGCGGGCCATCTGTCTTTGAGGAAAACGGCGAGGCCGCCTACCTGATCGACGCCGCCACGGCTGCCGAGGTTGCCGCTGTCACCCGGAAGATCGAGGTGCTGGGCGGCAAGGTCGCACTGGCTATGAAAAAACTGGAAGAGTAAGAGGGAACAGGGAATATGGTAACAGTAACAGTCCCGGCAACCAGCGCCAATGTAGGGGCCGGGTTCGACTCTCTGGGCCTGGCCGTCTCAATGCACAATGTGTTCACCTTTGAGGAAGCCGACCGTATCCAGATCACCTCGGTGGACGGCACCCATGTCCCGGCGGGCAGCAACAATCTGGTCTACCGCTCAGCCCGGGTCGTATATGATCAGCTCGGCATCCCGCTGAAAGGTCTGCGCATCACCCAGCGCAATGATATCCCGATGGCGCGCGGCCTCGGCTCCAGCTCGGCCTGCATCGTGGCGGGCATCATGGGCGCCAACGCCCTGCTGGGCGATAAGCTGACCGAACGCCAGATGCTGACGCTGGCAACCGCCATCGAGGGGCACCCAGACAATGTGGCCCCCGCCATGCTGGGCGGCTTTGTGACGAGCGTCATTGATGAGGTCAGGTCTACAGCGTCAAAAAGGACATCGACCGGAACTGGCCTTTGCGGCCTTTGTGCCGGATTTCCGCCTGCTGACCAGCAAAGCGCGTGCGGCGCTGCCTGCGATGGTCAGCCATAAGGATGCCGTTTACAATCTGTCCCGTGCGGCGCTGGCAACGGCCGCCTTCTGCGAGGGCAACTACGCGCTGCTGGGCGTGGCAACCAAGGATGTGCTGCACCAGAAATACCGTCTGCCGCTCATCGAGGGCGGCGATGAGGTGTTTGAGCTGGCACAGGATCTGGGTGCGCAGGCTGTGTATATCTCGGGCGCAGGGCCGACCATTATGGCCGTTGTGCATAAGGATGATACAGAGTTCTTTGCCCGTGCCGAGGCGGCGCTTGCGGCGGACGGCCCGCTGCATCATTTTACCGTGCATCGTCTGCTGGCCGACAATGTCGGCGCAGTGGTGAGCTGATATACGAAGGAACAGGGGAGAGGGGATACTACCAATGGGCTTGATCGTACAAAAATTCGGCGGCTCCTCGGTCAAAGACCGGAACCGCATCTTCAATGTGGCACGCATCGTCATGAATACCCGCAACGCCGGCAATGATGTCGTTGTTGTTGTTTCGGCGCAGGGCGATACCACCGATGATCTGATCGCCAAGGCAGCCGAGATCACCTCGGATCCGTCCCACCGCGAGATGGATATGCTGCTGGCGGCCGGTGAGGAGATCTCGATCTCGCTGCTGGCCATGGCGCTGCAGGAGCTGGGCGTCTCCGCCATCAGCCTGACCGGCTGGCAGGCCGGCTTCAACACCGACCGCGCCTACTCCAAGGCGCGCATCAAGCGTCTGGACACCGAGCGTGTCGAGAGTGAGCTGGCCCGCAACCGCGTTGTCGTTGTGGCAGGCTTTCAGGGCTGAACCGTTCCGATGATATTACCACGCTGGGCCGCGGCGGCAGCGATACCTCCGCCGTTGCACTGGCGGCCGCGCTGCATGCGGACCGCTGCCAGATCTTTACCGATGTGGAGGGCGTCTACACCGCGACCCGCGCAAGATCCCCAAGGCCACCAAGCTGAAGGAAATCACCTTTGATGAAATGCTGGAGCTGGCTTCTCTGGGTGCGCAGGTGCTGAACAACCGCAGCGTGGAGCTGGCCAAAAAGTACAATGTCGAGCTGGAGGTTATTTCCAGCATCAATCCGGTGCCCGGCACCGTTGTTAAGGAGGAATGCAAAGTGGAAGGTATGCTCATCAAGGGTGTTGCAAAGGACACCGATGTTGCCGTTCTGACTGTCAAGGATGTGCGATGTGCCGGGTATGTCGTTCAAGATCTTCAGCCTGCTGGCCCAGAAGAACATCAATGTGGATATTATTCTGCAGACCACCGGCCGTGACGGCAAGAAGGATATGAGCTTCACCGTGCCCCTTGGCGATGCTGAAAGTGCTGTGGCCGCCCTCAAGAACGCCACCAGCCGTATCGGCGGCGGCGATGTCAATGTTGACAAGGCTGCGCCAAGGTCTCCATCGTGGGCGCCGGTATGCAGAGCCACTCCGGCGTTGCCTCCACCATGTTCGAGGCACTCTTCAACCAGAACATCAACATCAAGATGATCTCCACCAGTGAGACAAAATCAGCGTCATCATCGACGAGGCCGACGCCGACAAGGCTGTTGCCGCCATCCATGACGCATTCATCAACTAAGCACTTTTGTAAAGCAATATAGAGGGATATGGGTAGCCCCCGTACACAGTGTGGTGTACGGGGGCCGTTGGTGTTGTATAAAGGCTTACAGGAGCTTTTTGCCCTGCGCAAACTTTGCGGTCAGTGCGCCCTTGCCAAGGTAGGCGTACCGCTCCAGACGCTCGGCGGGGGTGAAGGTGCGCATGTTTTTCAGCGGATCATCGTCCAGCACAAGGGCGTCAAGGGCGTAGCCCTCCTCAAACAGGCCGACCTTCTCGCCGAAATCGGCCCAGAAATCACCGCCGCCGACCGTAGCCATGTACAGCGCCTCGGTCATCGTCAGCGGCTTTTCGCGCTGGTCAACATACCGCCAGCGCAGCTTGCTGACCTGCACGGCGGTGGCCATGACGGTGAACAGATCAAGCGTGTGGCCGCCCGCTACATCGCTGCCCAGCCCGATGCGCCAGCCGCCGCGCAGATACCGGGCGGCGGGGGCGATACCGGCAATGACATTCTCATTGCTGGTGGGGCAGTGGGCGATCATGACGCGGTTTTGCTTCATCAGTGCGTCCTCCGCATCGGGGCAGTAGATACAGTGGGCCATGACGGTCGGCACACTGCCGCCGAACAGTCCGCACCGGCTGTAGCTTTCGCCGTAGAAGCTTGTGTCAGGGCAAAGCTCGGCCACCCATGCGATCTCGCCGGGATTCTCCGACAGATGGCTCTGGGCGGCACGCCGTATTCGGCTGCCAGTGCGCCAGCCCGGCCATATAGGCATCGGAGGTGCTGGGGGTGAACCGCGGGGTGATCATCGGCCGCACGGCCCCCGCGTGCAGGGTGTTCTCGGCCCGGCAGGTATCCACAGCGGCGGTCTCAGCCAGACCGGCAGCCGCATCGGGCTCCCGGTAGCTGTCCGGGCTGTTGCGGTCCATGCCCAGCTTGCCGACAAAGGCGGATAGCCCGGCATCGCGCAGCTGGTGCATCAGCTCCAGCGTGGCATCGGTGTGCAGCGTTGCAAAGATGCAGGCGCGCGTGGTGGCGCTGTTTTTCAAATCGCGCACAAAGTAGGCGTAGCCAAGCTTTGCATACGCCGGGTCGGCGTAGTGCGCCTCCTCGGGGTAGGTGTACTGCTGCAGCCAGTCCAGCAGCTCCAGATCCATGGCGGTGCCGCAGTAGCTGTACTGCGGTGCGTGCAGGTGCAGATCGACCAGACCGGGGGTAATGATTTTACCCGTATAGTCGAGAATTTCGACCCCGGCAGGGCGGCTGCGGAAAAACCGGCGCACAGGCCGTTTTCACACAGCAGGTATCCGTCCCGCACCCGCAGGGTATCGGGAGTGGGTGTGTCCAAAAAAGTGCCTTTCAGGGCGAAACGATCCATAGAAATGACCTCTCTGTATAAAATTGCTTTGCAGGGGCCGGGCATGCCCGGCCCGCAAGTGTACGGTGGATGCCCCTTTTCATGGGGGCGTAGGGCGGGGTGCCCTCACCCCGCGGCGGCCAGAGGGCTGGCCGCCCTGCAAATCGGGCTTTCATAATCTCTATTATAAACAATATATAGTATCTGTTGCAAGTTTTTTGTTTACTTTATGTCGTTAAAGCGGTATAATACCAATATCTATTGATGTTTGAAAGGAATAACGATTTGGAACGTAAACAACTCGCACCCGGCGTATACATCACCACGCTGGATGCTGCTAAATTTAACCGCTGCCGCATTACGCTGCATCTGCGTTTCCCGGCCCGGCGGGAATCTGCCACCGATGCGCCGTGCTGGCCCTTGTCTTGGAGCGCGGCTATGCGGCCTGCCCCGATATGACCGCCCTGTCCCGCCGTCTGGCCGAGCTGTACGGCGCGGACCTCGGCGTTGACCTTGCCAGTGCGGGCACCGACCGCGTGCTTTCCGCCGACATCTGCGGCATCAAGGACGCCTACGCACTGGCGGGGGAGAATCTGACCGATGCCTACGCCGACATCGTGTTCGGCACGATCTTCGACCCGTATCTTGTGGACGGTGCCTTTGACCCCGAGGCCGTGCGCATCGAAACGGAAACGCAGGCCCGCCGTCTTGAGGCGGAGTTCAACTCCAAGCGGCTTACTGTGTGCGTCAGGCGCGCCGTAAATTCTACGGCGATACCCCGGCCGGCATCGAGCTGGGCGGCTACCCCGGCGAGCTGGTCCATGTGACCCCGCAAAGCCTCAAGGCTGAGTATGACCGCATCCTCTCCACCGCATCCATTGATGTGATGGTGCAGGGCGTGGACGAGGCCCGCGTGCCGATCTGCTGCTGAAAAAGCTGGAGGGTCTGCACCGCGATCCGCAGCCGTTTGCTGCCCCCACCGCGATGCCTGCCATGCCGCTGCGCCACTTTAAGGAGGAGATCCCCGGTTTGACGCAGGCCAAGCTGTGCATGCTGTTCACGACCGGCGAGGAGCACCCCAACCCGCCCAGCGTCAGCATCCTGCGCGTTGTCGATGAGTGTGCTGGGCGGCTCTGCGACCAGCCGCCTGTTCCGCGATGTGCGGGAAAAGCAGTCCCTCTGCTACTATTGCGGCTCTGCCGCCCAGGCGGGCCACGGCGTCATGATGATCGACTCCGGCGTCGAGCCCGGCAAAGAGCAGCAGGCCGAGGCCGCCATCCTTGCCGAGCTGGAGGGGCTGAAAAACGGCCCCATCACGCAGGAAGAGGTCGATGACTGCGCCGCGGCCTGCTGTCCAGTATGGACGCGCTGGGGGACAGCCTTGCTGCGCTGGAAAACTGGTACTACGGCCAGATTACCCGCGGCGAGCCGCTCTACCCGCCGGAGTACGGCAAGGTTCTGACCGGCGCCGTCAGTCTGGACGAGGTGCGCCAGACGCTGCAGAGCTACCACTATTCCGTCTGTTACGCCGTGACCGCCGAGCCGGGCACGCAGGGGAAAGGAGGCAGCGAGGATGTTGAATAACGACCACGCCGCTTTTGAGGCGGCCCAGAGCCGTGCTGCCGCCGCCGTAAGCTGTGAAAGCGTTGTACTGCCCAGCGGCCTGACTGTGCTTTGCCGCACGATGCCGGGCTACAGCAGTGTACACGCCATTTACGCTACCGGCTTCGGCTCGATCCACCGCGCTTCAAGCTGGACGGCAAACAGGTTACGCTGCCCGCCGGCACGGCGCATTTTCTGGAGCATAAGATGTGCGAGACGCCCAAGGGCGACTCTTTCAATTTTTATGCCAAGACCGGTGCCTCGGCCAACGCTTTTACCAGCTATGACCGCACCTGCTATCTCTTCTCCGCCACCCAGAAGATCGACGAAAACCTTGACATTTTGCTGGGCATGGTCGGCAAGCCGTGGTTTACCAAGGCACCATCGCCAAGGAGCAGGGCATCATCGGGCAGGAGATCAAGATGTACGATGACAGCCCTGACTGGCGGCTGCTGAACGCACTGTTCCGCTGCCTGTATGCGGACCACCCGCTGCGGGACGACATCGCCGGCACGGTCGAGAGCATTGCCGAGCTGACGCCGCAGATGCTTTACAGCTGCACCAAGGCGTTCTACGCGCCCTCCAACATGGTGCTGAGCGTGGCCGGCAAGATCACACTGGCGCAGGCGGTCGATGCCTGCAAGCGCAACGGGCTCTACCGCGCCCGCGCCCCGCATGAGGTCGAGTGGGCGATCCCCGCGCAGAGCGGCCCGCTGCCCCACAGGGAGGCCGTCTTTACAATGCCCGTCACAAAGCCCTGCTTCGGTGTGGCCTACCGGGAGGAGCCGCTGGCCGAGGGGGATATAAAGCGGGAGCTGCTGCTGGATATGCTGGGGGATCTCGTTGTCGGCGGCCTGACGAAGCTCTACCGCCGTCTGTACGATGAGGCGCTTGTCAACCCGGAATTCTCGGGCGATTTCATCGCGGTGCGCGGTGCCTGCGCTGTGGCCTTTACCGGTGAGAGCGATACCCCGCGCGAGGTCGTGGATCTGCTGCAGGCAGAGATCGAGCGGATGCGCCGTGACGGTGTGGACCCCGAGGTCTTTATGCTGGTGAAAAACCAGATGTACGGAGAACTGCTGGGCGATGTCGAGGCCGTGGACGATGCTGCCGAGGAGGCCGCTGCGGCCTGCCTGAAGGGCCGCACCCTGGCTGACGAGATCGCTGCACTGGCCGAGCTGACGGTGATGATGCAAATGCCCTGCTGCGCACGGCCCTGCGGGAGGAAAACCGCGCCTATGTGCAGATCGACCCGGCAGAAGCGTAAAGAGGGGAAAGGTAAAAATGATCTATCATGTGCAATTTCCCGGGTTGGGCCTTGACCTGACCGTGAACCGGGTGGCGCTGTCCATCGGCGGGTTCAATATCTATTGGTACGGCGTTATCATTGCGGCGGGTATGCTGCTGGCAATGCTCTACGCCTTCCGCAATGCCGTGGACTACGGCATTGACTCCGACCGGCTGGTCGATGTGGTGGCCATCGGCACTGTGATGGCCATCGTATGCGCCGCATCTACTATGTGGCTATGGCGCCTTTGCCTACCAGAGCATCTGGGAGATGATCGACATCCGTAAGGGCGGCATCGCCATCTACGGCGCGGTCCTCGGCGCATTTATCTTTGGCGGGCTGGCCGCCAAATGGCGCAAGGTGCCGCTGCTGCCGCTGTTTGATCTTGTCTCGCTGGGGTTCCTCATCGGGCAGGGTATCGGCCGCTGGGCAACTTCGTCAATCAGGAGGCGTTCGGCACAAACACAACGCTGCCTGGGGCATGTACAGCGAGGGGACCGAGGCTTATCTCCGATCCGTGCAGGTCACGCTGCTGCGGGCATGACGGTGGACCCCACGGCCCCGGTGCATCCCACATTTTTGTATGAGAGCATCTGGTGTCTGGTCGGCTTTCTTGCGCTGGCTGCGTTCTTTAAAAAACGGCGCTTCAACGGCAGATCTTCCTCGGGTATGTCATCTGGTACGGCCTCGGCCGCGCATGGATCGAGGGGCTGCGCACCGACTCGCTGCTGATCGGCAGCACGGGGCTGCGGGCCAGCCAGCTGGTGGCCATCGGCTCGGTGCTCGCGGCAGCTGTGCTGATGGTCATCGGCCTGCGCAGCGCCAAGGGAAAAACGCTGACCGTCACGCTGGCTGTGAGGGACATTAAAAAGCAGGCCGAGGCAGGGGAGCGGTTCACCCCGGACACCCTGCCTGCCAATGCGCCCCACGCCGAATTCGTCAAGGCCACCGATGCTATGAACGCGCGTCTTGATGCGCTGGATTTGAACACCGTGGAGATCGAAGAAATAGAGGGCCCGCAGGAATAACCGGCAACCGCTTGCAGCACGGCGATAGGTGCTGCTGGTGTAAGAGTTGACACCGCTTTGCCGCCCTGTGCGGACAAAAAATATATTTGAAAGAGGGAAAGTATCATGGGAGCAGCCATCATTGACGGCAAGGCATTGGCCGCAGCCACGAAGCCGAGGCCGCAGAAAAGGTCAGGGAGCTGAAAAGCCGGGGCATCAACCCTGTCTGGCGGTCATTCTGGTAGGCGAGAACCCCGCCAGTCAGGTCTATGTCCGCGGCAAGATCAACGACTGCGCGCAGTGCGGCATTGAGAGCCGCAGCATCAACCTGCCCGCCGACACCACGCAGGAGGCGCTGCTGGCCGAGGTGAAAAAGCTGGCGGAGGATGCCGCCGTCCACGGTATTCTGGTGCAGCTGCCGCTGCCCGCCCAGATCGACGAGAAGGCCGTTATTGACGCCATTCCGCCGGAGAAGGATGTGGACGGCTTTTCGCCCGTCAATGTCGGCCGGATGCAGATCGGTGAGCCGTGCTATCTGCCCTGCACCCCGGCGGGCTGCATCCGGATGATCGAGTCCACCGGCACTGAGATCGCCGGCAAGAACGCGGTGGTCATCGGCCGCTCCAACATCGTGGGCAAGCCGGCGGCGCTGCTGCTGCTGGCCAAGAACGCCACGGTCACGATCTGCCACTCCAAGACGGAAAACCTCAAAGAGGTCTGCGCCGCCGCCGATATTCTCGTGGCCGCCGTCGGCCGCGAGGGCTTTGTGACCGGCGATATGGTCAAGCCCGGTGCGGTGGTCATTGATGTGGGCATCAACCGCGGTGCGGACGGCAAGCTGCACGGCGATGTCAATTTTGCCGAGGCGCCGAGAAGGCCGCCTACATCACCCCGGTACCCGGCGGTGTCGGCCCGATGACCCGCGCCATGCTCATGCTGAACACGGTGGAGGCAGCAGAGCGGCAGGGCCGCTAATAAAGGCTTCCCCCTTGGGGGAAGCTGTCCGCGAAGCGGACTGATGAGGGCAACCTTGCCATTGCAGCTCACTGATGGGATACAACCGCAGACTTGCCCCTCATCCGGCTGCGGGGCCACCTTCAGTCTACGCGCTAAGAGCCGCCTACGGCGGTTGCGCTCCGACACGCGCCTGCGGGCGCAGCCCCTTGGGGGGAAG
>ENA-OQCP01001123-OQCP01001123.1-human-gut-metagenome-genome-assembly--contig:-NODE-1123-length-10619-cov-2.168414_pt1 | contig 10619 bp, 13 predicted proteins | sample MGYA00242760_ERZ504583 | MGnify/ENA primary metagenome ERZ504583 (study PRJEB26092, sample SAMD00036308) | human gut metagenome | host: Homo sapiens | study: EMG produced TPA metagenomics assembly of...
CCATACCAGTTTCCCTCAACACCCATACGTGCCAGTACTTCCGCATTTCTTTGATCTTCTTGCGGATGCAGGTGATGATCTTTTCTCTCTGGTCCATAGACATTGTCTTAACTACCAGCTGAGCCTTCTTGGCTGCTTCGATAGCATCATTCATATCCTTGAAAACGCCATGTTTTCCGGCCGGAGCATCTGCGATCTGCATTTTTGCCATAACTTCCTGTACAATTTCCTGTACCATATTCTCACTTATTGGCATGAGATGTCCTCCTTAATATTCCGTCAAAAAATTATTTCAGCCCAAGCTGAGCCATAACCTGTTTTGTGATCTGAGCAACAAGCTCTGCGTCATTCTTTGCTGTATCTGCTGCAGGAGCTGCATCTTTATCACAATCACAGTCTTTTCCAACGAAATCATACTGATATCCTGGGAACTGTTTGTAGTCCTCGCTGTGGCATGCACCGCCGCAGTTGTGGCAGTTCTTGCCGTCTTTGTTCAGGCAGAGGCTTGCCGGATGTTTTCCAGGCATACCGAATTTACGACGGATCGCATAGAGCTTCTCGATGTTCTCTTTGTCGAATTCCTTCGGTCCGCCAAGGAGCTTGGTCTGATACAGAAGCTGTGCATAGAACTCTACAGACTCCATCTTCATATATGCAGCGTTAAGGTCTGTGCTCCATGTAAGTGCTCCATGGTTCTCAAGAAGTACTGCATCGAAGTATGGAAGGTATTTCTCAAGGTTGTCCGGAATCTCCATTGTGGAAGGTGTGCCGTACTCAGCGATCGGAACACATCCAAGAGCGATAACTGCCTCAGGATGATCGGCTGTGTAAGCGGGATACCTGCGATTGCGAAAGATGTAGCATAGATTGGATGAGCATGTACAACAGATCCTACGTCCGGTCTCTTCTCATATACTCTCATATGCATCTTGATCTCAGATGATGGTTTGAATCCCGGGTTAGCCTGGATCACATTACCCTTGCCATCTACTTACAGATGAACTCTGGTGTCATGAATCCTTTGGATACACCAGTTGGTGTGCAAAGATATTCATTCTCAGCTATCTTAACAGAAAAGTTTCCGTCGTTAGCTGCAACCATGTTACGGTTGTAGATTCTCTTACCGATGTCACAAAGCTGTTTTTTGATTTCAAACTCGTTTACCATGCTTAATTTCCTCCTTGAGCATTGGATTGCACTATTTTGTTTCTGAGAACATTTTACCCCATACCACAAAATAAGTCAAGGACAATCCGTTGTTTTATGTTGGTTTCTTGTTGTATTTTGTGTTGTTTTTATTGTTTTTTATATTTTCTGTTTGTAAAGGATCTTTTTTCTGTAATCCTGTATCTCTCAGCCGCCGATCTGGCAGTCCAGGCTGCATACCGCATGCACTGCATTCTTTAACATCTGCATATGTTCTGCTGTAGGCGGAAGGATTCCTTCCATTAAATAGGGTCTGCCAAGTCCTTCATATTTATCCTGCCCCAGTCTGTGTACGGAAGAAGATGGATCTTGTTTACGCCCGGAAGATGCTGCAAATCTTGCGATCGCCTGGATCTCTTCCACAGAATCATTAAATGTGGGGATCACCGGAACGCGGATCACCAGTCTGGTTTTTCCGTAGAGCGCAACCCTTCTTGCATTCTCCAGCATCAGTCCGTTGGCCCGTCCTGTGAATTCTTTATGTTTTTCCTGATCCATATGCTTGATATCCATCAGATATACATCCAGATAGGGAAGTACCTGTTCGATCTTTTCCCATGGGGCACAGGCCATACTTTCTACCGCTGTGTTGATCCCTCTCTCCTTTGCCGCGCGAAGAAGATCTCTGGAAAAGTCCGCCTGACACATACATTCCCCTCCGGAAGGGTGATCCCGCCTCCGGAACGATAATAATAGGCACGGTCTTTTTCCACCTCTTCGATCATCTCACGAACTGTCACGTCGCGGCCGATCACTTTATCTTCTCCCAGAACCTTCATGTTCTGGATCCGGTATTCCTGTGATTCCGGATTACAGCACCAGCGGCAGCGAAGAACGCAGCCCTTCAGGAACACGATGGTACGGATACCCGGTCCATCGTGTACTGAATATTTCTGAATATCAAAGATCCTGCCCTTTGTATCCAAATAGTCCATTCGTTACTCCTTTAGAAGCCCTGCTCAGTACGTCTGATGATATCGTCCTGCAGAGATCTGGAAAGTGTAGTGAACAATGCGCTGTAGCCTGCAACACGTACAACCAGATGTTTGTACTTCTCCGGATGCTTCTGTGCATCCAGAAGTGTTTCTCTGTCAACAACGTTAAACTGCATATGCATACCCTTCTGATCAAAGTATCCGCGGATCAGTGCTACGAATTTCTCCAGTCCTTCTCTTCCTGCAAGTGCTGACGGATGGAATTTCTGATTAAACAGTGTTCCGTTGGATACGATAAAATGATCCAGGCGGGATACAGAAGTTGCCGCAGCTGTCGGTCCCTTCACATCCTTGCCGGCCGACGGGGAAACGCCATCTGCTACCGGAGTATGTGCGTAACGGCCATCCGGTGTTGCACCGGTCTGTCCGCCAAGCGGAACGTTTGCAGATACAGGATAAAGTCCTGCCTGATAATGTCCGCCTCTTGGGTTCATATATTTCTGAAGCGGTCTTGTGTAAGTATAAGCCACATCCCTTGCAAAGTAGTCCACATCCGGGATATCATTTCCAAACTTCGGAACCTCCTCGATCATCTTGTGGATCTCTTCGAATCTTGCCTTTTTCTCCGGAGATGGCTCTGTTCCGAGAGTTGCTGTCATAACAGCTGTTGCGGTCTGCTCATTTACGCTGATGCCATTCTCCTGAAGCTTCTGCATAACGATGGTGGTGATATCTGCTGCAGACTGTGCATCGATACCCTTGCCATAGTTCCATGCCAGAGCCTCCTTCAGCTCTTCCATGGTCATCTTCTTTTCTTCATATACAAGCTTGCGGATCGCATACAGAGAATCTGCCATGTTTGCAATACCAAATCCCTGAGGACCTGTAAAGTTATAAACAGCTCCGCCTTCCTGAACGGATTTGCCCCGTTTCAGGCAGTCATCCACCATACAGGAAAGGAATGGAAGCGGACATCTCTCCGCATGTGCCACATCAATGGCATTATCAGCATTTACAAGCAGGGAAATGAAATATTCCATCTGTTTCTTATATGCATCATAGAACTCATCGAAGCTCTTCATCTCTGTGACATCGCCGGTCTGGACACTGATCTGTACCCCTTTGTCCATACCATTAGAGAAAACCATCTCCAGCGGACGGCACATGTTAAAGAATGCAGCGTCATGCCAGCCCTCTGTCTTACCTGCCTTCTGCGGTTCTACACAGCCGATGATGTTATATTCTCTGGCATCTGCAAGAGAAAGGCCGCGGTTCTGCAGTGCAGGAATGATAACCTCATCATTGTAATAAGCCGGAAGTCCGATTCCTGTTCTTGTAAGCTCTGCAGCCTTGATCAGGAATTCATGTGGTGATCCGTTCCATACTCTTACAGAAAGAGACGGTGCCGGAAGGTGCACATGCATAGACGCCTGGATGCACATAAAGGAGAGATCATTGGTCACATCCTCGCCATCCTTGTTCTGACCACCTGCGATCAGGTTCTGGAAAAGGCTGTAGCCTGCAAAGCCTTCTGCAGATGCAGCATCACGGCATTTATTCAGGTCGTTTAATTTTACCCATATGCAGTCCATCAGTTCCTGGGCAAATTCTCTGGTAAGATTGCCGGCTTCCATATCACTCTTGTAATATGGATACATATACTGGTCAAAACGTCCCGGAGAAATAGAATGTCCGCTGCTTTCCATCTGGATCAGCTGCTGTACAAACCAGAAGGACTGGCACGCCTCATAGAAGTTACGGGCGCCCTTCGCCGGTACGTGTGTACAATTGGATGCGATCTGAAGGAGTTCCTGTTTTCTGGTCGGATCCTGACACTGATATGCCATCTGCTCTGCGAGCTCGGCATAGCGATGTGCATAGTCGATAACTGCCTGACAGCTCATGATAACTGCTTCCAGGAAACGGGATTTCTTTGCGTAATCACCATCTCCTACATTACACTCATCCAGTTCCTTCTGAGCTTTGGCAATGATCCCTTCATAACCGATTGCCAGAACTTCTTCATATTTAACGGTTACGTGTCCTACACCATTGTAGAAATAGTTTCCGGGTGTAAAAATATTGTGGTCAATGGCAAGAATCGCTTCCGGTGCCATGTAGGAGGTTGCAAGCTCACTGGTAGTCTTGCCTTTCCAGTATTTATGTACCTCACGGAGCTCCGCCTTGGTTTCCTCCGCAATATAAAATGGATCGGCTGTTCTGGTAGCCACTGTATCCAGCTCATCTTCCAGCCACTGGAAAGAATACTCCGGAAACGTCTGACATCCTCTCGGCGCCAAAGTGCTGCTTCCGACGATCAGCTCCTCATCACGGATGATGATCGGAATGTTGTGCAGGATGTGGGCAAATGCCTTGGCTCTGCGGGTGATGATCGGCTCGTCTTCTGTTGCTTTGTAAGACTCTGTGATCAGTTTTGCTCTGGCAGATTCGATCACCGGCATCTTTGCATAAAGATTATCTACAAGATGTGTGATCCTGTCTGTTTTCGGAACATCTGCTATATGAAATTTCTCCATGATTCTCCTTTCTCATAACCGGTTGTTTCTGGTGATCTGTCTGCCTCTACGCTTCCAGAACCGCTCCTGTCCGGCTATGTGCTCATGTAGTTTTATTATACCTTACCCCTACTTCGATGTCAACGAAATCCAACATGTGTTTATAGCTGTTTTTGTGGTTTTTATCGGTTGCGCCCTGTTGATTTTATTTGTTTTTTGTATTTTATGTTTTTCTCTATTGACTTTGTTTTTCTGCTCTGCCATACTTGGATTTATATAGGAATTCCTTTGTTTTTCAGAAAAAAATTTATGCAAAGCGGACATTCGTATTCCGCTCTGTCACATGTTCTCAAACAGTAAAAGAGGTGTATTTTTATGTATCTTTCTGATATGCATACCCACTCCATCGCCAGTGGTCACGGCACGGAATGTACCATCACCAACATGGCACGCGCAGCTGCCGAGAAAGGTCTCCGGCTTCTCGGGATCACTGATCACGGTCCCGGCACTCTGGCAGCCGGAACTTCCTCCTATTTCCGCAGCCTTACCTATTCTCCCAAAAAACATTTCGGTGTAGAATTACTCTACGGAATTGAACTGAATATCCTTGACCGCAGCGGAACGGTAGATTTAGATCAGGAATCATTATGTAAACTTGATTACGCCATTGCCAGCATGCATGCCTGGAATTACCGCTGCGGTACCAGAGCCGAAAACACAGAAGCTTTTATCAATGTAATGAAAAACCCCTGTGTAAAGATCCTCGGACATAGTGATAACACTCATTACCCGGTTAATTATGATGCGCTTGCAAGGGCTGCCAGGGAAACCGGCACGATCTTTGAGATCAACGAAGCTTCTCTTGCACCTTATGGCTATCGTGGCGACACAAGAGAAAACTGTTTCGAGATCCTTCGATGCTGCCGCAAATATGATCTGCCGCTGCTTCTTTCCAGTGACAGCCATGGCCCGGAGCATATCGGAGATTTTACCTGTGCTGCTGAGTTTGTTCATCAGGCCATGTTTCCGGAACAGCTGATCCTCAACAACCAGATTCCCAGACTCAAGGTTTTTCTCCAAACCAGAGAATGATCTTCTGTATCTTTTCCGACAGATAACAGATATTGTCCACTCCAAACAAAACAGGCCAGTTCAAACACAGGAATATACATTTTCCTGTATCTGAACTGGCCTGTTTTTTATTTTTCCCGCTGCTTCCGTACAATTTCCGCAAGCTCGCTATATTTACCTGTAACATATCCGAAATTTTCTCTTCTGTGAGGAAGCTTGCATTCGGTGCAGTCTTTAATCCCGCTTTCCGTAAAGCGGAAATTACCACCACATTTATCTCCCAGTGCATATAAAGGACAATAGCAGAACAGACAATTGAAGTTCTCCGGATCTGCTCCTTTATGGCACGGAAAATACTCACAGTTTTTGTGGCTGAAGTAAGAGTATTCTTTGCCTTCCCCAGTATGGTTTCTCCATGGCTCTTTTCTCCTCTCCTGACATAACCACACATAATTTTTCCTATAAAAAAGAGGTAGCGATGCCACCCCGGGGTAGAAATATAATCCGTTCATGAGTGCGCGGAGGGAACGAATGTATCCGGAGTAGTATCGCCTGCCATTTAATCATGTATAATTCATATGAACAGGCGCATTCCATAAAAAAATGCCTACTCTCGTAAAAAAGTAGACAACGTCCCAGGGGTGCGGAGTCCCTGAAATGGTTGTTACACTTTACACGGAAGTTTAACCTCGCCATAACAAGCAGGTTTCCTGGCTCCGGGATCATGACTCCTCTCTCCTTCTCATACATACGTACAATGGACTATGAGATTCGCTCCTCTGTTACAGTGACCGGATCGCTCAGGTTTCACACCTGATTCCCTTTTCTGTGGACTTCTGATAATCAATATATAACTGTCAGCTATCCTCAGCACTTGCTATGTTCAATATGGAATTATACTGACATTATAATAACATCCTGTTAATTATATGTCAATACTGTTTTCAATATTTATACATTTTTGAGCATATTTTATTGCTGTTCAATCCGTTCCATGGGTTTTCAATATTTTTTCCGACGTCAAAAACAGCCCGACAAACTACTGTCGGGCTGCTGTATTTTTATTTTCTGTTGTACGTTCTTATTATACAAGACGTCTTACAGATACAATTGTTCTGTATGTAGCATCATTGCTGATCTTGATCCCGTCCTGAGAGTTCGATGCATGAACGATCTGGCCATTACCCATGTAAATAGCCACGTGTCCGCCATAGCAGATCAGATCTCCCGGCTGTGCATCTGCGTAGGATACTTCTGTACCTGCATTCTGCTGCTCATAGGAGGTTCTCGGAAGGCTGACTCCGAAGTTCGCATAGACACTTTGTACAAATCCGGAGCAGTCTGCACCATTGGTAAGGCTTGTTCCGCCCCATACGTAAGGATTTCCCACAAACTGTGTAGCATAATTTCACAACAGAAGATCCGGAACCACTGCTGTAAGAAGAACTGTCACTGTCTGAAGATGTATCCTCTGCATTAGATGTGTCCTCTGCACTTTCTTCAGATGCGTCTGTGCTGTTATCGTAATCTGCGTCTGCATTATCCTCTGTATTCTCAGTATCCTCGGACGCATCATCATTCTCACCATTGTCTGCATCTTCATCCACATCCTCGGTGTCATCTTCTGCAGTATCCTCATCTGCATTCTCGATCACGTCGCCGTCCTCATCGTACTGTACGTCTTCGCTCTCGTCCGCCTCATCCTGCTGTGCTTCCTGCTCTGCCTGGCGTCTTGCTTCCTCTTCTGCCTCAGCTGTGCTCTCGCTGCTGCTTCAGCCTCAGCCTGACGTCTTGCCTCTTCCTCTGCTGCAATACGCTCAGCCTCTAATCTCTGAAGCTCTGCAGTCTGCTCTGCAAGAAGGTTGGCATAATCTGTAGCCTGCTGCTGTGCGTAGGCGATCTCATTATCATAATCTGCGGATGTGGCACGCTTCTCATCCAGCTGTGCCTGCAGGTTCTGGGACTCTGCCTCATATTCCTGCTTCATTCCCTCCAGCTCTGCCTTCTCCTGTGTGTACTGTGCCTCCAGGTTTGCCACCTGCTGGATCGTATTGGAATATTTTTCAAGACTCTTACGGTCCTGCTCATAAGTCTTCTGTGTGTACTCTGCTCTTGTAAGAAGGTCAGACAGGTTCTCTGCATTCAGCATCATCTGGAACCATGCATCGTCTCCACCCTTCTCATAGAGATACTGGATACGTTTCTTCATTGCCTCATACTGTTTCTGCTTGGCATTTTGGGCCTTCTCAAGGTTGGTCTGTGTAGATGCAATGTCGGCTTCCTTATTGGAGATATCTCCCTCCAGTGTCTGGATCGAAACCATCACGTTTACAAGATTGGCATCAAGAGTTGAAATCTCGCCTTCAATCTGTGACTTCTGTGGAAGGAAGCTCATCCAATCTGGAATAAGTCGCATTCAGCTGTTCGTTAGTCGCATCCATCTCCTGCTGAAGTGCTGCCTCATCTTCTCTTGTTGCGCTTACGCTGACTACCTGTGCTCCGCTGATGATGAGCGCCAGTGTCAGACATAATATCCTTTTCTTCATGACTGTTCACCCTCGCAATCTGATTCTAATTTAATACAGCGGATCTGACCATCCGCTTCGTTGGTTTTCTTTGTAATACTTTTGCAATATCTTGTTTCAATCTTTTTATATATTAACACAGTGTTATTTGGATTGCAAGGATTTTCTATTAATTAGTTTAAAACTTTGTAACATTTATTAATGATTTTGACATTAAAAAAGGAGAACCGGGTTATCTCAGATTCTCCTCTCGCGTTTCTTATTGCTATTTGTTACATATAAATTTCTTTCAGCATATCCTGATCAGAAAAGATCTGCAAGGATCTGATTGGCTGTCTTGTTCAGATATCCATTGGGATCGGAAAGAGTGCTTCTGTTCCATCTGAAGTATGCACCGTTTCGGATATAGTTACCACTGGATTCATGATAGTCATATTTGCTGGCTCCAGGATACCTGGACATGTAAGTTTCTGCCAGCTTGATCGCCTGGCTTCCGTAAGTTCCGCTTGGTGTCGGTGTTCCGGAAATCTGTACGCCGGCATTCGGTGTACAGTGGAGGATCACGACACTCTTATCGGAACACTGTCCGAGAACGATCCAGGTATGTCCGCTGTTGTATCCGATATCCCCAGGATAAAGCTTCCAGTTTGAGCTTGCCAGCTGAGCCTGGGAAACAACGGTACCCATTCCCTTGCCGGAATACAAAGATCCAAGATTTCCGGAAACATCCGTGTACATAGGTCCACCGGATCTGCTCTGCATGATCTGATATACAGACCATCCTACAAAGCCGGAGCAGTCAAGGCCCTTCTGTTCTGTAGCTTCACTGAGATCCATATAATATCTGTAATTATAGGAGCTGGAATTGCTGTCATACCATTGTTTCCATTTTGGACTGATGCCCTTTCTGGTCGCATCCGACCAGTTGTGGCCGCCGCCCCATACGTAAAGAGTCTTTCCTACCGGAAGTAATGCATTGGCAAGGAAATTCTTGATAGTCCTGGAGCTTGTCGCTGTAGTAGTACTTGGGTTGGTATCCAAGACACCATTGCTGCCAAATGTATACTTCTTGCCATCGATCGTCTTCGTTCCCGTAGCCATGACACCGGTTGACGGATCGAAATAATATTTATATCCTTTTTTGGAATTTGTGACCCAACCGGTAGCCATCACGCCGCTCTTGCTGTAAAAATAATAGGTATCGCTGCCGATCTTCTTGAAGCCCTTATACATAGCTCCCGTGTTTGGATCAAAATAACGCTTCTGCTGTTTCTTATTCGTTGCCCAGCCCTTTGCCATAAAGCATTTGCTGGTAAAATATCTGGTCACATTCTTCTTGTCTGTAAGGAATACACTTCTGGCTGCAGCACCACTGCTCTGTAAAAATAATATTTCTTATTACTGATCGTGGCCCATTTCGTTGTCATATATCCGCTGGTGGGATTAAAATAGCGGGTATTGTTCTTACTGTCTGTAAGCCAGCCTGTTGCCATATAGCCCTTGGCACCGTTGACATTATAAAAATATCGTTTGCCCTTGGAATCCTTAGCCCAACGCTTCATCTGCACGCCTGTGGATTTATTAAAAAAATATTTCTTCCCGTTCAGTGTAAGCCAGCCTTTTACCTTCTGTCCATTCTGATAATAATAGGACTTTCCTTTTTCTGTTTTAAAGCCGTTTTTGGTCGCAGCCTGTACATCTGTTGCCGTTGTATGTACAGTTGCTCCGGCTGCAAAGAACATCAGAACAAAAAAAAGTCCCCAGAGTTTCCATTTTCTGCTTAATTTTCGCATACATACCTTCCTTTGATAGATAGATCATTGATATTTACTATTTCTTAAGTCCGACTGATCGTAAACGTTACAATTTTGTTACAATCTTACGTCCATATTATATAACATTCTTTACGGTCCGTCAACTCTTTCCTTTTCTTTCAGAAAATCATCATCCAGGTATTACCAATGTTAATTTTATGCAGAAAAAAGCCCCGAAACATCAGAAATATTCACCGATGCTCCGGGGATATGATCCTTTATGCAGTTTTGCTCCTGTCTGTTACGGATCCTTACAGAAATTTTTTGCGAAGCTCTGCCCCATCAAGCACTTAAATATGCAGGTGCAACATCAAATACTGTCTTGCATCCCTTCTGTCCTTCCTGGTTCATGCGGTATGCAGCTCTTGCATAGGCAACGATCACAGAAGATGTGAACTCAGGATTGGAATCCAGCTTCAGGCTGTACTCGATCACATGGCTGTTCTCATTGTTCCAGCCTGTTTTTCCCGCTGCGGATCACAAAACCGCCGTGTGGGATACCGCTGTGGTCACGATTCAGCTCTTCCTGGGAAATGAAATGTACCGTTGTAT
>ENA-OQCP01001125-OQCP01001125.1-human-gut-metagenome-genome-assembly--contig:-NODE-1125-length-10612-cov-1.859895_pt1 | contig 10612 bp, 12 predicted proteins | sample MGYA00242760_ERZ504583 | MGnify/ENA primary metagenome ERZ504583 (study PRJEB26092, sample SAMD00036308) | human gut metagenome | host: Homo sapiens | study: EMG produced TPA metagenomics assembly of...
CATCAAGACCACCTTCACCGAGGAGACCGAAACCGATCTGTTCGGCGAGCAGAATGTGCTCATGGGCGGCGTGAACAAGCTTGTTGAAATGGGCTTCGAGGTCCTCACCGACGCGGCTACCAGCCTGAAATCGCCTACTTCGAGGTCTGCCACGAGTTGAAGATGCTCGTCGACCTCATGAACGAGGGCGGTCTGAACAAGGCTCGCTGGTCCTGCTCCGACACCGCCCAGTACGGCGACTACACCAACACCTGCATCGACGAGCACGTGCGTGAGCGCATGCAGTACCACCTGCAGCGCATCCAGGACGGCTCCTTCGCCAAGGAGTTCATCGAGGACCAGGACGCTGGCGCTCCGAAGTTCAAGGCTCTGCAGGAAGAGTACGGCAACGTCCGCATCGAGACCGTCGGTCCGAAGCTGCGCGCCATGTTCTCCTGGAACAACGGCAAGGATGACGACGCTGACATGGCCACTTTCACCGGCAAGATCGCCCGTGGCTGATGTGCTCATTCGGCTAATCGCTGAGTCTTTTACAAGACCGCTGCCCTTACGGGTGGCGGTCTTTTTTGTATGTTCTGTCGCATATTGTTCTAGGATAGATATGTACGGTTTCTTACGGTTTTTCTATAGGAAGAGATGTCATGGTCACTGCGACTGGTCCCGCACCTGGTTCTGAAATGACAACGTCGGCTGAACCTACCGAAGACCGTAGCACGTCAGGAGTTCTGCACGTCGCCGCGATTTTCGCCTCGCATATGGTGTTGCAGCGTAACAAGCCCATCGCCGTGTTCGGCGCGCTTGATGCCGATTGCGCCGGACTTGAGGTTTCCGCGGAAATCCGCGATTTCGATGGTTCCGTGATCGTGCAGGCGCATGCGTACGCCTCCAAAGAGATCAAGAACGGTTTTTCACCGTGGCGCGTCATGCTGCCGGCACAGCCCGAAGGTGGCCCTTACACGTTGCGCGTCACCGCAGGCAACGATTTCATCGAATATTATGACGTGCTTATCGGCGAAGTATGGCTGGCCGGCGGTCAAAGCAATATGGAACTTGAATTGCGCAACAGTGAAGACGCCGAGGAAGCCCTCGATAACTGTGCCGATCCGTTACTGCGCTTCTACAATGTGCCGAAAACCGGTGTGATCAATCGCAACGCCGAACATGCGGCAAGCTGGCAGGAATCATCGCCTGAAAATAGTGGCGTAATGAGTGCGGTAGCGTACTATTTTGCGCGAAAACTGCGTGATGAACTTGATTCCGACCTTCCGATCGGCATTATCGACTGTTATATCGGGGGTACGTCGATCAGTTGCTGGACGAGCGAAGATGCACTGAATTCCAGCGAATCCGGGCGCGGCTATCTTGCGCGCTATGAGCAGGCGATCGCAGGTAAAACGCAGGAACAGTTCGATTTGGAGTACGGCGAATGGCAGTCGCGTTCTGATACGTGGAATGCGTCGATCGCAGCCGCCCGCGAAGACGATCCTGATGTGACGTGGGATACGCTGACCCAACAGTATGGCGAATGCCCGTGGCCGCCGCCGATGACGCCGACCTCGCAGTGGCGTCCGTCAGGCGCGTTCCATGCCATGCTGGAGCGCATTGTGCCTTACTCCTTGGCGGGATTCCTATGGTATCAGGGCGAGGAAGACGAGCCGTATTGCGGATCCTACCGTGAGTTGCTGGGCATGATGATTGGTGAATGGCGTGCGCTGTGGAGCGAAAGCTGCCGTTCCTGATCGTGCAATTGCCGCAGTGGATTGACAAGAAGGTCGACGAGGGTGACGGCGATCCGATGCTGTGGCCGGTGTTGCGCGAGGCCCAGTGGGATGCCGCGCAGTCCATCGACAATGTGTTCGCCATCTGCACTATGGATTGCGGCGAATACAACAACATTCATCCGGTTGATAAACGTACACCGGGCGAGCGTCTAGGCAATTGTGCGCTTCGCCAAGTGTATGGTATGAGCCGTATTCCGGTGTATGGGCCGACTGTGCTGGGTTTCCGCTGCGACGAAGGCGGCCGCGTACGCCTGTTCTTCCGGTACGCGCACGGCCTGCATTTCAGCGGTACTACGCCCGACAGTTTTGGTGACGAGTTCGCCAAGAGCCTGCCTTCGCTGGTGCGTCTGCCGGAACGTTCGGTTTCGAGCTTGCCGGTGCCGATGGTGTGTTCCATCCGGCCTACGCCGCGATTTTCGTGGATTGCGATATTGACGATCTGGTCAACGCAAAGGTCAACGTGGTCGATTACAACGCCACGGAATTCGGTATTCCGATCAACAGCCGCAGTATCGGCACGATTACGTTGCCACGCCGGAAGTGCCAGCGCCGGTGATGATGCGCTACGCATGGCGTAGCTGGGGTCCGGCACCGTTGTTTAATGACAATAATCTGCCTGCTCACCCATTCAAGCTGGACCTGACCGATCACACCGACTCTGATCACGCTGAATAATCACGTTAGATAGTTGCGTTGAACGGCTGCGTCACATGATTGTCGATAGTTGACGATGAATAGCGTGCGATTGCTGTGCTTATAGTGTGCTGCAATCGCACGCTTTATATTGCGATTGAAGTCCTGCTGATCGCACGTCAGTCAAATACGAATCAAATACCAGTCAAATAAAAAATCGTTGGAAAATCAAGTTCTGCGATTTGCGCCACCAAAATCGCAGAAACGAATCAAATAAAATGCGCTGCACTGCGAGCGCATAGCTATTGCCAGAGGTCCGGGCCGAATGATTCCAGGTATGCGGTCAGTTCGGCGGCCATCTGTTCGTCTTCCGGAACGCGCGGATGGCCATCCGTGCCGCAACCATTGCGTGAATACAAGAAATGTTTTACGTGAAACTCGCCCTCAGTGCCGCGGCCGTTGCCGTGGAAGATGGCGTGGAACTTACCGTCACAGCCAAGAGCTACGTGCGCGACCTGTTCTGCATGGCAGATAAGGTCGACGCGAAGGCTTCGGTGGCCGAGGGCATGGTCTCGCTGCTTCCGGGCGAAAGCGTCGTGCTGCATATCGCCACTGCCGATGCCGCAGCGCTTGCCGCTCCGGGTGCGTTCGCAGCCGCCAACGTGCTGCGTTCCGCCAACGATCCGAAGCGCGAATGGTGAGCTTCCGCGAGTACGCCGTCTACTGAAGCGGTAGAAGAGTGGATAGAGGACTACTGAAATTTCAGTTGACGTGTTCGGTTGAGTAAAAACATAAGTTGAAGCGCCGCCAACCTTAAGAAACGAAAGTGTTGTGAACGCTGACTTTTCAAGAGGTTGGTCGGCGCTTTTACTGTACGATGTAGATGAACCGTTTAAGTTGCGATTTAAGTTAAGAAGAAGGACACGGACATGCCTATTCAAAAAAGCAAGGTGACGATTTTTGACGTTGCCAAGGCTTCGGGAGTCTCTAGTAGCGCCGTTTCGTATGCGTCAACGGCAAGTCTGGTGTTTCCGATGTGACCCGAGACAAAGTGTTGAAGGTCGCACATGAACTGGGATGGAAGCCGAATGGCGTGGCACAGGCGCTGGCCAAGGCGAAGACGCAGCGCGTGGGTCTAGTGTTGGGTTACGACCCGAAGCTGCTTTCCGTCGAATCCTACATGATGGAACTTATTTCCGGTCTTGGCGCCGAGCTGGAAAATACGATTATTCTCTGCTGGTACGCATGGCCGTGGGTGAGGACGCGAAGCTTTCGATCATCGATGATTGGATTGCTACTGGCAACGTCGACGCCATGCTGCTCGTCAATGTCGAGCTTGGAGACCCTTGCGTTGCCTTGCTTGAGGAGCATGAGGAGATGCCGGTGCTTGCCATTGCCGATGCTCCGTGGTCGGCAATCTGCCGAGTCTGTCAAGCGCCGACGCCGATGCCGTGCGCCGAGCGGTGCGATACCTGTATGATCTCGGGCATCGTCAGATCGCCCGCGTCGGCGGTCCCGAATCGCTTGCGCACTCGTATATTCGCGATTCCGCCTTTGCGGACGTCGCTTCCGAGCTGGGCATGCGTTATCGTTGCCTGCACACCGACTACACGCCGGAAACCGGTCGCGAGGCCACGAAGCGCCTGCTGGCGTTCTCTGAGCATCCGACGGCGATCATCTACGACAATGATGTGATGGCGTTGGCTGGCCTTGGCGTGGCAGCTTCGCAAGGCATCAAAGTACCGGAGGAAATCTCCATCATGTCGTGGGATGATTCCCTCATGTGCACCGCGGCGTATCCGAACCTGACCGCCATGGGCCGTGACCGTGGTCGATACCGGTAAGCAGGCCGCCGGATTGCTGCTCAAGCTGATCGGCGGCGAGCGTGTGGGGCATCTGATGGAAGGGCCGTACGAATTGCGTGCCCGCGCTTCGACCGGTCCCGCTCCGGCAGCGGAATAAGATGCGATGATGAGTTAATGCGATGATGAATTAAAAAATTGCGATTGCGCATTTGCTGCGCCCCAACAAGGGCAGGATGAAAGCGAGCAGCGAGCCGATCGCGGCGATCGCCGCAAGGGTTACGCCATACAGGATTGCGACGGTGTTGCCGGACTGCTTTGACATGTACCACAGGTCGAACAGCGCGAGTCCCCAGAACAGCGCGGGAATCGCGGATTGGAAATCAAAATCTGAAATCTGAAATCGTAATCTGAAATCAAAAAGCGCCCGTGCCCCTCGCTTGAGGCATGGCGCATTGTTGCCTTACGACTTCAGGCGCGCTTCTGTGTGATCTGATAGGCGGCGAACAGCACGACCAGCCAAATCACGCCGGCGACCACAGCGATGCGATAACTTGCGGAGAAGCACATCAGTACCACGACCAGCAGCATGAACGCGATCACCACATACGGCGTCACCTTGGCGAACGGCAGCTTGAAAGCGAGCTTGTCAAGCGCTTCCTGGCCCTTCAATCCCTTCAAATCATTCGGACCGTCGCCGGCGGCGACAACGCGACGGAACTTAATTTCCGTAATCATGATCATGATCCAATTGATCGCAGCGGCGATCGTGGCGATTCGACATCAAATAATTGAACGCGAAATCAGGCCACACGAACACCACGACCACGGCGATCGCAATAATGATGGCCGACGTGATCACACCCCCGACCGGAACGCCGCGCTTGTTCAGACGGCCCAGATACGCGGGCGCATTGCCCTGCTTCGCCAATGAATACAGCATGCGCGAGTTCGCATACAGGCCGGAGTTGTACACGCTCATCACGGCGGTCAGGCACACGAAATTCAGAATGCCGGCGGCGCATGCACGCCCACCGAGTCGAAAATCTGCACGAACGGGCTGGAATTGCCGTCGATCGTGCTCCACGGCACCACGGCCATAATCACGCCGAGAGCGCAGATGTAGAACACGAGAATACGCCAGATAATGCCGTTCGTGGCCTCGGGATGGTGGTACGCGGATTTTCGGTTTCGCCCGCGGTGATGCCGATGAGCTCGGTGCCGCCGAAGCTGAACATCACCACGACCAGCGCCATCAGCAGGCCGGTCCACGTGCCGTCCGCATTGCGAGACATCAGGCCATGCGGCAGGAATCCGCCGTCAACGGTAAACCAGTTGGCGAACGACGCGCGAATGCCCGAAGCGGTCGGCACATTCGCGATGATCACATACAAACCGCCGAAAATCATGCAGCAACGGCCACGATCTTGATGATGCGAACCAGAATTCAAATTCGCCGAACTTGTTCACGCCCATAAGATTCAGCGCCGCGATGGCCACCAGGAACACCGCCGCCGACACCCACTTCGGAATGTTCGGGAACCAGTAATTCACGAACGAGCCAACCACGGCCAACTCCACCATGGCCACGAGCACGTAGTTGAACCAGTAATTCCAGCCGGAAATAAAGCCGGCTCGCTTCGACCAGTACTGCGTGGCGTAATAGCTGAACGCGCCCGCCTTCGGATCCTCGACCGCCATTTCGGACAGGGCGCGCACGATCAGGAAAATCGCCAGACCGCCGATCAGATAGGCGAGCAGAATGGCCGGGCCCGCCAGCTGAATCGACTCGCTGGAACCATAGAACAGGCCGGTGCCGATCGCGCCGCCCAATGCGATCAATTGAATATGACGATTCTTCAAAGACTTGCGCAGCGTCGGCGGAACCGGCACATCGTCGGTTTCGCGCGGTTTCTTCGCAACGGTTGCGTCGCTCATGAATGCTTCCTCTTCTTGGGTGCCTCGGCAATATTCGGCAAATTCGGCAAAAGTTTGCGATCTTGGCGATGTTGCGTTCGGCAGTAGTGGTAGGTGACGCGCCTATGGTTTTTGGTATGGCGCGTCTTCCCCGATTGTAGCTGTAGCGCGTGGATTCGGTTTCATAGTGTTCAATAGTTCGATAGTTCAATAAAATGAAGGTTTTGGGAGCAATGGTTGGTGCTGCTTGAGCGCTACGGGCTGGAGGTCGTCATGGCATTCATCAAAGACATGGTGCGTATGTGGTTGCATGCGTGGAAGCGATTCATCTCCATCGCACTGATCTCGTTGCTGGGCGTCGCCGTGCTTACGGCATTTACGCGGGTTGCCGAGACGCTTTTCTTGCGACGGATCGTTTTTTCGACACCCAAGGATTGCACGACATTCAGGTGTTGTCGACGGCCGGATTGACCGATGACGATATTGCCGCGCTCCGTAAGATTTCCGGTGTCGCGAAAGTGCAGGGCGAACGTTCGCAAACCGTGACCGTCGATCTGAACGGCAAAAAAACCGTGACCATGCAGGAGATCGGCACGAACGGCATTGACCAGCCGTATTTGCAAAGTGGCCGTATGCCTGAAAAGTCCGGTGAGATCGCGGTGACGCGCAAATTCATCAAGGATTCCGGATATAAAAAGGGCGACCATATTACGGTGACACCGCAGGATTCGGCGTCTTCTTCTGTGTCCGATTCTGCAGAATCGGACACGCAGGATGGCAAAAGTGCCGCACAGGTGACCGATTCTGGTGAATCGGACAATCAGGCACCGAGCTTCCCCACCGAACTGACTATTGTGGGCGTGGTGCTTGACCCGCAGGATCTCACCAATCCAGACGGCTATTCGGGTACGAACGCGTTCCGTTCCTCCGCCACCAGCGACTACACGTTCTTTGCGCCGTCCGACGGTGTGACCGGCAGCATGTACACGGCCGTCACCATTCTCGTGAAAGGCGCCGCCGACAAGGACTCGTTCAGTGACGTGTACGACGACACCGTCAGCGAAGTAGCTGACCGCATCGACGGCACGGTGCGAACCAATCGCCAGAAAGCGCGTCATCAGGAACTACTCGACGCTGGAACCAAACAAATCGACGAGGCGAAAGCGCAAACCGACAAACAGTTCGCCGCAGCGCAACAGCAGATCGACAGCAATCGCAGCCAGCTCAATCAGCAAATCGACCAAATCGTCAATATGCAGGCGGGCGCGGCTGCAGGATCCCTCGACGAAACAACCCGTGAAACACTACGTGAAACGGTAATTGCCGCAAGCCCGCAATTAGCGGAAGCCAAAGCGCAACTCGACCAGGCGCAATCGAAATTGGACCAGCAGAAAAAAGACACCGAACGGACACTGCAATCCAAGCAAAACGAGCTGGAAGACAGCATTCCGCAAGTGCGTTGGTATGTGCAGGACCGGTCGCAAATCGGCGGATTCAGCTCGCTGAAATCTGATCTGGAATCCATCCAATCGCTGGGCAACGCATTCCCGATCGTGTTCTTGCTCGTGGCGGTGATGATGAGTCTGACCGCCATGGCGCGCATGTCGAAGAGGATCGCGGCTGATCGGCACATACACAGGCTCGGCTACGGGCGTCTTGCGGTCGCCTCACGATACCTGTTGTTCGCGCTGTTCGCCTGCCTGATCGGCGGTGGACTCGGCCTGATCGCAGGCTTCCTTGGCATTCCGGCGTTCCTGCTCGTCGTATTGCGAGGCTTGTATGTGATGCCGGACGTACGCTTGGCATACGACTGGCTGTACGGAACGGCCGGAGTCGCGCTGTTCGTGGTCGGCGTGCTTGCCGCAACCGTGTATGCGTGCGCGCAGGAAATGCGACAGAAGCCGGCCAGTCTCATGCGTCCGAAAGCGCCGCGTGCAGGATCGCGCATTCTACTGGAGCGTATCAAGCCGTTGTGGAATCGCATGAGCTTTCTCGGCAAAGTCACGGCGCGCAACATTTTCCGTTTCAAATCGCGTCTGATCATGACGGTCGGCGGCGTGGCCGGCTGCACCGCGCTGATTGTGTGCGGACTTGCGATCAACGACACCGTTGCCGCATTGGGCGCGAAACAGTATCAGGACGTGTATCAGTACGATTTGATGGTGGTCGCGAACGATGATGACGCTGATGCGATGCGGCAGAAAGTCGCTTCGGATGGTCGCGTCACGTCGAGCATGGACGTGCGCGTTGAATCGGGTGATTTGACCGGCGATTCGGGGAGCGAAAGCATTCAGCTGGTTGCCGTGCCCGACAGTGAACGCAGCGAGTTCGGCAAGATGGTCACGTTGCAGCCGGTGCGCTCCAGTTGGGTGGATGGTGCGGCCGATACGGTAAGTCTGGGCGATGACGGCGTGATCGTATCGCAGTCCGCGGCAAGCGCGATGGGCGTCAAAGCGGGCGGTATGGTAACGCTGACCAACGGTGACGATATGCAGGCCGAAGCGCATGTCAGCGCGGTGATCCGCAGTGTGATCGGATCGGACGTGTATGTGAGCGAAACCTATTATCGCCAGCTGTTCGATACTGCTGCATCCGGCACGTCTTCCGCATCTTCCGCGTCCGATTCTGGAGAATCGGACAATCAAAACGGCGAATCCGGTACCTCGAATGGCGCATCGTCAAACGGCCAACAATTGGTGTGGAACGCCATGTATGCGAAGCTCAAAGGTTCAGGCGAATCCCAGGCCGCCTATGCGGAAAAGCTGGAAGACGACGATGCGGTCATGAAAGCCGTGAGCTGCGCGCACATGGCGGAAAGCTTCAAATTCGATCTGATGGGTGCGGTGGTCGCGCTGATCGTGGCGCTCGCGGGCGGGCTCGCGCTCGTGGTGTTGTTCACGCTCGCCAACACCAACGTGTCAGAACGTGAACGCGAGATGGCCACGCTCAAGGTGCTCGGATTCTTCGACAAAGAGGTTCACCACTATGTGAACCGTGAAATGATGGTGCTCACCATGATGGGCGTGGTGCTGGGCTTGCCTCTCGGCCGTTTCGTCGGCGGATTGCTGACGGCTGCGTTGAATATGCCCGCACTGTATTTCGAAGTGGAATGCACGCCGTTGAGTTATGTGATTGCGGCCGGCGCGACCATGGCTTTCGCGCTGCTCGTGCAGTTGTTCGTGAATCCGGTGTTGGATCGTATCGACCCGATTAGTTCGCTCAAATCCGTCGAATAGGCGCATGTCTGAATGTCCGATTCTCCAGAATCGGACATTCAGACGGGTAAAAGTGCGTTACGGTTGTCCGTTTCTCCAGAATCGGACACTTAGAGTGCCGGAAAGGCTCGGATTCGCGTTTCAGTTCTTCGGATAACGGTAGTTGTGTGGCAGTTGCGTGGTGAGCTGCGGGTCCAGGCCGAGTTCCTTCAACTGCCGGTCGATTTCGCGGCGCGCACGTTTCACAAGTTCGGCTCGATATTCATCGTCATGTCCGGCATTGCTATGTGCCGCATCGCCATGTCCCATCGTTCCCATCTTCTCCAGTGCGTCCAATGTTTCCGCCATACGCTTGAGCCGGTCCTGATGGTGCAGCAGCGCACGCACCTGCGCATGTTCGCGTACGATCTCACGCCAATCGGATGGCGTGTGCGCAATCTCCCGAACCGCGGTGACCGGATGCACGTCGGCCACCTGATATGTGATCGAGCCAAGCAGCGGCATTAGGAACACCGTAATCGCGCCGGCTGCGACCAGTGTTGACGCGGTGTCGCCTTGCATGGTGCCGACCTTCACCGCCAGTGACGTGACGGCGACGATGATCGGCAGCGCGGTCGTGCAATACAGCGCTACGGTGACGCGATGATGCGATGACAGCGGATTCTCGCGTTTGTCGAGCGATAGCGCAACATATACGGGCACCGCGCGAATCAGCATGAGCATTACGATGAACGCGACGAGCAGCGCGGGTCGGCCTGCCACGCGCGCACGTTGATCGCGGCTCCTGACACCACGAAAAACACAGGAATAAGGAATCCGTAGCCGACGCCTTCCAGCTTCATTTCCAGCGACTTGCTGCCGTCGGGGATGATGTAACGCAGGATAAAGCCTGCGGCGAACGCGCCGAGCACCGCGTCAAGTTCGAACAGTGCGGAAATGGTGACAAGGAAGATGAGCAGGAATGTGGTCAGTCGCATGAGCGTTTGCGATGACGTGTTCGCATTTTCCGTAAGGAAACGGTACAGGCGATGGCCGGTTTTCAGTGCTTTCGTGGGTAGCATTGCGCACAGTAGACAGATGGTAAGGAACGCGCCGAGCACGAGCATGGTCTGCCAGCCGGTTCGGTGGATAGCAGGATGGCCATGGCAAGGATTGGGCCGAGTTCGCCCCACGTTCCGTACGAGATGATGGCGTCGCCGATGGGGGTGCCTTCGAGGTTGCGTTCCTTGAGAATCGGCATGAGTGTGCCGAGAGCGGTGGTGGT
>ENA-OQCP01001126-OQCP01001126.1-human-gut-metagenome-genome-assembly--contig:-NODE-1126-length-10611-cov-2.043972_pt1 | contig 10611 bp, 10 predicted proteins | sample MGYA00242760_ERZ504583 | MGnify/ENA primary metagenome ERZ504583 (study PRJEB26092, sample SAMD00036308) | human gut metagenome | host: Homo sapiens | study: EMG produced TPA metagenomics assembly of...
CGATCATGTGCTGTATCCGTTCCTGCAGAAGTACTTTGTTGCCGGTGTTACCATTGGCGCAGTCAAGCTGATGGAGGATACCACACCATGCAATCACATGACCTTTCCTTGCCTGCGTGGGCCCCTACACCAAACGTTACAGCGGCATTTCCCATGTTCCTGCGGCCAACGACGGCGTTCGGTTTGACCTGTCCGTTTTTCCGGGAATGTATCGCCGCCGGGTCGATGTGCCCAATGTTCGGTTTGAAAGCGGCTTTCACCCCTGGGCTGCGGCTCCGGATCTGAGCTGCTACACGCTCCGCCACGAGCTCCTGTGGAAGGATCAGCTGTATGCAGACATCTCTTTTGCTCCCTTGGGGAGGATGCCCGGCTGATCCGTGCCGAACTCCACAACAATACAGATGCTCCGCAGAATCTGGTGCTCCATTACATGGCTTCGGCCTGGGATCCCGTTCCGTCCTACCGCGGTTTCTCCCTGCCGGGCTGTGAGGTGTCCCTGCCGGAAAACGCCGCCTTTGTCTGGGCAAAGGATTATGACACCCTGGATTTTTCCGTCCACCGTCCCAACGAATGTCTGACCTGGGATGGTCTGCGCCGGGGCGAAGAAGCCGTTCCCGCTTTGGCCAGGGATACGGCATTGGCATGGGGTTCGGCTGTTCCGAAGGCAAAGGACCTTTTGGGCAGGTCATGCCCAGCGGAAAAGGGGACACCGTTACCTTTACGCTTTCCCTTACCGCGCCCCTGTGTGCCCCCTGTCTCTGTGTACGGTATTGGAATCCGACAGATGAAAGTTCCGAGTATGATGTCAATGGTCAGGATACGTTACAGCTGCCACCCTGTCAGAAGCCTTCCATTGCCATCCTGCCGCTGAATGATTCCATTCCCGCCGGGAAATTCACTCTGACCCTGACCGCTGCCGGTGTTGGAGGGGCGAAGCTGGATTGTCTCGCTCTGTGCGAGCAAGCGGACGCAGGTAACTTTACCGTTACACTGCGTGGAGATGGCTCCCGGCCTCAGGCCGAGCCCGCCGCAGATGAAAACTATCTGACCCTGCAGTATCCCCACATTCAGGAGTGCTACGGGATCCTGTGGATGATATCACCACCCATATTCGCACGATCGAAAACGATGAGCTGGATATCTTTCTGCGTGACACCGTGCACGACCATGTAAATGCCACGCTGCGCGGCAACGGAAAAGGGCATTACGTCAATCTCTTTATGGGGCCGATCCCCTTGGAGGCAGGACAGACAAAGGTGATCTATGGAGCGGTCTGTGCTGCGCCGGATGCTTCTGCCGCCGCGCTGCGCTGCCATGAGCTGCTGACGCAGCGCAGTGATTGGGAGCATGTATGGCAGCAGGCTTCTGCCTCCCTTGCAGCACCGCCCGCTTTACCGGCTGCCGAATCGCTTGCCTTGGGCCAACAGTTGATGAATGCAGTTCTCTGCACCAACGTTGTGTATCCGGTGTACACACGGGGACAGTATATCCGTCACTACACTCCCGGACGCTGGTGGGACTGTGTCTACACATGGGATTCCGGATTCATTGGAATGGGTCTGGCTCAGACCAGCCTGCGCAATGCCTTTGACTGCCTGAACACCTACCTGATGCCCCCGGATTCTGTGGATGCTGCTTTCTTACACCATGGCTCCATGGTGCCAACGCAGTTTTATCTGTATGCCGAGCTGTTGAATCGCACCAGTAGCAGAGAACTTGCCGCCTACTGCTATCCACGCCTGAAGCTGTACTATCGCTTCTTCACCGGGCAGGAAGGCGGCTCCACTACCGCCAACCTGCACAGCGGCCTGCTGCGCCCCTGGGATTATTTCTATAATTCCGGTGGATGGGACGATTATCCCCACAGCAGGAGGTCCATCGCCGCCGTTTGCAGGCCAGCTGCGCGCCCGTGGTCACAACTGCCCATGCGATACGCTGCGCAAAGATCCTGGCTTACACCGCCCGCCTGCTGGGTGAGACAGCGACGCAGATGCTTTTGATGCCGATGCGCTTCGCTTAGGGCGCTCCCTGCAGACTGCATGGGACGAGGAAAGCGGTTACTTCGGGTACCTCCTGCACGATCCTTCCGGTGATGCTGCGGATATTCTGCGCACCGAGCAGGGGCTGAACTACGATATGGGCATGGATGGCGCTTCGCCGCTGTTTGCAGGTGCCTGTACAGAACCGCAGAAGGAACTTCTGTGGCAGAAGCTGCAGAGCCCGGAACACCTGTGGTGTGCCTGCGGCCTTTCCACTGTGGATCAGAGTGCGCCGTACTATCGGCGTGACGGCTACTGGAACGGCGCTGTATGGATGCCTTATCAGTGGATGTTCTTCAAATCTGCACTGGATGCGGGCCTTGCCGATTTTGCTTACCGCATTGCCGACACCGCTCTTACCCTGTGGCAGAACGAGTGTGCCGAAAGCTACTGTTGTTTTGAACACTTTATGATCGAGAGCCGCCGTGGTGCCGGCTGGCACCAGTTCAGCGGGCTTTCTTCTCCCATTGTACAGTGGTTTTCCGCTTACTACCGCCCCGGCACCCTCACGACCGGTTTTGATGCCTTTGTCCGGCATACGGATTGGGCACCGGACAACAGCGCCTTAAATGCCACACTGGATTTTACCGCAGCGGGCCGCAGCACGGTTCTGGCTGTTCTGCAGCCGGGTTCCAAAGCTGTTACAGCCTCTGTGCCCTGCACCGTGACCACACGCCACGATGGGCTGCTTGAGCTGACCTTTGCATTGGATGCTCCCTGCACCGTGACCATAAGCATCCATCCTTGAATCCACCTGTAAAAAAACGAACGATGTCTGTCCGGATCGGATGACATCGTTCGTTTTTTTCTGCGCTGAAATCAGTTATCTCCTTTGCGAACTGCAGAAGGCGAGAGCTGATACTTCCGCCGGAATGCCTTATAGAATGTATTCGCCGTGGAGAAGCCGCACTGTTCTGCAATATCCGTAATATTCAGATCTGTCGTTCTCAGCAGCTGCATTGCATGATCCAGACGCAATTCTTCCACATACTCTGTATAGCTCTTTCCGGTCTGCTCCTTCAGGAATTGCGAAAGATACTTTTTCGAGATCTTGAACTGCTCTGCCGTCATCGCCGCATTGATCTCCGGATTCTGGAAATTCTGTGCCAGCCAGTCCAGAATATTCTTTTGAAGCGCATCATTGTGGCTATGCTTCAAGAATTGCACATGGCTGCAGATCTCCACACAGCAGTCCTGCAACCGGCTCAGCATCTGGCGGGCAGTCAGTTTAGAGTCATAACTGCACAGATAGGCGATATCCGGACAGCATACCCTTTCCGCCGTGTTCAGCAGAATGCCGCCTGCCGTGTAAAAATCCTGCTTAAAGTTTTCCGGGTCCAGATTATCCACCGGGAACAGTTCACTCAGAAGCGAAACCGCCTCTTCCGTGCATCCGGAAAGCAGATATTCCCGAAGCCGCGCTGCATTGGTTGCATTGACCGTGGTACCGCGCTGCGCACTGCCGTTCCCCAAATAGCAGATCTTCTGTGTCGGATCTGCATAGGCCGCTACGTTGCGGGCCTTCCAGTAAATGTCTGACAGCTGCTCCATTTTCTCAAAAGGATCGCTCAATATCAGGGGAGTTGTCAGATGCAGCGCATCATACAGCTGCTCTGTGCGGAAACACATTTCCCGCAGTTCTTCTGCTTCATCCGTTTCCTGCGTCAGGATCACCAGGATCAGGTCATCTGCCGTTGCCTGTACATAAAATCTCTGCCCGTAAATCTGACGTATCTGCTCTGACACCACCACAGTACGCAGCTCCTCTTTCAGTGAGCACTCGGCGTTTTCCTGAAGAGATGGGATCAGCAGCAGGAAGTTATAGGCTTTCAGCTGCACCGCATCCGTCAGCTGCTGAAGGGATTCCTGACTCACAGACCCTGTACGCAGCAAAATTTCCATTTTGCCATGTTCCAGCTCGCTGCGTGAATGCTCCAGTTCCTGTGCCAGTTTATGCTGACTGTTCACATTTCGGAGAAAGATCTCATTCAGCACTTTCCGTGATGCCAGATCCGATTCATCCAGCGTATCCAGCATCGGACGCAGGCTGTTCATGTCCTCCAGTGTCATGCAGACGCTGATCAATACACAGCCCAGAACGCCCACGATCAGATACAGACAAATTGCACGCTGTACTGCCAACAGACCCGCTTCGTAGAGCGACGGCGGCATTCCAATGACCGCCGTTGCATTCAGAGATGCCACATATCGCGTTGCCATCAGATAGCGCTTTCCCTGATAGGTCTCCCAACCCGTATCATCTCTCGTCAGGGAAAGTGTCGTTCCGTCATAGTTATTTCCCGCCAGGATCGTTCCGTCATCGGAAATCAGGCAGAAAAGGCCTTCCTCGCGCCATTGCTGCTGCGAAAGGAACATTGAAACGACATCTTTTTCCTTGATCAGCACCGTCATTGCGCCGCAAAGGCGGCCCGCCGTGTTCACATAGGCTGATATACCGTGGTATATGAATTGCCATAGCTGGAATGCATCAGTTGACAACATGGGCGGGCTTTATCGTCGTTACATCGATCTGATTCTGCGCATCCCATTCCTCCTGAGACACATCCTCATACTCAAGTGCTCCCGGGTAAAAATTGCTATGGCTTTCATACGCGCTCCGGTCATCCAATATGATGCCATTCCGCTCAAATGTAATATAGCTGTATGTGATCACAGAGGAATCGTAGGTCTTATCCTGTAACGATTTGCTGGCTCTCGTCAGTGTCTGATAATCTCCCAGAATACTGTTGTCATAACTGCTGGCAAGCAGAGTATACTCCGTTTCGCTGAACAATTTGTTCGTCGTGCTGCGGATGTTGCTCAGGCATCGCTCCAACTGAGTGGTGCCGATTGCCAGCATTTCCATCGCACTGGAGGACTGCGCCTGGATTGTCTGGCGGATCATCAGGCTATACAGAGGAAACACGACCAGGAAGAACCCAACCGGAATACAAAGATACCTTAAAAGCCTTCGGATCCAGTTTCTAACAAACAGTCTCTTACGCATCTGCAAAACTCCAAGCAATGATGATTTCTATGGAACTGTTGGCTGCGCCTGCAAGGCGTTTATGGAGCCGGCGCATACAGCACAGATCCTCCCTCCGCAATTTCGCAGCATCTTTCTAATTATTTTACCACAGAAGATTTTTTCCTCAACATTTTTATTGATTTGTAACAAAAATCCACTTTATCACCATATTTTCAATGCTTGAAAATCTCTGTCAGATGGTCTATCACTTTGCACCGCAAACCGTGTTGTCGTTCAAAGCCACCACCCGGGGCCTGATTGTCTGAGGGAACTCGAATCCTGGCCCTCTGATTAAAAAGCTTACTTTGATGGATTTTTGTGCCAATATTTGTTTCAAAACATGCGTTTTAACGATAGTTTTGTGCAATTTCGCCCTGTATCAACTTCTCATGTATTTTCGAGTTGTCGCATTTTGTCGCACTTTTTTGCGGAACTATAATCGGGACTTTTTTCATTAATCATGATAAACGAGAGTTCAGGATCCATAATTTCGGATAGATGGAAACTGCACGGTTTGCTGCAACAGGAAGAATGATCTCGGGTGGCTTCCCTGCCCCGTTTCCGGATGCTGCGCCCATTGAAATTTCGCCGGAGTGAGTTTGAAGGTGGGTACGGGGAGAGGTCAGAAATATCATTCGATATGGAACAGTTTTCCATAGTAGGTTACACTATTTTTTGAGCAGTTCCGCCCAGATATGGATATTTCAGTTTTGCGAGGATTTCATCTGCACTCAAGCCTTTGGCCAGCAGATTCTTCAGCTCCTTGATCTAGCGACTGTCTTGGCAGTACCCTTCTTCCTGTTGCTTTGTCAGTATGCATTGAAGTCGGTCTTACTTCCTTTAGCTCCAGTTGTAGGATTATACCTCCAAGTCTATGTAATCTGTGGAAAAAGATAGCCACGCTCTTCATCCAGTAACATAATGCTTATCCCGCCAGCATCGGCGCAACAACAGCTTTGATTTGCTCTACAGTATAGGCACTATCTCATTGTTCAATCAACTATATTCTTCACAGCTTAGGCATATTGCTGTGTTACCTACCACTTACTGCGTAGATTCGGCCATATAGTTCTTTGCGTCCTTCAAAAAGCTAACTGTAATCATTACTATAACAACACCAATCGGGAATGCCGCCACGATGCTTACCGATTGCAGGTTGTTCATAGAACTTTCCGCAAACAACAATGCAATGGGCAGCAAAATCAGCAGGATGCACCACATCAACTGGATGCCCTTATTGGGCTGTTCATCGTCCTCGAGGGCGTGGTAGCTATAACAAGAGGCTGTCAGTGCGATGGAATCAAAAGACGTCGCGTAGAAGGCGATCATCGTAACCAGAACAGCCACCATAACGACCGGTGCACCCGGCATGGTTTTAATCATATCCACGATCATGCCGTACATATCGCCTTTTTCCAGATACTTGGCGATAAAATCCGCCTTGCCGGTCATCTGTAGTCCCATAGAGTAGTTGCCCAGCACAATGAAGCTGGTCAGCGTAGATCCAACACCGAACACATAACCGCCGAGAATCGTCTGCCGTACCGTCCTGCCACGGGAAATGCTACCGATAAAGAACGGTGCAGCCACACACCACACCATCCAGTAGGCCCAATAATAAATCGTCCAGTTCTGTGGAAAGTTCGATGTCCGAAGTGGGTCGGTGAAAGTAGACAAGTCAATAAAATTCTGAACCATCTTACCAAGCGAGGCAAATCCGGTTTCAATGATATAACGTGTCTCGCCGCCGAACAACAGCACAAAGGCAAGCAGCCCGAAGAATAGATAGATGCAAATATTGGCCAATTTGCTGATACCCTTGAAGCCATGCAGCAAAGAGTAGGTATACACGGCGCAGGTGATCAACAGGATGATGATATTGATGACTGTGCGACTGACAGCAACATGGAACAGCTCTCCGATGATGGTTGCCATCAGCGGTGTTGCTACGCTGAAAGTAGTGGCTGTACCCGCCAGCAAAGCGAACACCGCCAGCAGGTCAATGATGCGACCTGCCCAGCCATCGGTGTGCTTGCCCAGAATCGGGCGGCAGGCTTCCGAGTATTTCTGGCGGGTTCTTTTTCTTACGTGCAGCATAAAGCCGAATGCTACCGCCAGCACCAGATAGAAGCCCCACGGGATAAAGCTCCAATGGAACAAGGGATATACCCTGCCCAGTCTTGAATGCTGCCCATCTCTGCCAGATGGGGGTCGGTTGCATACAGCACCCATTCCGAAAAAGAGTAAAACAGGATATCCGCAGCAAGACCGCAAGTAAACATCATGGAGCCCCATGCAAAGAAGGAATACTGAGGCTTTTCGTTGGGTTCACCCAGAACAATGTCCCCGTACTTCGAACACGCAATGTACAGTGACAGGATGAAAATACCCAGTCCAATCACCAGATAATAGGTGCCAAAGGTATCTCCGAAAAAGAACCGAATCTGGCTCAGGACGGCGTTAGACTGTTCAGGCACCAAGAAAAACAGGATGCACAGAGCCACCACAATTGCCAAGGGTACCAATGTTATCATCCAATCAATTTTCCCACGCACTCTCTTTGGATTCATTTATCCTTCCTCCGCATATTTTTTATAGCTGGAATCCACAGCAACCAGTTCACTGAAGTTGTCCACCTCGATGATATCGTCCTTATTCATCGGACGGATTCCCAGTTGATATTCTTCTGGATAGCAGAATAATGCTACATCATCCCAATAAATCTGGCGATTCTGTTTCTGCTCAAACTCGATTTCCAGATGGCGCTTCAGCTTTTTCCATCCTCGGCTGTCCAGCGAGAAATGCTATATAACTGCCATCCACCTTTGCCGCCTGTACGACTGCAGGAGGTCACGATGCCATCCACCACGGTTTGCAGCCACTCGTCCGTTTCCTCGTCCGTCCATACGCTGTTGTAGCCGGAACGCTCAAACTCCGGAGCCAGAATATCCGGGTTATAGATAATTTGATCGCCATCCAGAATGATCGCATTTTCGATGCGATCTCTTGCTACATACAGGGATGCGATATTGTTGCAGGTATCATAGTAGGGGTTTTCAATCAGTCGAACGCCGGGATACTCTGTCACCAGCGGAGCGAACTGTTCTTTCAGATAGCCCACCACGATGTATATCTCCGAAATGCCGTTTTTGTGCAGCCCCTCAATTACCGTATCGATCATCCGCTTGCCATTTACTTTGACCAGCGGCTTCGGTGTTGTCAGCGTGACCGGGTGCATCCGTTTTCCCAGCCCTGCCGCCATAATAATGGCTCTTTCTACTTTAGGCATTTTCCCGCACTCCACCTTCCTCTAATTTCTTCAGCTCGTCCTGAACGATTCTGTAGTAGTCTTTTGCGTAGCGATACTGCCGCAGGGAATACTCGCCAAATTCCACGCCCAGATTCCGCTTATACTCACACCAGTTGCTCCACAGCAGTCCACAGGCAGCGATGTAGCAGTAAATCTTAATCCGTGTCGCATCATCGCAACCGTCTGTAAAATATGCCGCAATCAAGCGATCCACCTGCCGCTTATTGTAAAGCGAATAAATGCAGAACATTGCGATATCCACATGGGGATCCTGCATACCTGCATACTCCCAGTCGATTAGCCGAATTTCCTCTTTTCCATCCTTCTGGACAAACAGGAAGTTGTCCGGAACTGCGTCAATATGCGTCAAAATCTTCTCACCTGCATGAGCATCAATATAAGGCTTCAAAGACCAGACATTCGCTTTGGTTTTCTCATAATCCTTGTAGACAGAAGGAGTGCCATCCCACAAGCTTTCGTAGAACTCCATCTGCCCGAAAATATCAAATTCATGCGCCACCTTCAGCTTCAACGCATGGAAGCCACGCAGACGGTTCATGCACTTCTTGACATCCTCATAGTCGGTAGAGTCGCATACCCGGGCACCCTCCAGAAATTCTGTAATCTTATAGCCGTTCTCTGGGTTAATATAGGCGATATCGTCACAGATGTTTTTATCAGCGATGGCATGATACACTGCTGCTTCCTGACGGCGATTGATGAGTTGATCCGTACCCTCTCCCGGAATGCGCATAATGTACTTTTTGTCCTTACAGGTAAACAGGAAGGAACGATTGGTCATGCCTTTTTTCAGGACGGTAATATCCGTGATATCCTCCGGTTTCGCAGACAATGCCTCACAAATTAGATGGATGGCATCCGTTTTTAGTTGGTTGGAGTCGCTGTCGATTTCTCGGAGCTGCTCATAGGTGTTGATCTCCACAACATCTGCCGAATGCACAACTCGAGCTGTGACGATCATGCGATCCTTATTATAGAGTGCTTCTTCCCAAAACGAACCATCATACTGTGGGTTTTTGCAGAGTTCCTTGATGCGTGTAGAAACCGTATCAGAGTCCTCTTTTGTAAGGTAGCTGATACCGATCATGCATTACCGCCGACGTTTCTGGTACAGTTACCAGCTCCATCTTGCGGTTTACACGGACATTGCTCTCGTTTTCCACAAGATCGCTGACCATATACCATGAGTACAGCTCGTGGCGGTGAAACGGATTGCGGTCACACCAGATGTCGCAAGGGACGATGTACGCATTCTCCAAATGCTCTTTTACCAGTCTGAGGGAATGTAGATTGTTCTTTGCAGCGTAGTCCGGGTTGACCACCAGTTCTACGCCGTACTCATCCATCAGGTATTCATATTTTTCCTTCATGAAACCTACAATAACATAGATTTCCTGAATACCTACTTCGTGAAGTTGCTTGATGATTCGCTCAATCAAAGGCTCCCCATTGACTTCCAAAAGGCCCTTGGCATTTCTGTATTGATGGGAACCATCCGCATACCAAAACCGGCTGCCAGAATAATTGCTCGTTTGGGAGTCTTATTCTTGTACTCCGACACAGCCTTGGCTGTGGGACAAATTGCTTCGTTCAGATACCCTGCCTTAATGAGTTCCTTGAGGGAACGGTTTACTACTCCCAAGGAATGACCCGAAACCTCCGCTAAAACACGCTGATTGATAAACGGCTCAAGTAGCAGAGCGTTCAGAATATCGCTTTCTTGTTTATTCATGTACACTCCTCCATTGCGTTTAGTGAACACAAAACCAAGAAACATCCTTCTCGCAAACAGAATGCCTTCAAGATGCTCTTTTGATTATGTCGTACTACATCAATCAATTCGGTACCCCTCCAAATGGTGTGAGTACCGCCTATCTTTTTCGGGCGGCAACTTCATATAATCACCATATGAGGATTTAAGAACTTTATCGTAGTCTTTCGGTGCAAAAAACAGTTTTCCTTCAAACTCAAGTTCTATTATATGTTCAAACCATTCGGTTTTAAAAAAATGCGAATCCCATGGAATTCCAATATAAGCTGTTTTAATCTTGTCGAATTCGATATACCTCTGATGCATTTACGAAGAATCCGCTCTGAACTAAACAGCCTTGAGAATACAAAAGCCAATTTTCTTCAATATCTCTTGTTTTTGTAGTTTTTCACTTTTTCCGGCGTCAATTCGCCGAATGCTGAACAATCCTTCCCAGAACAAT
>ENA-OQCP01001127-OQCP01001127.1-human-gut-metagenome-genome-assembly--contig:-NODE-1127-length-10606-cov-1.555969_pt1 | contig 10606 bp, 10 predicted proteins | sample MGYA00242760_ERZ504583 | MGnify/ENA primary metagenome ERZ504583 (study PRJEB26092, sample SAMD00036308) | human gut metagenome | host: Homo sapiens | study: EMG produced TPA metagenomics assembly of...
CTTTAATTTATCGGCCTTTTCGCAAGATATAACGCTGAAAGCCAATAATGTAACGGTAAAGGAGGCGATGGAGCAGTTGAAGAAATCGTCTGGATATTCATTTGTATTTTCATCGGCAGATGTCAATACAAAGAAACGTATCTCTATATCAGTAGAAGATGCAGGTATAGAAGAAGTTATAAAACAAATTCTGCAGGGACAAAGTGGATTTAGTTATGAAATTCAGGGTAAAAAGATTATTATAAAAAAAGCGCAGACAGGAACTGCTTCTTCTGCGCAAGAGGGTAAGGTTAGAGGACGTATCGTTGATGCTACCGGTGAACCGGTAATCGGCGCTACGGTTAGGGAACAAGGTACATCCAATGGTACAACTACCGACATTGACGGTAATTTTACCTTGGATGTAGCTCCTAATGCCAATTTAGAAGTGTCTTATATTGGTTATCAGACCCAGGTCTTGAAGGCCAGAGTGGCAAAATGCTTGCTGTCACATTGAAAGAAGATACACAGTTACTGGATGAGGTTGTGGTTATCGGTTATGGTACGACAACACGAAAAGATTTCACAGGCTCTGTGTCATCCATGAAGTTGGAAAATTCGCCAGTAGCGCTGGTTGCTAACACGAATGCTTTGGAAACTCTGAAAGGTTCCGTGGGTGGTCTGGATATTGGTGCTACTAATACAGCTGGTGGTCAACCTTCTATGTTAGTCCGGGGACAAAATTCTATTTCGGGTAATAATGACCCGTTACTGATTGTGGATGGTGTGATTTTCTTAGGTAGTTTAAATGATATCAACCCCAATGATATAGCTACAATTGATGTCTTGAAGGATGCCACTTCTGCGGCAGCCTATGGTTCACGTTCGGCAAATGGTGTTATTGCTATCACTACTAAACGTGGTAAATCGGGTAAGCCTGTGATAAATTTGAATATGACAGGTACAATGCAATCTTGGCATCGTCAACCGGAGTTCATGAATGGCAAAGACTATTTACAGATGCTTCATGATAAAAATGGAACTACTGTAGAGTCGCTGAGTGCACAGCAGAGAGCTAACTATGAGGCTGGTCATGAGACTAATTGGTTAGATGAGATCTCCCGTACTGGCTGGTTGCAGGACTATCAAGTATCCGTATCGGGTGCAGGTGAAAAGATGAATTATTATATGTCCACTTCTTATACGGATAATCAAGGGATAATCATTGGCGATGACTTTTCTCGTTTTACAATGATGGCCAAAATCAGCACGGATATTACAGATTGGTTGGAAGTGGGTGCAGATGCTCTTATTCTTATTCAGACTATTCGGGAGCAGGTGCTGAGTATAACAGAGCGGTTCTTCTTGGTCCGTACGATGTAATGTATCGTAAAGGCACTGATTTGTTGGAAAGATTCCCTTTAGGTTCTAATGAATTTGAAAATCCATTATGGAAAGACCAGTCTGGTACTTATGATAATTTGGATACCAGGCGTACGTTCCGAATCAATGCACATGCTGTGGTTAAGCTGCCTTGGGTAAAAGGTTTGAGCTACCGTTTCAATTATTCGGCTTACATGAATGTGAACGATGGCGCCGAATTCTACCATGAAGGATATTATGCTCCATTGGGTGCTTATGATGATGACTCCCGTTATTCTGCAGAAACCGTTTATTCTAAATTAGGATCAACAAATGGTTATTATCAGAATACAAGAGCGAATAGCTGGGTAGTGGATAATATTTTGAATTATAAGAATACGTTCGGTAAACATACCATTGATTTGACGGCTGTTGCTACTCGTGATAGTAAATTTGACAGATGGGATAAAATGGAGGGACGTGATTATGTAGCTAATGGCAATACGAACTTGGGCTATAATGGCTTGCAATATGCTACAACACAAAAGACCACTACTGGCATTACACGTCGTAGAAATGCCGGTTATTTTGCCCGTGCATCCTATTCTTTTGACGATGCTTATTATCTTACAGCTTCTTATCGTAGAGATGGTGCTTCAGTTTTTGGTGCGGATAATAAATGGGGTAATTTCTATGCTTTCGGCGGTGCATGGCGTGTTACTCATGAGAAGTTCATGGAGAAAGTCCGTTTTTTGAATGATTTGAAACTTAAGTTATCCTGGGGTAGAAATGGTAACCAGGGTATTGATCCTTATGGAACTTTGTCCGAGGCTGTTATCGGCCCGGTGGTGGCATTGCTTATCCTTTTGGAAACTCTACGGTACCTTCATTTGGTATAAAACAAAATTCATTGGGTAACAGCGGTCTTGGATGGGAAACGACTAATTCGTGGAACTTCGGTTTTGAGTCGGCTTGGTTGAACAACCGCTTGTTTGTTAACATGGATGTGTATTTGTCAAGAACTACTGACAGATATTCAATCGTACTATTCCTTCAATGACAGGTTTTGATTCTATGAAATCAACAATGGGTGAAGTTGCCAATCGCGGGTAGAATTCAGTATCCATTCTGTAAACATCGAGAATAAAGATTGGCGATGGGATACTAATCTTACCTTTTGGCTGAACCGTAATGAATTGGTTCATCTATATGGTGAAGATTTGGATGGTGATGGTAGAGAAGATGATGATTTGGGGAACAATCTATTTATCGGGCACTCCATTCATTCTATCTATGGTTACAAGGTGGCGGGTATTGTGCAGAAGGATGATACAGAATACATACAAGCCAATGGCGCTACCCCGGGTAATCCGAAATATGTGGATGTAGATGGCAATGGAACCATTGGTGTGGAAGACCGTACCATACTGGTACATCAGACCCTCGTTTCAAGATGAGTTTGTCAAACACCCTTTCATGGAAGAATTTTGAATTATATTTTATGCTTACTGGCACGTTTGGAGGAAATGGATATTATGTAAGTGAAAATGCCCCGGCTTTCCTTGCTGGTGGTGGTGGCGGTGGAGCTATTCTAACAATATGTATATACCCTATTGGACAGAAGAACGTCCGAGCAATAAATATCCTGCGGCAAACTTTAGTGGTGACGGACGTTTCAAAGGTTTGCAAAGCCGTGCCTTTGTTCGTCTGCAGGACATCACATTGTCCTATACCTTTAATTCTGCTAAAATAAAGAATTTCGGTATCAATAATTTGCGTGTCTTTTTTACTGGAAAGAATCTATTCACGATTACAGGTTGGGAAAATGGAGATCCTGAATTAGGTAATACAATTTTATCTTCTACGTATCCTATTTCAACAAATCTCTCGCTGGGAGCAAACATTAGTTTCTAAACTTTATACTTTGATGAATTATGAATATTTTAAAAAATAAAATCAATGTTGGATTAATAGCTTTATCTGCTATTATGGCAAGTGGTTGTGATGATTCTGCTTTCTTGAAGGAATCTCCGGAATCTTCCTATGCAATAGAAAATGTATTCAAAAGCTCCAACCAGGTGAAACAAGTAGTTACGTCCTGCTACGAGAAAGTGCGTGATATATTTTGTACTTCTGCACCTATGCAGTTCTCTCCGAGACATTTCTATATGGGAAATAACGGAACTGATATGTTTGATGTTCCCAACGGTCGGGATGCACAGAATATGAATGATTATAGTAAGTTGCAGCCGACTATGACATTTACAAGCAAGTATACAATAATTTTTATAATCTGGTATCCCAAGCTAATCTGGCCATATCTGCTGCCGAAGAGGTCGCGTGGAGCTCCGAGGCTGACAAGACCCAGACATTGGCAGAAGCACATTTTTTCAGAGCATATGCTTATATGAACTTGGGTGAGCTGTATGGTGGAGTGCCTTTGGTGACGGAACGTATTACTGGACCACGTTATGATTTTCAACGCAGTAGTCGTGTGGAAACTTATCAGCTTGCGATAGATGACCTGGAAAACTATGCTTTGAATCTTCCAGAAACCCATGCAGAAGCGGGACGTTTGGTAAAAGGAGCTGTTCAGCATTATTTGTGCCAGCTTTATATTGATAAGGGGGTGGCGTTGCAAGAAGAAGGTCAGGATGGCGCTGAATCTTTTCGTAAGGCTAAGGAATATGCTGATGCTGTGATAGATGGCGGTATCTATCGTCTGATGATGAACCGTTTCGGTACTCGTCAGCATGAGAATCCTACTTACTATTATGCAATCAGCATACAGGACCAGACAGCAGAGCATACTTATGAGTCTGCTGGGGTACATATTGAGGGGAATGTTTACTGGGATTTGTTCCAAGAAGGCAATCAAGATTATCAGAATGGTAATACAGAAGCTATTTGGGTAGCCAGATGAGCTTGGATCTCTGTCAGCAAGGATATACAGCAAACCGTATGGCTCATTCTTGTAACTATAGTCCGGTAGCTCGTGACGTGCAAGGAGAATTGATGGGGAGTTTGGAAGATGTTGGTGGTGAGGGGGTTACGGCTGTAATGCCTACCTATTATACACGTGACATCATTTATGAAGATAAATGGGCGGAAGATATGAGAAATTCCGAGGCTGTATTCAGAAGGACATTTGTGGGGAACCAAAAAAATGGTAACTATTATGGCAAGGTGGTTCCATGGGATGTGTTGCACAAGGTTTCAAATGGGGTAAAAGATAGGCAAGCTGAAACATTTTTGTTTCCTATTTCCTGTAAGATTGCTACGGATAAATATTCCGGTTATATTGCAGGTATTGATGGCAACTTTTCTTTCCTTTATAGAGATGATTATTTGGCACGTTTACCGGAAACTATCTTGCTACGCGCGGAGGTGAAGTGGCGTTTAGGAGATAATGCCGGTGCTGCTGCTGATATTAATAAATTGAGGGAAAGAGCACAATGTGCTATATGGTTACGGCCTCAGATGTGAATCTGGATCTGATTTTGGATGAACGTGCCCGTGAATTGGTTTATGAAGAGCATCGGTGGAATACTTTGCTCCGTATGGGAGGTACCATAGCTATTGACCGCATTAAAAAGTATGCTTACTGGGATGTGGCTCGTACTTCACTTGCTAATAAAAATTTCAACCTTTGGCCGATTCCTCAAAGTGTGATTGACACTAATAAGGACATAAAGTTAGAACAGAATCCGGGTTGGTAAAAGAGCAATATTATGATATGGTAAAGAGATACCCGGAGGAGTAAAAGAGAATTAAAGAAATGCATGTATTTGTTTGAAGACTCTTTTTCCTACGGGTATCTGTTTTTTAGAAATTCAATCGTTATGAAGAAAATTCTTTTTTTATTATTGTTTTGTCTATTGGGTTTTCAGTATTCTCTGGCCGGTCCGATTCTTCTGGAAGACCTTCGCTGTGAGAATCTGAAGAATCCTCTCGGTATAGATAACATAACCCCGCATTTCAGTTGGAAGGTGTTGTGTGACATTCCTATGAGTCAGGAATATTATGAAATACAAGTGGGGGCAGATAGCTTGAGTTGTCTCGGGGAGAAGCTGATTTGTGGAATTCCGGCAAGACGAAATCTTGTGCTTCTGTGATGATTCCTTATCAAGGTAAGGGTTTGAAGTCACGCCAGTTATGTTATTGGCGTGTACGTGTGGGCAATGAAAAAGGGGAGCTCTCGGAGTGGAGTCCTATCCAACGTTTTGCAATAGGTATATTGGGAAATGACAACTTGCAGGGAAAGTTCATTAGTCTGGACGGAGGTAATGTGGATTCGCCTTTGCTGCGGAAATCATTTACAGTGGACAGGCCTTCTACCACCTTTTTATATGTCAATTCTTTAGGATATCATGAAGTGTATATCAATGGAAAGAAGGCGGATTCCTCTGTTTTGTCACCTGCTGTTTCGCAACTGGATAAGCGTTCGTTGGTTGTGACCTATGACATTACGTCTTTTTTGAAGTCTGGTAAAAACGAAATACTCTTATGGCTGGGAAAAGGTTGGTATAAGAAAACCACTTTCAAAGCTGAGCATGACGGTCCGGTGGTAAGGGCCGATTTAAGCACTTTGAAAGATGGGAAATGGAAAAAACTGCTCACGACAGATGTTACGTGGATGGGACGTGAGAGTGGTTATGCTGATATGGGAACCTGGAATGCTTTGCGCTTCGGCGGTGAACGGATAGATGCTCGCATGCTTCCTGCTGGTCTTACGGCAAGGGAGTTGGACAAACTGCAATGGAAGTCGGCTGTTGAAGTGTGTGTGAATGACCGGAAAGCGACTCCGCAGATGTGTAGTGCAAATAAGATCCAGGAAACGTTGACAGCAAAGAGTATCACTGCCCTTGGTAACAATACATGGTTAGTGGATATGGGGAAGGTGTTGACTGGCTGGTTTGAACTACAAACTCCTCAACTGCCTGAAGGGCATGAAATAACGGCAGTTTATAGCGATTTTATGAAGGCTGATGGCAGCATTGAAGAGCAAGGGAGAGTGATCTCTATATTGCTTCCGGTAAAAATGGTGACAAGTTCTGCAATAAGTTCCATCACCATGCTTTCCGTTACATTAAGATTTCCAATTTGCCTTATCATCCGCAGCCGTCGCAAATAAAGCTTACTTGGTACATGGTGATTATCGTCCAGCATCTACATTCGTTTGTTCGGATGCAGACTTGAATGCTATACATGATATGGTGAACTACACATTGCGCTGTCTGACTTTCAGCGGTTACATGGTGGATTGTCCGCATTTGGAACGTGCCGGTTACGGCGGTGATGGTAATTCGTCCACACAGGCATTCCAGACTATGTATGATGCCGCTCCGACTTATATGAACTGGTTACAAGCATGGGGTGATGTGATGCAAGAGGACGGTGGACTGCCTCATGTAGCTCCTGCCGGTGGTGGTGGCGGCGGTCCTTATTGGTGTGGGTTTATAGTTCTGGCCCCTTGGCGTACTTATGTAAACTATGGAGACAGCCGGCTGTTGGAACGCTATTACGACAATATGAAGAAATGGTTCGGTTATGTGGACAGATACACCGTAAACGGATTGTTGAAACGCTGGCCCGACACAACTTACCGTGATTGGTATCTGGGAGACTGGTTGGCTCCCATAGGTGTAGATAGCGGGAACCAGATGTCGATAGACTTGGTGAACAACTGTTTTGTCAGTGACTGTCTGGATGCTATGTGCAAGATAGCGACGGCATTGGGACGCAAGGATGAAGCGGAGGATTTTGCCGTGCGTAAGGAGAAGTTGAACGTTCTGATTCACCAGACATTCTATAACGATGAAGAAAATATTTATGCTACAGGGTCACAACTGGATATGTCTTATCCGATGCTTGTAGGGGCAGTGCCTGACGCTTTATATGATAAAGTAAAGCAGGAGATGCTTGCCCGTTCAGCCGGACAGTACAAAGGACATATAGCGGTTGGTCTGGTTGGGGTCCCTATCCTGACGGATTGGGTTATCCGGAATAAGGAAGCCGATTTCATGTATGACATGTTGAAGCAACCAGACTATCCGGGATATCTGCACATGCTTAATAATAATGCTACTACTACATGGGAGTATTGGAATGGGGAGCGTAGTCGTGTGCACAATTGTTATAACGGTATTGCTAATTGGTTCTATCAGGCTGTCGGCGGTATTCGAGCTGATGAAAAACAACCGGGTTACCGGCATGTGTTTATTGAGCCGCAAATTCCACAAGGGGTGACTTGGGCAAATACTACTAAGGAATCTCCTTATGGAACTATCATAGTGAATTGGAAATTGCAAGATGACTGTTTAATGATGCATGTTGTGTTGCCGGTAGGAGTGGAGGCAAGTGTTGCTATTCCCAGCAATGCTAATAAAGGTGTTGTGAATGGTCAAGAAGTTAAATTGGATAAGCAGTATTTGGAATTAGGCACAGGCACATATGATATAGAAATCAGGTAGTTATAATCATTTTCTGGAGATAAAGATAGAAGTCTTATTTTCAAAAATAAGGAGTAGCTGCTAGGTGTTCATTTCTTTTGTAATAGAAAGGATGCTTTGATTATGCATCTTTTGGGAAAATATTTACTGATAAAAAAGAATAAGATGAAGAAATTTATAATTGTAGCAATTTGCTTATTAATGGGTATTAATGAATGCAATCTCAGAGCATTCCGGTTTTTAAGGAGGGAGAGCGAGTTGCTTTTGTAGGTAACAGTATAACTTGTGGAGGACATTATCATTCCTATATATGGTTGTATTATATGACCCATTTCCCGAATCGGCGCATTGATGTCTTTAATGAAGGTGTCGGGGGCGATGTGGCAAAGCAGATGTCTCAACGATTGGATAAAGTTTTTGAACATAACCCCACCGTGGTTACTCTTTCGTTCGGCATGAATGATACCGGTATATGGATTACACTCTTACAGAGAATGCAAATATAGGGCTTAAGAATGTAGAGACCTCCTGCCGTGATTACAAGTCATAGAAGATACCTATAAAAAATATCCTAAAGTTCAGAAAATTCTGATTGGCAGTTCGCTTATGACGAAACTTCTTGTTTCAATAAGGTCCCTTTTCCGGGAAAAAATAAGTTGATTCAGAATATTTCTGATTTTTTGAAAGAAAGGGCATATGCCAATCGGTGGGGATATGTGGATTTTAATCGCCCGATGACAGAGATCAACATGCGTGAGCAACAGGCTGACTCTACATTTACGTTGTGTGGCGGTGACCGTGTCCATCCTACAACAGACGGCCATTTGGTGATGGCATATTTATTCTTGAAAGCTCAAGGATTAGCTAATGAGCCTGTTGCAGATATAGCTATAGATGCTTCAACCAGGACTGTGAACCGTTCAGATAACTGCAAGATTGATGATTTGGTTGTTTCTTCTGAAAATATCAGTTTTACTTATCTAGCTAATTCACTCCCTTATCCGATAGACAGAAGCCATTACAACAATGAACTGCATACGCAGGCTGATGCATTGAATGTCATACCGTTCATGGATGAAATGAATTATGAGGGTTTGGCGGTGAAAGGCTTGTCCGATGGTTATTATGTTTTGAAAATTGATGGGAAGACAATAACACGTCTAACAGCTGGTGACTTGAAGCGTGGAATCAACCTGGCTGCTTATGACAATACCCCTCAAAACGAACAAGCACAACAGATACGTCGGTTGAATGAGCAGCGCTGGTTTATGGAACGTGAGATGCGTGAATATTACTGGATGGAATATAACTTGATGCGTGACAAAGGGCTGCTGTGGGCAAGTAATGAAAAGGCTGTCAACACTATGTTGGAGAATCGTAGGACTAATCCTTTTGTTAATATGCTGAAAGATTATTGGTTGCGTTTCATGCATAAGAGTGTTCGTGAAGATAACGAAAATGAGCAGTTGGAATTGGTGGAGCGTATTTATAAAATGAATAAACCACAGGCTTTGAAAGTGGAACTGGTTAAGCTTTAATTGAGGGAAACGGTATGAGGGAAAGGTTTATAATCTTTTTAATAGGTTTGCTGGGCTTTAATAGTTTGGTAAAAGCCCAGCAAGCCTATTTTATAGATGGTTATCATGGAGGAGTCTATGGACACTATCCTATGGGGCAGACTTCATTCATTGTCCAGAAATTGAAACAGTATCCGGATTGGAGAGTCAATCTAGAGATAGAACCGGAATCTTGGGAAGTAGTCAGACAACGCGATCCAGAGGGGTATTCTGCTTTTAAACAAATGTTCAAAGACCAGTCTGTCCGTTCCGGACGCATAGAATATGTGAATCCTACTTATGCCCAAAGTTATTTTTTCGGAACTTCGGGAGAAAGTGTTATCCGTCAATTTCAATATGGGATGCGTCTTCTTAGAAAACACTTCCCCGAAGCTGTTTTCACCACTTATTCAGCAGAAGAACCTTGCTTTACAAGTTGCTTACCTATGGTCTTGAAGTCTTTAGGCTTTTCGTATGCTTCGACAAAGAATCCCAATACCATGTGGGGAGGCTATGTAAGTGCTTATGGGGGGGAATTGGTGAATTGGGTAGGACCGGACGGGACGAAACTTGTTACAGTACCCCGTTATGGCTGCGAAGATTTACAGCCGGGTTCGACCTGGCAGTCCATAGCTTGGTTTAACAGTAGGGATTATATTGGGAAATGCCTGGATGCGGGGATTAAGCATCCGGTAGGCATGTGCATTCAGGATGCGGCATGGAGCCATGGCTGGAATAAGGGACCTTGGTTGGGTCAGGATACTGCTGCTTATTATTGTCCTACAGCTTATAAGACTTGGCGTGACTATATACAGAATTGTTCGAACGGGAGTACTGGAGACGATTGGCATTTTTCACAAGAGGATGTGTTATGTTCTTTAATGTGGGGAACACAAGTTATGCAACGTCTGGCGAGGGAGATTCGTACAGCAGAAAATACCATTGTCCAAGCGGAGAAGATGGCTTCTTATGCAAAGCTGTATCGGGGAGAGAAATGGCCCATGGATTCCATAGATGAGGCATGGCGTACATTGATGCTTTCTCAGCACCATGATTGTTGGATTGTTTCCGTATAACCGTTTGAATGGTGGGAAAACCTGGGCAGAAACGGTAACCGATTGGACTAGAAATACAAACCAAAAGAGCCAAACGAGTGATTAGACCAATCTTTAAAGCTTAATGGCAGGTCAAAGGAGAGGAAATAAGATTCGGGTCTTTCAATTACATTGGCTGTGGAGAGAGAAGAACCGGTTTCGT
>ENA-OQCP01001128-OQCP01001128.1-human-gut-metagenome-genome-assembly--contig:-NODE-1128-length-10605-cov-9.045238_pt1 | contig 10605 bp, 14 predicted proteins | sample MGYA00242760_ERZ504583 | MGnify/ENA primary metagenome ERZ504583 (study PRJEB26092, sample SAMD00036308) | human gut metagenome | host: Homo sapiens | study: EMG produced TPA metagenomics assembly of...
GCAGCCGGCGAGCGCCTGCCCAGGCACGTGCGTTGGATCGATGCCGAGGGTATCGCGCGCGCCAACCTGATTGACGCCACGCCCATCGGTGCCAACGTGCGCTCGACGGTGGCGACCTATGCGACATCCATGACGAGCTGCGCCGCGCCTTTGCCCGTACGCCCGAGGCCAAGGAGGCAGGGTATAAGGCGGGCGCCTTTAGCTACAACACTGGCACCTTGCGCTGTCCTACGTGCGATGGCACGGGTTCGATATCGCTTGACGTGCAGTTTTTGCCCGATGTCGAGATCGTCTGCCCTGCATGCCGCGGCTCGCGTTATGCAGACGCGGCCTCGTATATCCATCGCGAGGGCAAGGACGGCAGCCTACTTACATTGCCGCAGCTCATGGATATGAGTGTGGACGAGGCCATTGACGCCACGTTGGGACTCAAGAAAGTCCAGGCGCGCTTGCAGACCTTGCACGACCTGGGTTTGGGCTACTTGACACTGGGCGAGCCCACGCCGGCGCTCTCGGGCGGCGAGGCGCAGCGACTTAAGCTTGCGAGCGAGATGGGCCGCGTGCAGGACGATGCCGTATTCGTATTCGACGAGCCCACGATCGGCCTGCATCCGCTCGATGTTCAGGTGCTGCTGAGTGTGTTTGACGGCCTCGTTGCCAAGGGCGCCACGGTTATCGTGATCGAACACGACCTCGACCTTATCCGTAATGCCGATTACGTGATCGACATGGGCCCGGGCGGCGGCGACGCAGGCGGACAAATCGTCTGTGTCGGCACGCCGGGCGACATCGCTGCCTGCTCCGCAAGCATCACCGGCCGCTACCTCTAACCGAATGTGATAAAGGGACTGTCCCTTTGTCACATTCCCGTTAAAGCCAGCATCTGTCGGCATGGCGCTTGAACAGTTTTCGCGTGAGGGTCAAAATGGCCTCAACCCATTCGCGAAATTTGCACGCCCTATAGTGAGTGGGCTCTCGCTTGAGCTGATGCTGCCAAGAGGCAGCCGATAGGGGCAATTATGGACAATCGAATCTTTGGGTATGCGCGTGTCTCTTCCGCAGACCAGAACCTGGGCCGCCAATTAGACGCGCTGGCAAGGTTTCCCGTGCAACGGAGCCAGATTTATGCTGACAAGGCAAGCGGTAAGGACTTTAAGCGTCCCCAGTACCAGCGTCTTCTTCGCAGGCTGCGCGAAGGCGACGTTCTCGTGATCAAAAGTATCGATCGTTTGGGCCGCAATTATCGTGAAGTCCTCGATGAGTGGCGACGCATCACGGTGGATAGGAATGCTGCCATCGTGGTGCTTGATATGCCATTGCTCGATACGCGCGAGCAGCCTGATGGCATTACGGGAACGTTCATGGCGGATCTGGTTCTTCAAATCTTGAGCTATGTGGCGCAGCTAGAGCGCGAAAACATCAAGCAACGCCAGGCGGAGGGCATCGCGTCGGCGCGTTTGCGTGGCGTGAAATTTGGAAGGCCGCATTCGAACGCCCAGATAGCTATCGCGATGTCATCAAATTATTCGAAGGGGGAGAGGTTACGAGGCGAGAGGCTGCTGCGCTTTTGAACGTCAGCGTCTCGACGTTCGATCGTTGGAGACGGGCGGACGCGACCAGTTTTGACCGTTTGTCGTCTGCTCGTCCTCTTTAGCTAGACATTTTGACGAGGGGAGTTAATTACACAGAGCCCACTCCTTCCCTCGATGTTTATCCAGTTCACGCCCTTGAACCAAATAGTGCCACCGCGTTGCCAATTCGTCTGCTTTTTGACGAGGGCTATATATCGTGTTTTGTTTTGTATTTAAAGGAGGACGAAATGAAAAGGCGTTATGGAATGGCTCTGGTGACCGCGCTATTTGCGATGGTGTTTTGTGGGGCGCTTCTGCTGAGCGGCTGTTCGCAGTCTGAGAAGAAAAATGATGAACCTGATTATGCCGATGACCGTGCAATGGCTGTGATTGCTCAAGGTTATCAAAAGCGGTCGGATTATATCGAATCGCTTGGAGAAGATGCTGATCTAAGCTCGAATAAAGTGCGAAAAGAGATAATTAAAACCGAGATCGATAACGACAAAGAACTCAAAAAGGCGCCTTTTAAAGACGCTAAGATGCAGGAAGATGTCATCGCCTATCTCAACCTGCTTGACAATCAGCTTGATGTTACCAAGAAGTATGCGGAATCTGATCCTAAGTACTACGAGGAATGGGAAAAGGCCTACGACGCACGATCCGCACAGCTTAAGAAACTGGTCGATCGATATGACTTAACAGTCGATGACGAGTATCAAGATGAGTTTGACGAGCTAATTAAGAACGGTAGGACCGTAGAGGAGAAGACGCATAACGATTAGGTTATCAACGGTTTGCTCTCATCGGCGAATTTTGAGAAAAGTGATGATGGCTACGGTCTCTATACGTACACCGCAATCGTCGAAAATACCTCTGACATATCGTTCGAAAACGTTTATCTAAACGTTGCCCTTTACGATGCCGATGGTGTGAGGGCGGAAGAATGCTACGCAGATACATCTGCCTGGGCGCCTGGCGAGAAGGTGAAGTTTGAGGTAATGAGCGAGGTTGACGCCTCGAGGCTTGCGCCGACGGTGTCGGGTTACAGCGTCAAGGAATAGTTCGCGGGAATTGAAAAGAAAGCGCGGCCGTTTTCTTTGAACGGTCGCGCTTTGCATTGAGCCGTTGACGGAATGATTCGTGTCATCATGCTCGCGCTGGAAGATGATGGGAACGTCGGGGCAATAAAGGAAAGGTGAAACAGGATGGCAAAAACAAAATTTCTTACAACGATACCGCAAAAGGTTGCCTTTGGCGGGTTAGTCGTTGTTACGGTTCTAGCGGTTGCCTGGGGTATCTGGATGTCATTGACGCGTAATCCTACAACGATCAGCGATGATTCGATTCGCGAGGAGATCACGCCAGTCGTTAAGCTCGTGACGTACGAGTACAACTTCACCCAGCTGCTTTCAATTGATGAGGCGGGCAATCCGCTTGGGTGGGAAAACCCCTTTACGTCTAAGCGATATGTCGCAACGATTGACGGCAAAGCTGACATCGGGATCGATGCCGATAAGATGAAGGTTACAATCGTACGGGCTAATATGGCCGATAAGAATTCAGAGGTCAAGAGCGTAAAGGTTATACTGCCTCACTCGGAGATCACCTCGTTCTCGACAGACCCCAATACGCTTAAGAAATATGTTGAGGACAATGGCTTTCTTAACTGGAATCAAGTAAGCACGGATGATCTAAACACGTTATTGAAACAGGCAAAGAAAGAGCAGACCAAGAAGGTCAAGGAAAGCAATATGCTCCAAGAATCTGATGATAGAGCCTGCGCCCTTATCGAAAAACAGGTCAAAGCCTTATGCGGCGATGACGTCAATGTTGACGTTGCGTTTGAGTAGGGGTGAATAGCATGTTGGATAAACGGCAACAGATCGCTGGGGCCGGCTCGCTTCTGATCGGGCACTACACCACCTTTCTCGACACTACCTTCAACTCGGCATTTGGCGATGAATATACGGTTGATTTCGACTATCGGAAATAGGAGGTCACAATGGAGGATAAAGACGATCTGGCTGTTGTCGAAAGGGAGGAGCCGCCGCGACATAAGCAGAGTTTTGATATCCGTAAGGCCGCTGCCGGGTTGGTTGATGGCGCCGGAAGCGCGATGGCGGGCGCGGTTGCAACCGTACAGAAAGTTGCCGATGGTGCAATGCGTGCTGCAACTCCGCTGGTCGATGACGCTTGGCAGCTATTGCTGATGCGGCCGATGGTGCGGCAGGTACTGCTGCGGATATCGGTGACGCGGTCAACGATTGGGCATACCAGCAGCAGCTTAATAGATACAGGCCGGTAACCAAGGAGACCTATCAGAGTCCTTCATTCCATTTGCCGAACATGATTCGAATTGTTGACGGAAATGAGCGCCGGGGCATCGACGCCTGTAGAGATGCTATTGGTTGGCTGGATACTGTTAAGGGCACGCAGATTTTCAATCTGTACCGCGAGGCAATCGGGGATAGCGAATTGTCTTTCTATCCTAAACCATCTCTTTACTCCACATATTACATAGATGCTTTTGATCGGTCTCGCTTTGTTGACCTTGACTCTTATTTTGCAACCATGCAACAAGACAAGATGGCCGAGTTGAGACGGATTGCGTTCATGCTTGGCGCGAAGCGCTGCAAGCTGGAGGTGACGGAGTACGAGGAACTCGGCGAGGTCGCCAGGTTAAGGGAAATGCCAAGGCGGGAAAGAAGGGCTCGGTTCGAATCGACGGTTCCTTGAGCGATTCAACGAGAAGCGAGAAGAAAATTCTGTTTACACAGGAATTTGAGGGCGACATGGTTCCACAGCGCCCTGAGCTCCATTGGTATGCCCATGACTCAGATGTTCTCTTGTTAATTGAGACGAGATGTGGTGGAGAGGATAAAAACAAGGCGAAGAGCTATCGGTCGAATTGAAAAGTGAAACGACCATGACCATGTCTGTATCACTTGCTATGGCTATCGACGAGGCATGCAGCAAACTGAACATAAGGGCGAATTCGAGCCTGACAAGCCAAGCTAAGCGAGAACTCCGGCAATCGTTTGTATTTGAAGTTGAATTCTGATGTGTGGGGACCATTTGCTGCGGGGTTCCTGTCCTTTACGGGGTGGAAGCATAGAAACCCATACGGTGCAACTCAGTAAAAGTTAGTAATATACTGGCATCTTTTCTAGTTAAAAGCGTTTAAAACCGGTTAATTCCATTTAAATCAGTAGGTGCAATATGTGACAAAGGGACAGTCCCTTTGTCACATTCCGGGGAAGTTTGTCTGGCGCAGGGCCTCGTAGAGGACGATGGCGGCGCTGTTGGAGAGGTTGAGAGCGCTGATGCGGTAGTCGTCCGGGTCGACGAAGTTGCCGCAGATATCCTGTCGAAGGATGGCTTCGTGGCTGTCCTCGGTATGCCCGAGCGACTCCTCGTGGGCCTCCCAGCGTCGGCGTTTTCGAGCGAGTCGCAATCGCGCAACATGGGGATGCGCTCGCAGCGCTCGGGCGCCGCGGCAAGCAGTGGCTCGGGAATCCCCGAGCTCTCGCTGCCAAAGACCAAAATGTCACCGTCGCGGTAGGTACTTTGCGCATAGGTGCGGCGCGCCTTTTTGGTCAGCAGATGCAGGCGTTCGTCGGCGGGGGAGAGGCCGTTGCGCGCAAGGAAATCCTCCCAGCCGGCATAGGTCGTCACGTCCAAGTTTTGCCAGTAGCCCAGACCGGCGCGACGCACCGTCTTGTCGTCAAGCGAAAAGCCTAGCGGCTCCACCAGGTGCAAGCGGGCACCGGTGACCACGCAGGTACGGCCGATATTGCCCGTATTGGCCGGAATCTCGGGCGCATACAGCACGATATTGAACATAAATCTCCTTGGCTCAGAACGAAAAACCACCACGAAGGGCACCTTCGTGGTGGTTTGGCGGTTACGTAGGCGGAAAAATGCCCGCTTGGATAAACCTAGGCGCGGTGCCAGTCGGTCAGGCAGGCATCGAGGCGGCGATGAGCGCGTCCTTGTCCATGTGACGGCCGATGATGCACAGGCTCGTCATGCGGTCGCCCGTCTCGTCGTCCCAAATCTGCATGATCTCGGGGTTCTCGTCGATGATCTTCTGCTTCTCGCCCTCGGGCGCGGAGTCGACAAACAGGCCGTTTTCCATCAGGCGCATCTGGTGGCCAGCCTGCTCGAACATGTAGCACATGTCCGGATCGCCGGTCTGCCACAGCGGACCCTTGACGCGGATGACCTCGTCGGGCCACTCCTGCTCGACAAAATCGGTGAACTTCTGCAGTTCAAACGGCTTGCGGCGCGAGTAGACAAAAGTCTCGATGTCGTACTCGAGCACCTCGGGGTCGTCGTGCTCCTCGGGATGCTCCATGGCCTCGATCCAGGCGGCGGAGTTGTAGGCGCGCATAAAGTCGAAGCGGTCGGTGTCGAGCAGCTCCTCCATGGGGACCTCGCCGTTTTGGGCCTCGACAATCACGGCGTCCTTCTGCAGGCTGCGCACGATGGCCTTGAGCTCGGCGATCTGCTCAGGGCTCACGGTATCGGTCTTGTTGAGGATCAGCGTGGAGCAAAACTCGATCTGCTGGATGAGCAGGCTCTCGATGTCGTCCTCGTCAATGTCCTCAGCCAGCAGGTCGCGGCCGCCGTTGAACTCGTCGTACATGCGGGCGCAGTCGACCACGGCCACGATGTTGTCGAGTGCGAGCTTGGGCTCGCCGCCCACCTTGGCTCGTCGCAGAAGCTCGAGATGGTGTAGGCGATGGGGATAGGCTCGCAAATGCCCGAAGCCTCGATGATGATATAGTCGAACTTGCCTGAATCGGCGATGCCCTGCAGCTGGTTGGCCAGGTCGTCCGAAAGCGTGCAGCAGATGCAGCCGTTGGTGAGCGGGATGAGGTCGTCGGTCTCGGAAAGGCCGCCGTCGGCGATGAGGCTGGCGTCGACGTTGATCTCGCCGATATCGTTGACGATCACGCAGCACGGATGCCGCCGTCGTTGGCGAGGATGTGGTTGAGCAGCGTGGTCTTGCCGGCACCGAGGTAGCCGGTAAGCATGATGATCTTCACGGGTTTGTTGGGCATGTGCCTCCTTTGTTAGACATGGCTTACAGTTGAATCTTATGCCAAACGCCTGCTCTTATACCCACGCGCCGACAAATAACACAGGCTACTCCCAGGCTCCCCACACATCGGGACAATAGCCGACGGTGGCCTTCTTGCCGTTGCGTACGATGGGCTCGGCCAAAACCTGCTGGTTCTCGAGCAGCTTGTCGAAGCGCTGGCTGGGGGTAAGGTGCTGGATGAGCGCGAGTGTCTCCTCGTCCTTGGCTTTGGGGTTGAGCAGCTTGTCGATGCCGCCGACCGCCTGCATCACGCTCGTGAGCTCGCCCTTGCTCATCTCTTTTTCCTTAAGGTCAATAAACTGCACCTTAATGCGGCGCTCCTTAAAATAACGCTGGGCCTTCTTGGTATCGAAGGACTTCTTAGTCCCGAAAATTTGCACGTTCATATTTATGTTCCGCCGTTCTACCGAATAAAGTTGGTTCGCTCGCGATCGGCCTCGGGGGCTTCGATGCCGGCGGCCTTTCCCGCCTCGATGCAACGCAGCAGCCAGGCCATGTTTTTACCGATGTTTCGCATGGTGGCAAGGCCCTCGGCGTCCTGGGCGGCCTCGCCCGGCATGGCACCGAAGACGTTGTTCCAGTAGGTGGATGCTACCACGGGCATCTGGTTGATGGTGAAGTACTTGTTGAGCACGTCGAAGGTGGTCGACGTGCCGCCGCGACGGGCAACGGCGACAGCGGCGCCCGGCTTGTGCGTAAAGGCCTTGCTGCCTGCATAGAATGCGCGGTCGAGTGCCGAGAGGATGCGTCCGCTGGGATGTGCGTAGTAGACGGGCGAGCCAAAGACAAAGCCGTCTGCCTGCTCGGCAGCGGCAATCAACTCGTTGACCACATCGTCGTCAAAGGTGCAACGGCAATCGAGCTTGCCGCACTGGCCGCAACCAATGCAATCGCGAATGGGCTTGGCGCCCAGCTGAAACATCTCGGCCTCGATGCCTTCGGCGTTAAGCTGCTCGGCGACCTCGGCGAGTGCGCGGGCCGTGTTGCCGTTTGCCTTGGGGCCGCCATTGACCAAAAGAACCTTCATCACAAACTCCCTCTGCTGTCGGTGACCTCTGCAGAGGATTATCGCACGAGCGGGCAGATGGCGTGGGGCACGATGCCGGCCCCGAGGGCCCACGGCAGGCACGCTCACCAGGTACGAGCGGGATATGGTCCAGAGGATGTTGGAGTGCGGGGCCTCGTGCGAGCAGATTGTAAGGGGTCTGGGCGGGTCGCCCTCGATGGCGAGCTTTGAGCCTTGGAAGGCGGGCTGCTGCGGCGGCTATGGTTTATACTAAGGCGGTTGCTATCGAGTAATTCATACTTGGTTTGATTCGATTGTGAATGCGTAACTAGGATGGAAAGCAAAGGAAACTCTATGGAAACAGAGGATGCTGTTTGCTTGATGACTTCGATTGCCTTGATTGTCCTTTCAATCCAATACCGAAGAGGAAGATGGCTCTGCTCAATTGCTGGATATGATGTCACAAAAAGGGAGAGCGAGATTGATATACGCCCTTACGCAAAGCTGATTTCTTCTGTGACGTTATGGATGGGGCTGCTGTTTTTCTTGTGGGCGGTAGAGGGCTGGGTACGCGATTGGAATACCAGCGTTTTTGAAGTTTTGGTTCTACTTCTGTTCAGCTTGGCCTCTTTGTCGTTCGTGCGGCTCGTTAGGTTTGTGTTTATGAGGCGATAGCAGCGGAAGTGGCTGGACGACAAATGGACCAATGCAGCCAATTGTCAATAGAATTTGATAGGCTTGGCTTAACAGATTTACTCGAGGGCATATCCGTGGCGGGGGATAGTTCTATCTTGTTGAGCACTTATTTGCATCAGGCAAAGTAAACCAAGAGTATCGAAACGGTGCCCCCGGGCCCCGGGAGGGACTGCGGGGACGTTCGGCTAACTGCGGGTACGACCTATTTGCCCAATGTGTTCGGTTGAGATCGGAAATTAACCATCATGCGCCCCATAACGCTAGTCCAGCTTGGTGCCCGGTACCTGCGGTGCCTCTTTAATCAGCGCATTAAGTTCGTTCAAAATGGAAACGGGCTGTCGGTCGACGGCGTCCAGATGAAGCGTCGCCACGCGAAGGGGCGGCTGATATTCAAATGAGCCAAGGAGCACGGGCGATCCCAAGAACCGTTCGATTTCGTCTGCAACCGCGTCGGTCTCTTCGGGATCAAAGTCGTCGAAGAGCGCCACGAACATCGGTCCGGTCGAGCGGAACAGACGACCCTTGCCGCGCGAGCAATCCATGAGGCAGGCGGCGCTTTCTGCCAAAACGCGGTCGCCTGCATCAAAGCCAAAGCGGGCATTGACCTGTGCGATTTCGTCGATTTTAATGGCGATCAAGCCCGCGTTTCGTGCCACGCGACGCATCTCGCCAATGGCGTTGACCAGGGCGTGGATATCGCCCAGACCGGTCACGGAATCGGTCGTATCTGCCAAGCTTCGGTTGGTGACAATGCCCACATACATGTTGGGCTCGGTATCGGTGCCGTCCAGGCGGTAACCCGTGCAGTCGCAAAGCGCGTATTTTCCGGCGGTATTCATGACGCGATACTGCATGCAGTGGAAGTGCCACGTGCCGTTTACCACCATATCGAGCTCGGCACGTACGTTGTCGCGGTCCTCGGGGTGAACACGGGCAAGCCATATATCGAGCGAGTTGTAGGGATGCTGGGAGGGTAGGTCAAAATCGCGCACGGCATTAACCGACCATTGCGATTCGCCGGTGTCGAGGTTAATGATGAACGGATAGCGTGTCTCGGAGCTCATGGAGATCGCTTGAAACACTCGGTCGTTGCAGGGGGGGGTTGTTCGGTGATCGGGCGTTGCAGCGCATCGCCTTCTTCCGGTTGTTGCACACGGTACATGAGCTTGTAGCGATACATTTTGCGGTCGGCGTCCTTTGTCATCTGGCGACGCGTATCGCCTGCAAGCGGGTCGACGCGCGAGCAGCCAAAGCTAAAGCTGGCGATCATGGGCGCTTGCCGTCCGATGTTGCCTCGATAAGATTGGCACGCGTCCACTCCAGGCGCTGCTCGAGCTCGGCTTCGTTTGTCGTGGGGGATATAAGTACAAATTCGTCTCCACCGATACGGAACAGCAACTCATCGTGCTCCATTGTCTCGGTGAGTGCGCGGCAGATGCTCAGAATGTAGCGATTGCCCTCGGCGTGGCCAAACTTATCGTTGCAATGCTTGAGGCGATCGATGTCAATATAGGCACAGGTGAAGGGGGTGCCTTTGCGCCAGAGCTGATCGACATGGCGGTCGAGTCCGCCACGGTTGCCAAGATTGGTGAGCGAGTCGATATAGGCGCCGTGCTCAAGCAACTCACGTTCTTGTTGCAGGATGGCGAGCGTTTTCTGCAGTTGCTCACCGATGGCACGCAGCTCCGGGGGCAGCGCGGCAACATCGAGCTCGGTGGTTGAGGCCCCGTTCGCAAATCGCTGAAGATGAGCGATGATTGATTGCTCGCCCAGGCGATACGACTCGTTCATGATGGATTGCCTCCTTGGATGGAACAATGGTTTGTATCTTACTCCCAATTCGGTTTAGATTGGAGTATTAGTTAGCTCATGGGAACAAACGCTCCCCTCGACGGTGGCGTTTTGCGTGCGAGCGTATTAGTTGTCGTTGCCACCATCGAGCAATGCCTCAAAATCCTCCGCCTGCATGGGGCGGTAGTAGAGGAATCCCTGAGCGTAGCGGGCGCATGTGGCGCAGCATGTTTGCCTGCTTGTCCGTCTCGACGCCTTCGATCACAACGGGCAGATGGAGTGACTGCGCCATCTCGAGCATTGATGAGATGATTTGCACGCTGCGGCCTCATCGCCGTTATCGGGCACAAACGTGCGATCGAGCTTGATGACGTCGACGTGACGTTCTGAGCATCGCGAGCGTGGACTGGCCGGTGCCAAATCGTCCATATAGG
>ENA-OQCP01001129-OQCP01001129.1-human-gut-metagenome-genome-assembly--contig:-NODE-1129-length-10602-cov-2.310263_pt1 | contig 10602 bp, 16 predicted proteins | sample MGYA00242760_ERZ504583 | MGnify/ENA primary metagenome ERZ504583 (study PRJEB26092, sample SAMD00036308) | human gut metagenome | host: Homo sapiens | study: EMG produced TPA metagenomics assembly of...
ATCGCCCACACCGGACAGAATGTCAAGCTGACTTGCGGCGAAGCGTTGGACGAAAACGGAAACTTTACCCAAGAAAACTTTCAGGACCGCAACCGCCACAAGGAGGGCGGCACGCCCAGATGCTGGAGCTTATCTGCAAAGAGGGGAAAAACCACTTCAAGCCCCACTTTACAATTATGGGCTTTCGCTACGCCAAGGTCGAAACCGACGCCGATCTGACCGATGCCGTGTTTACTGCCTACGCCGTCTACTCCGATATGGCGGTGACGGGCGCGTTTACCTGCGGAAATGACGCGGTGAACCGGCTTGTCAAGAACAGCATCTGGAGTCAGAAGGGCAACTTCTGCGACATTCCCACCGACTGCGACCCGCGAACGCGCCGGCTGGACCGGGGATATGGGCGTGTTTATTGAAACCGGCTTGACCCTGATGGACTGCTACCCCGTGGCGGAAAAATGGCTGGCGGAATGCCGCCTGAACCAGTACCCGGACGGCCGCATGGCGAATATTGCCCCGCCGAACGCCCGCCCCGGCTATATGACCCCGATGCTGTGTATGTCGGCAGGGTGGGGCGATGCGGCGATTCTGGTGCCGTATGCAATGTACAAGCGCACGGGTGACCGCAAAATTCTGGCGGACAACTATGAGATGATGCAGCGCTGGTACGCTTTTTTGCTGGGGCGCGCACAGCAGACGACCGATGAGCAGCAGGGCGGTGATTACGCCAAGTTCACCGTTTTAAACGGCATGGACTACGGCGAATGGTGCGAGCCGGGCATCACCCCCATGCAGGCAATGATGAACCCGCGCAAGAGCGTTGGCACGGCGTATCTGGCCTACTCCGGGCGCTTGCTGGCGGAAGTAGCTGATGCACTGGGCAAGACGGATGATGCTGCCAGCTACCGTGACACCGCCGCCAACGCTGTAAAAGCCTACCGCGCGGCGTTTACCGAGAATGGTGTAATCCACTCTGACCGCCAGTGCGAGTATGTCCGCGCCATTGCCTTTGCCCTGCTGGGTGAGGACGAAAGCAAGGCCGCCGCCGCAACGCTGAACCAAATGGTCATCGAGAACGGCTGCCACCTGAACACAGGCTTTTTGTCCACGCCGTTTTTGTGCGATGTGCTGGCAAAATACGGCTATGCGGACACTGCCTATAAGCTGCTTTTGCAGCCCGACGCCCCCGGCTGGCTGTATGAGGTCGGCAAGGGCGCCACGACTGTTTGGGAAACATGGACTGGCATTGACGAAAACGGCCAGCCGCACGAATCCCTGAACCATTACAGCTACGGTGCCATCTGCGGCTGGCTGTTCGGCGGCGTGTGCGGCATTCATTACGCGGGCGGCACACTGACGATTGCCCCGACACCCGACAAAGCGCTGGGCTGGGCGAAAGCTGCCTACGATTCCCCAGCCGGGCGCATTGTAAGCGGCTGGCGGTATGACGGCGATGCGGTAGCGTATGCGTTTGAAATTCCCGCCAATCTGACCGCCGATGTCACCCTGCCCGATGGGCGTAAGCTGACCCTTGCCCCCGGAAAGCACACAGTATAAGAAGAAAGCGCCTGCCCTGCCGTAAAACTTACGCAGGGCAGGCGCTGTTTTTGATAAACTTGAAGTTGTCAGATACTTTTATAAAACTCCCGCAATAAGGATGCTAATTTTTCTGGGGACTCCAAATTTACTTCATGACCTGTTTCCGGAATTTCCTTGAATTGGGAACACTTCAGAATATCTGTAAGTTCGATTGACGCTTTTTTGTTAGCTTTGTCTTTTTCTCCACAAACGACCAATGCAGGGCAGGAGATTTGGTTCAACGAATCGCTAAAATCAAGTTCTGCCATGGTACTACACAAACTTATAAAATCGAGTTTTCCAAATCCAGTTTGTTGAAACATTGACTGCGGCATAAAATGAAACAGCGTATTTTGCAGCTTTAATAATCTCGCAGGCATCTTATACTGCGCTGCAATCAAAACCAGTGCCTTTACTTTTTGGGGATAGTCTATCGCATAGTTTAGTGCCAATACACTGCCCAAAGAGAGACCACATAATATGATATCTTCATTTTCCGCGTTACACATTTCTGAAAAAGCAGAGTAGAGAGCGGAATATGTTGCTACTTTTCCTTTGACCATTTCTGCTAAATCCAAGCATGCGCTATTTTCCGACACTTCTGTTGCGCTTGTCACCTTGTTCCAACTGTCGGCATTTTGCCCAATCCATGCAAATATAAGTATTTCATACGTTTCCTTCACAAATTCCAATTTTCTGCCCTAAGTATATCATACAAAAACCCAAATTTCAACGCAGGAAAAACAAATCCCCTGTCCTTTCGGCAGGGGATTGCGGTTTAAGTATACTGTTTCAGATATTCGGCACTGACCTGCAAGCTTTTGACGGGGGAGTTATCCACCCAGTTGCGGTGCTTTCCAGAATCACGGCATCTACGCCGACAGAAAGCGCCTGTGCCATCAGGCTGTCGAGATCCATATTGCCGGTACCCAGCTCCATGCTGTCGGTTTTCAAAATCGGCGTTACAGCGCTGCCGGTAAGGCGGGTGCCGCGGTCATTGATGTGCCACAGCTTCATGCGGGGTCCCAGACGCTGCATCCACACAAGGGCATTCGCGCCGCCCTCGGTGAACCAGTAGCTGTCAAACTCAAAGTTGACGAACTGCGGGTCGGTTTCCTCCAGCAAAATGTCGTAGGCACGCTTTTCGGCGTTCACATGGCGTAGCTCGCAGTTGTGGTTATGGTACAAAAGCTCCACGCCCTCGGCCTTCAGTGCCGCGCCCGCCTTATTCAGCCGTGCGGCAAGGTCGTGCATCGTAGCCTCATCGCCGTAATCAAAGCGGTACATTCCGGTAATAACAACATACTTGGCACCAAAGCCTTTGGCTTCATCTGCACCGCCTTGGCATCGCGCTCCAGACTGCCTAAATCCGTGTGCAGGCTGACGACCTGCAGCCCCGCTTCTTTGACCAAAGCGTGCCAGTCGAGATTGCCGCCCTTGCCCACGGGCATACCCGCCGCCTTGGTCAGCAGCCGCACCATAAAGCCGATGGGGTGGATCATGAACCGCACAGCTCAATGCCATCGTAGCCTGCGGCTTTCATGGCAGCCAGCGTCTGGTGCGCCTCGTTTTCGTTGCTTAAAACAGTTCCCAGCATAAACTGCTGGACTGCCTTTATGGGCATGGTTCAACCCTCCATCTTGATGATTTCACCCGTTGTGACGCTGTTTTCGTTGAAGCTGTCCACGCAGATATAATAGGTCTGCCCGGCCATCAGCGTGGAAAGCGTGACCTCGTCAGCATCATAGACCAGCCAGCTTTGGTAGAGCTTATCCGGTGCAATGCCGTAGCGCACATTGCAGCCCTGCGCGTTTTCAATGTGCTGCCAGCTGATTTTGCCGTCCAGCGCATCCACGCGCACGGCTTTTGCGTCGGCCTGGGCGGGGCAAGCGCCCTCGCCGTTGCCGAACACGCGCAGCCCGCTAATGCGCAAAGCCTGCCCGTAGGGCAACTCGCCGCCCGTCACGCGGATATACCGCGCACGGATGCCGTCTGCGTATTCATAATAGCCGTTGGAGCATTCGCGGGCGACATCCTCGCGCAGTGTCCACACCTTGCCGTCCAAGCTGGTTTCCACGGTGTAATGCGAAATCTGCGGGCGGGTTTCGATGTGGCGGGTCTTGCGGTCATCGCCGTAGCTGTCAGCAGGGAAGTCCACCGCCAGCGCTTCGTCCGCCATATTGACCTGAACCGCCCGCACATCGCAGTCCCTGCCCAAATCCACGCACAGCCATTCGCCGGGCTGGTCGCTGCCCGCGCTCCACCAGCGGCGGCAATCCTCGTCCACGGCGTTGGCAGGGTCGCTGCCCTCGGCGGTGGAGGATGCCGTCACGGTCTTGCGGTGGCTGAGCAGCATCCACCTGGCTGCTGGCTGGCGGCGTCAAATTTGCCTGCCGGAATCTCATGCGGGTAGTCGGCAAAATTCTGGTTGCAGTACAGCACACCGTCCGCATCAAACCCGGCAGGGAACAGACCCACGCGGCGCTCAAAGTCGTGGTTGACCGAAATGCGCATCGTGGACGCGTGCCAGTAGTTGCCGTACTTGTCGGCAATGGTACTGCCGTGTCCGGTACCCGTCATAAACCCGCCCGGCTTGGCGGAAAACGGGTTGGACGCCTGCAGCGTGAACGGTCCCAGCGGGGACTTGGATGTATACACGCCGTCGGCGTAGGTGTTGTACTGGGTGCCGGGGCAGGCGTATTGCAGATAATACGTACCGTTGTGCTTTGTCATAAACGCGCCCTCGATATAGGGCTTGCCGACGGCGTTGAACATGGCGGTCAGCACTTCGGCGTTCAGCCCCGGAATCTGCGCCATCTGGGGCGGCAGCTCCAGCTTGCCGGTCGCCTCGTTATAGAACGGTTTCATGGATTTGTAAAGTACGCTGCTCTCTTTATCTACAATGCCGTTGTTGCCGGGGCGCTCATAGCCCAATTCTTCTTCGCGCCCGAAAATCAGTTCTTTCTTTTCCCCGATGGGCGTCATGGTTTCGGGGTCAAGCTCCACACCCCAGATGGGCGAGGTGTTGGAGCAGCCCCAGTAGAAATACACGCGCCCGTCATCATCGCAAAACATATCGGGGTCCCAAAAGGCGAACGGGGCGCTGACCTCGGTAAACGGCTCGGTCAGCGGGTCAGCCGTGCGCAGAATCGGGCAGTTGCGGCCCTTGCGGCTGGCAGAAAAATAGAGATACTCGCCGACCTGACGCACATCGGGGGCGTAGTCGTAAATCAGCAAATCGGGGTCGGCGTGGAAGTCCCAGTGCAGCAGATCGTCCGAGTGCCAGAACCCGGCCGACATCGACACAAACAGGTAATATTTGCCCTTGAAGTACACCAGTGTCGGGTCAGCACCCTCGCGGAAGCCTGCGATGCGCTCACCCTCCTTCATGTGCTGGTAACGGTAGCCCAAATCCAAGGGGTTGCAGTAGGTTTCCATAAAATCACACATCCTTTTTGATGCCCTGCAAAACGCGGTTCAGCTGCTTGATGCTCTCGGCATCTGCGCCTGCCTGCTTGAGCATACTCTCCACGGTCATGCGCTGCATGGCGCGCTCCATCATGGCAACCAGCGCGGGATTGTCCTTCGACGGCGGCGGCGACATCGCCGCGGGCGGCAGGCCGCCTTGTCGGTGATGCTTTCAAAACGGGGCCCACCTTGGCATCCGCCATGGCCGCTGCCATATTGTCCTTGATGCTCCAGCAGGTTTCGTCCAGCTCGCCGTCAAACCAGTTGTTCACGACCTGACGGTTCGACATAGCGTAGGCAGGGTTTGGTTCGGCAGCTTTGTTGACCAGAATCACGCTGGAATACGCGCCTGCGCGGGCCTCGATGCTGTGCTTGCCGGTGATGGGCACATTGAAAACAAACACCTTGTCGCCTTTTTTCGTCTCAACCAGATGCCCGTCCTTGTACAGCGAAACCTCCGGCAGGTTGGAGTAAACCCGGACTTCGGTCACATCTTCGGTGCGGTCTACATAGCGGCTGCCGCAGGTGTGTACAAAGGGCTGCTTGCTCCAGTAGGCCTTGTACAGGTAGAAGCGTCTTTCTTGATTTTGCGGTCAAAGGTGACAAGCCCCTTCTGGTTTTCGCCGTTTTTGCCGCCCTCGTCTCGGCCATCCGCGGCAAAGTCGAACATATTCCAGACATGGGTCGCCCACAGCCACGGGCGGTCGGCAATCATTTTTGCCATATGCTCGTGGTAGACGCACTGGTAGGTTTCGGTATAGTCGCCCTTTCGGGGTGGGCGCTCTGGTAGGCGGGGTTGGCGTCCGCGCCGTACTCCGAAAAACCGATGCAGCGGTCGGGATATTTGGCGTGGTAGGTATCAAAAAAGTCGTCGTTCTGGTCCAGTTCGCCCAAGTACCAGCCAAAATACAGGTTGTAGCTGTTCACATCGGGAATTTCCAGAATCGGGCTGGTGATTTCCAGCATAAAGACATTCGCCATCGTGGTCGGGCGGGTCGGGTCGAGCTTGTGTGCCAAATCGTTGAGGGCACGGTGGTTTTCCAGCAACTCCTCATTGACAGCCGACGCGGCGGTAATCTCATTGGACAGTCCCCAAACGGCAATGCAGGGGTGGTTGTAGTTCTGGACGATCAGTTCTTCCATCTGGGTCAGCGTGTTGGCGCGCCCGTTGTGCATATGCATCGTGATGTAGGGGATTTCCGCCCAAATCACGACACCCTTTTCGTCGCACAGATCATAGAATGCCTGCGCGTGCTGGTAGTGGGCAAGGCGGATGGTGTTGGCGCCCATTTCCAGAATCAGCGCCATGTCCTCTTCCATCATCTCTTTGGTGATGGCAACGCCCGCGCCTTTGCGGTCCTGATGGCGGGAGACGCCGCGCAGGGGATAGGGGCGACCGTTCAGGATAAAGCCTTCTGCGGGTCGAATTTCAAACTTGCGGCAGCCGAAGCGGGCAGTCTCGGTCTCGCCATTGTCCAGCCGCGCAGTCACGGTGTAGAGATACGGGTCGTCAAGGCCGTCCCACAGGCGGGCATGCTCCAGCGTGAACACGGCTCTGGCGTTGCCGTCCTTGACGGCAACGCTCGTCTGCTGGCCATCCAGCGTGAAGGTGACGCTCTGCGCACCGACAACGAACGCCTCAACAGTCACCTCACAGCGGTGCTCGGTGAGGTCCGTTACAACGGGCGTTACCTTGACGGGTACAGCGCCGTTCTCGGCAAGGGCAAAGTGGGCGGCGGGCACAACATGCAGCGTTACATCGCGGTAAATGCCGCCGTAGAAGGTGAAGTCGGCCTTCTGCGGGTAGACGGTGTCGTTGTCGCTGTTGTCAACGGAAACAAGCAACTCATTTGCACCATCGTGCAGGGCATCGGTGATGTCCACGCGGAAAGTCGAATAACCGCCCTTGTGCTCGGCCATTTTCTTACCGTTCAGACTGACAACTGCAGTCATAGCCACGCCGTCAAACTGCAAAAACGCGCGGCCGCCGTCGGGCAGCTCCGGCTTTTCCAGCGTGCGGGTATAGGTGCAGGTGCCGCGGTAGTAGTCGTTGCCGCCGTCCTGACCGTCTACAGCGTTCCAAGTGTGGGGAAGGGTGACCGGCTCGTCATGACCTTCCTTGGTAAAAGTCCAACCGGTGTTCAACAGAATTGCTTTGCTCATAGAATGACTCCTTATGTGTGGTTTTAACTTCAAAGAGCCGAAAGGGCTGCAAACCCTTTCGGCTTTGGATAATGGGCTTACTGAAGCTGTTCTTTATAGAACTCAGACTGCGCAGCAGCCTTTTTCTCGGCAATGCGCTTTTGGACGTTGACCATTTCCTCCTTGCTCAGCGGGCATTCGCGCATGGCAATCAAGGTGATGACCCAGCCGATGAGCGGCAGACCGAACTTAGGCTCAGCGTCATCCAGAAAATCGCGCTTGTGCAAGGGTCGGTGGGCTGAGGCATCGTGGTGGTGTAGCCCAGCAGCGCCACAGCGCCGGTTGCGATGACGGCGGCAAAAGAGGTGATGAGCTTATCGACCAGACTGTAGGTGCCGGAAACAACGGCGGGGATATAACGCCCGCTGCGGTCCAGCTCGTAGTCAATAGCGTCCGCCATGTACGAGGTGTTGGAGGTGGTGATGCACATGTTGGAGCCGTTCTGCAAAAGGGTCAGCACCACATAGAGAATCATGGAGGGGCTGCCCATAACGCCGATCTGGGTGGGGTCGCCGAAGATGAAGAACAGAACCAGCACGGCGGTGATGGTCATACTGACATAGGTCCAAGTGACGATGCCCTTTTTGCTGCCGTGCTTGCCGACATACTTGGCACCGAACGCCGCAAAGAAGATGGAGGGAACCATGCTGATGACGGTCAGAATGGTGGCCAGACCCATATTGCCGATCAAAATACCGTTGAACAGCGTGTTGATGATGGCTTGGCTGGCCACCTGCTGTGCCAGCTTGTCAGAAGCGTTGGAGGCAATGTAGCACTGCAGGGTCTGTTGTGCTTGAGAACCTCGACAATGTCGGACATTTTCAGCGGTTCGGACTTTTGGTGCCGACAAAGGTTTCCGGCTTATCGTAGGCAGAAACGCCCAGACAGACCAAAACGGTGCCGATACCCGCGGCAAGCAGCGTCATATTGCAGGCAGCGGACAGGAAGGCCTGGTTGTAGGTGCCGCCGCATTTGGGCAGCAGCACAACGTTGAAAATCATCGACATTGCCATCGGCACCAGATAGTTGAAGGCGGTTGTCCATACGCCGATGGTCGGGCGCTGGCGCGGATCATTCGTCATGATGGCGGGGATGGTCTGCGCAGTCATGTTGGTGATGGTGTAGCCGATGATGTAGACAATGTACAGCAGGGTGAATACCGGCAGCCCCAGCCCCTTGGACGAGAAGCCGGTGAACATTCCGTACAGGGCGAGCGCCTCAATCAGATAGCCCGCAACCAGCAAAATGCGCAGCTTGCCGAACTTGGTGTTGACACGGTCATACACAAAGGCAAGCAGGGGATCGGTGATGCCGTCCAGAATACGGGAGCAGGTCAGGATAATGCCGACGGCAGCGGTCGTGATGCCGTAGCCGATGCTGGCGGAATAACTCGCCATACCAATCAGCGAGTAGACGCTCATACCGACAAGGCCGTTGCAGGCATAGCAGATGATTTGCCATAATTTGGCGCGGCGGTATTGCACACCGTCAACTTCTGAAGCTGTGGGTTTCTTTTTGAACATTTTGTTTTCCTCCTAGAATAATTCCGCAGTAGCTTTTCTCACTAACACCACTATACCAAAAGCAAAACGGCAGCAGGGGATAAAAATCATAAGTCGAGGAACAAAAATTCGCACGCTTTTACGATATACATGAAATATTACCCCACTTTACTAAATAATATCCTCACGACTTGCGCTTGTTATGCTATGATACAAATACAGAAGTTTCTTGATTTGTTTTAGACAGGCATAGATAAGGAGAAAATCATGCAGAAATTTGAAAAAGGCTTCTTTGTCGGCGCGGCCACTGCCGCCCATCAGGTCGAGGGTAACAACATCCATTCCGACTACTGGGCGCAGGAGCAGCTGCCCCACACCAGCTTTACCGAGCCGAGCGGCATTGCCTGTGACCATTATAACAGGTATGAAGAGGACATCAAGCTGTTGGCAGACGCCGGCTGAACGCCTATCGCTTTTCCATTGAGTGGGCGCGTATCGAGCCGGAGGAGGGCCAGTTTGACCCTGCTGAAATCGAGCATTACCGTAAGGTCATTGCCTGCTGCAAGGCGCACGGTGTGGAACCCGTTGTGACGCTGCTGCATTTCACCAGCCCCAAATGGCTGATTGCCAAGGGCGGCTGGGAGGCAGAATCCACGGTCGAATACTTCAAGCGCTATGTCAGCTATGTGATGGAGCAGCTGGGCAGTGAGCTGCACTACGTCTGCACCATCAATGAGGCGAATATGGGCCTGCAGCTGGCGGCAATCTCCAAGCGGTTCCGTTTAATGGCAGAGCAGGCCGCCAAGCTGCCGCCAACGCGGGCAAATCCGCCGAGGGCAGCGTGCAGGTGGGCATGAACTTCCAGAAGATGATGGAGAACATGAAATACGCTGCCGCTGAAAACGCCGCCGTGTTTGGTACGCCGCAGCCGAAAATTTCGTCAGCGAGCGCACACCGGAGGGTGATCTGCTGGTTCTGCGCGCCATGCCGCCGCGCGGGAGGCCATCAAGGCGATCTGCCCTGAGGTCAAGGTCGGTCTGACTCTCTCGCTGCATGACCTGCAGGCCCAGCCGGGCGGTGAAGCCTTTGCCGCCGCTGCGTGGGAGGAAGAGTTCACCCACTATCTTCCTTATATTAAAGAGGATGACTTCCTTGGTGTGCAGAACTACACCCGCACGCTATACGGTGCGCAGGGGCAGTTGCCCGCACCGCAGGGGGCCGAGCTGACCCAGATGGACTACGAGTTTTATCCGCAGGCACTGGAAAATGTCATCCGCAAGGTGGCGCAGGATTTCCACGGTGATCTGATCGTGACCGAAAACGGCATTGCTACCGCCGATGATACCCGCCGCGTGGCGTTTATCGAGGCGCATTGGCTGGTGTGCAAAACTGCATCGCCGACGGCATCCCCGTCAAGCTACTTCCATTGGAGCTTGATGGATAACTTTGAGTGGCAGAAGGGCTATGCATGAACTTTGGCCTGATTGCTGTGAACCGCAAAACGATGGAACGCACCCCGAAGCCCAGCCTTGCGGCACTGCGGATACGCCAACGCATAAAAATAGCAGTGGCTGTCTGTACGGCAGCCACTTTTTTGTGGTATACTGGGATAAAATGAGGTTGATGCGATGGATGTTTTTCAAAATATGGAGCTGTTTTCTGAACTGATTCAGTGCGGCGGCAACATTTATACATGGTGCTATAATGCCGATGGCAGCCTGCTGCAGAGCAACTGCCCGGAGGCGGGGGTTCCTGTCCGGCGCATTTGACTTATTCGGCTGTAAGAAAAAAATGCTGGACTACGGCAGCCGGCACACAACGCCGGTCACGCTCGGAACGGCCATTGGCATGACAT
>ENA-OQCP01001130-OQCP01001130.1-human-gut-metagenome-genome-assembly--contig:-NODE-1130-length-10593-cov-2.133480_pt1 | contig 10593 bp, 13 predicted proteins | sample MGYA00242760_ERZ504583 | MGnify/ENA primary metagenome ERZ504583 (study PRJEB26092, sample SAMD00036308) | human gut metagenome | host: Homo sapiens | study: EMG produced TPA metagenomics assembly of...
AGATACATAACAAATCAACAAACGTTTTGCAAAGGAATCTTGGAATTTTAACACCAATGGAAAACATGAAATTTACTTGCAAGCTGCATAAAAACTGCCAGCAGATAAATTTCTGCTGGTAGGAAAAATTTATATTTTTTCAATTGTCTACTTGACGGGGAGCAGTTCAAAGCGTAGTTGATAGCCTTCTTCTTTTCGTTTCAATAAATTATATTACGGTAGAAGGAATGTATACATTACTATAAAGTGACAGATGCTTCCGCCCATCACGAACAGATGAAAGATTTCATGGCTTCCGAAATTCTTATGCTTGCTATTGAAAATCGGGAGCTTCAGTGCGTAGATGACACCGCCAACTGTATAGATGATACCACCGGCTAAAAGCATCCGAAAGCAGCAGCTGACAGATTATCAAGGATTGTAGAAAATGCAAGCACGCAAGTCCATCCCATACCAATGTATAAAACGGAAGATACCCATTTCGGACAGAATACCCAGAAGGCTTTGATAAGGATGCCGACAATCGCGAATGCCCATACGATACATAACAGTGTGATACCTTTGCGTCCGCCGATTACCAGCAGGCAGACTGGTGTGTAGCTTCCGGCGATCAGAACGGAGATCATCATGTGATCGATCTTCTTTAAAACCGTATTCACTTTCTCGGAAATATCAAATGTGTGATAAGTGGTACTTGCCGCATAAAGCAAGATAAGGCTGGCTGCGTAAATTGTAAGCGATATAATATAAAGTTTGCTCGGTTCACGAGCTGCTCTGTATAGAAGTGGTACTGCAGCAATAATTGCCATGATCATTCCAATAAAATGTGTAATTGCGCTTCCAGGTTCTTTGATATAAAGTCTTTTTTTCCATAAAATCTACCTCCAATTCGTCTATATAATAACACATAGTTTTTAATACTACATCTCGAACATGTATATACTATAGCACATATTTCTGAAAAATCAAGAGATATTTGAAATTAAAAGTATCTTATTCCACAAAAAAACAGGATGAAAGAAATCTGTGATGGAAAGTAAAAAACAGGCCGTGATTTCACAAAATTAAAATGTGAAATCACAGCCTGTTCCAGGTTATGTTTCTAATAAGTTCAATCTGTCAATCTATTCGATTACTGTTCCGGTCTTACCATTCAGAGCATCAGAGACTTTATCAAAGGAAGTAATGTAAGCTTTGCGGCCTTCGTGTCCTTCTACGAATTCAACTGCTGCACGGAATTTTGGAAGCATGTTGTAAATTCCAAAATGTCCCTCTTCCATGTAAGTTTTTGCCTGATCAACGGTAATTGTATCCAGAGGTTCCTCATTCGGTTTGCCAAGGTTGATACATACTTCTCAACATTTGTAAGAATAATAAGAAGATCAGCATTAATTCCTTCTGCAAGCTTTCCAGCTGCGAGGTCTTTCTCGATAACAGCACTTGCGCCACGTAAATGATTATCCTGCTCAAGTACCGGAATACCGCCGCCACCTGCTGCGATAACAATCTGATCTGCATCAAGAAGAGCTTTCACTGCATCGAGTTCAACAATCTTGACCGGATTCGGAGCAGAGACAGCACGGCGGAAACCTTTACCAGGTTCTTCCACTACGAAGTTGCCTTTCTTACGTTCTTCATTCGCTTCCTCAGCGTTCATATAACGACCGAGAACCTTTGTTGGTGTGTAGAAAGCATCATCGTAAGGATCTACGATCACCTGAGTGAGGACTGTGCTGACTGTACGGTAGATACCGCGGTTGAGAAGTTCTTCACGGATTCCGTTCTGAAGGTCATATCCGATATATCCCTGGCTCATGGCAGTACATACAGACATTGGGGATGCTGTATATTCCGGATGGTTCTTTGCAAATTCATTCAATGCAGTGTGGATCATACCAACCTGCGGAGCATTACTGTGTGTGATAGCAACCTGATAGCCTGCTTCAATCAGATCAGCGATACATTTGGCAGTGCTTTTAACGGCTACTTTCTGTTCTGGAAGTGTAGTTCCAAGTGCACGGTGTCCCAGTGCAACAACGACTCTTTTTTTTCATAATATTTCCCTTTCTTCTAAGCTGTGATAGTTTGTCAGGGGGAACAGGTTCATACTGTATTAGAAAAAATCGCAACAGTAAAACCAACCTTACTGATAATTAAGATTTTACTATTATTTAGCAGTAAAATCAATATTGGATTATGCCTGATAGAAGGTCAAATACAAAAATTGCTGTCAAAAGAATACAAATTGAAATTCTCATCCATTTCTTTAATTTTAAGAACAGACTATTCCAGCGTGGAGCAAAGTAATAGAAAAATGCACAGCCAAGAAGTGCAAATACTGCCCCATCACCAAGATATGCTTCTCCATTCATGAAAGTAAGATAGGAATGATATTCCGGAAGCTCAATTCCAAAACCAAGATCAAGAAACAGCTGGACGAGATAATCAAGAACTGTATACACAATAAAGTTGATAATAAACATAGTAGCCGGTTTTTTGATATATTTCTTTAACAGCAACAGTATAAGCAGACCACAGATTCCGTACAACGGGAGCCATGGGAGTGTCTTAAGAGTAACATTTTCCAGTGTGCCGCAACTGAGCAATTCGGAAATGATTTCCAAAAGCCATCCGAAAATAGAAAAGGCATGGAATAAAAATACACAGGACAGAAAGTCATAATTCTGCGCCGGATTGACCGGTGATTTTACTGCGGCAATAGGTGGTTGCACAGAAAAAAGAAATACCGGATACTGATGCGGCGCAAAATAAGAGATCTTTGTGTAAGGACCTTCAGAATCGTCATAAAGTGCTTTACTAATCAGAAGTTCATCTTCAGAAGGAACATGCTCAAGATAAGAATCATTGAGCTGCTCATATTTAGGAGCTCTTGAAAGCACATAGTTTCTTCGTAAAAACAGATATAAGGATGCTTTACAGTTCATTTTGTACGGGCGGACATAAATAATGTCCAAAATTCCAAGGGTAAAGAGAGAGAAAAGCTCCCAGCCGAGGAAAGAAAGATCTAACAAAAAGAGATTCCATTTATTTCCCTTTGTAAGCTGTTTAGAGAGAAAAAAAGGCATTCTTCTGACTGATCTTCGGATTCTCTGCGAGGATATATGGAATCATGCTATATTCATAATGCTTAATAATTCCACCGATAATTGTTAAATCCCAAAGTTTCTGAAAAAGCGTGTAGCAGAACATCACCCAGGAAGGATTTGCCAGGTAACGTAACTTATATAAAAAGAATATTTTAGAAATATTCGTATCTTCATAGTTATAAGATTCAACAAAAAAACGTTTCTCACCGACAATCAAAAGATTGCTGATAAAAAACTTATATAAAAGTGAAAGAATAACCCCAAGCGTAAGAAACGAAGTGACAATAAAGTCCGGACGCTTCAGGTAATTTTGAACTGTATGTAAAAAGGCAGCAGCTATGAAATTATCAGGAATAAAATCGAGAAATGCACTGCTGAAGCTTTCGGCAGAAATAAAAACAGGTAAAATAAGCGCTGTCTTTGTCTGAATCTTATCAGGAAAATAGTTCAAAAATAAAGAACGGGAAATTGGATACGAAGCTGTGAGCATTGCAATCAGAAAGCAGACAGACACACTTCTCCAATAGTTTGATTTTATTAAAATACGTGCCTTTTTCTTGAGATCTTTTCTTGACCACATAAATAATAACCTCCATTGAATCGTTGCTGCGGTTCACATGCGTGCAATCAGCAACGCATCGTTTCCATAGATAACATCATTATAATTTAGTTGCGCACGGTTTACAAGATAAGGTTCGATTCATGAAGAAATATGTTATACTATAACTGTTGAGTTTAACATAAACTGCAGGTGAAGCAATTGTGTACCTGCATCAGACATAAAGAAAGTGGAAAGAAAAAGAGAAGTACGATGAACAGACAAAGCACATTATGTTATATTGAAAAAGACGGAAAATATCTGATGCTTCACAGAGTAGTGAAGAAAAATGATGTGAATAAAGATAAATGGATCGGTGTCGGCGGCCATTTTGAATATGCGGAGAGTCCGGAGGAATGCCTCTTGCGTGAAGTGAAGGAAGAGACCGGTTATACATTGACTTCCTGGAAATACAGAGGAATCGTGACATTTGTATACGGAGAAGATGTAGTGGAATATATGTCGCTATATACAGCGGACGGGTTTACAGGTGATCCGATCGAGTGCGATGAAGGCATTCTTGAATGGGTGGAGAAAGAAAAGATAAAGGATCTGAATCTATGGGAGGGAGACAAGATTTTCTTCCGTCTGATAGATGAGGAAGAGGAGTTTTTCTCTTTAAAGCTTGTGTATAATAAATCTGATGTGCTTGAGTATGTGGCACTCAACGGAAAGCCGATGGAACTTTTTGATGTGATTGATGAAGATGGAAATAAAACCGGCCAGGTGAAAGAACGTGGTGTTGCACATAGAGATGGCACATTGCATTCAACGGTACACATCTGGATCGTGCGTCCGAATCAGGAGAGTGGTTATGATGTACTCCTTCAGAAACGAAGCGAATGTAAGGATTCGAACCCGGGAGCGTATGATATTTCTTCCGCAGGGCATGTCAGTGCCGGGGATGACTGATGGAAAGTGCACTGCGTGAGATGAAGGAAGAACTTGGAATTCATGCAAGAGAAGATCAGCTTCAGTTTATCGGAACACACAGAGGACAGTTTGAAGCAGAATTTCATGGAAAACCATTCCGTGACAATGAACGCAGTACCGTATATCTTTATAGAGAACCGGTGGACATCAAAAATTTGAAATTACAGGAATCTGAAGTGGAAGAAGTGATCTGGATGGATTTCGAAGAATGCAGGAAGGGTATTGTGGATGGTACCCTGCCGAACTGCATCTATGAAGGAGAATTTCAGATGGTAGGAAAAGCACTCGGGATAGAGTGAAAAGTAGAATAAGATAATAGAATCTGAAAAAGAGTTGAAACCATTTGCCTGAATCAGCTAGAATGATCCAGGCAGAAGTTTCAACTCTTTTTTATATATTAGGAAAGTTCTTTCCTAATATATAAAAAACGCTCCGCTCAGGATGCGCACTGCGGCGTACAAGGTAGGTGTCGCAAGCGACCGCCGCAGGCGCAAGAATGTGCCGAGGCACATTCTTTGTTCAAGACGGACTTATATTTTCGGTGTGGTTTCAGATTATACTTCTTCTGAAAGTTTCTTCACAATCTCAGGGAATTCCATAAAGTGGGAAGCTTTGACCAAAATTGTATCATTTTCTTTGAGAATCTGATTCATATTCTGGTAAAAGTCTTCTTTTGTATCAAAATGGAAAACTTTCATGCTCTTCTCGGTCGCCAGAACGGTTTCCTTCGCAGCTTCTGCCATATCTTTGGATAATAATCCGATGCAGATTAAAACATCAGTGTTTTTAAATGCTGCATAAGCTCCGACTTCGCGGTGCATTGCAAGCTCATCGGCACCAAGTTCGCCCATATCGCCAAGGATAGCGACCTTTCTTGTGTCTGCATATGCAAGTACGTCAAGAGAGGACTTCATAGATGCCGGATTGGCATTGTAGCAGTCATCAATGATCGTGTAATGTTTTGCTTCGATCAGGTTGTTACGTCCGGCAATCGGAACGAGCTTTTCAATTCCGCGTGCAATCTCATCATTATTCATGCCAAGCGCATATCCGACAGCAACTCCGGCTAAAGCGTTATAGATCATATGATCTCCCGGGATTGAAATATGTGCATGGAAACGGGATGTTGGAGTAACAAACTCAGCGTATGTTCCTTTTAATCCTTTACGTTCAATATTTTCCACATGGAACGGGCAGGAAGAGGTAAGACCGAAGTAAACAGGAGTTCTTCCATCACGGGAAGTGTAGCTTTTCAGCTTATCATCATCCCCGTTGAAGATAACAGAACCTTTCGGATTCATGTAGTCTGTCATGGAACTCTTTTCCTTTAGGATTCCGTCTCTTGTTCCAAGATTCTCAAGATGTGCATATCCGATATTAGTGATCACGCACACATCCGGGCGGCAATCTTAGCCAGCGGTTTCATATCTCCAAAGTGGCTGATTCCCATCTCAAGAACTGCAACCTCATGTTCCTCACGGATATTGAATACGGTCAGAGGAAGTCCAATCTCATTGTTGAAGTTTCCTTCTGTTTTCAGTACATTATATTTCTCGGAAAGTACAGATGCGATCATTTCCTTTGTGCTTGTCTTTCCAACACTTCCGGTGATACCTACAACTTTGATATCGAGGGAACGGCGATAGTGTTCAGCTAAGTCTTTCAATGCTTCTGTGCAGGATGAAACGCGGATATAAGGATAATCAACGTCACCAAGATCCTGCTCAGAGAGGGAACAGAGTGCACCTGCTTCCATGACCTGCGGGATAAAACTGTGTCCGTCAACACGGGCACCTTTGATCGCAACGAAAAGAGTATCTTTTACTACTTTACGGCTGTCGATCGCAACACTTGAGACCTCACAGTCTAAGAATGCAGGATCACCGCAATAAATTCCGCAGCAGGCATCTGCGATTTCAGATAATGTCATATGTTTCATTAATATCTTGCCTCCATGGACTTCTTAATGATCAGTTCGCAAAGATCGCCGTATTCGATTCCATAAACCTTAGCTTCCTTCGGGAGAAGACTTGCGGAAGTCATTCCAGGAAGGGTATTCATCTCCAGGCAGAACAGATTACCCTTAGCGTCAAGCAGGAAGTCTGCACGGCTGTAAACATTAAGTTTCAGTGCATTGAACGCTTTTACAGTAAGTTCCTTCATGCGCTCTGCAACTTCTTCCGGAATATCAGCCGGGCATACTTCAGAAGTAGCTCCGTCCTGATATTTATTCGCATAATCAAAGAATCCTGTCTTCGGGATGATCTCAATCGGAGGAAGTGCTGTTCCGTCAATGATACCGCATGCAAACTCACGCCCCTTAATGTATGGCTCAACAACAAGTTCATCTTCGTAGCGGAAGGACTTCTTCAGAGCCTCTGCATATTCTTCATCTGTATTTACAATATAAACTCCGATACTGGAACCACCTGAGCAAGGTTTAACAACAACAGGAAGTGTCAGACCAAGTGACTGGTAAGACTGATCTTCAGAGTTCTTATAAATCGTTCCACCTCCCGGAGTGTCTACGCCAGACTCAAGGAAGATCTGCTTTGCAACACCTTTGTGCATTGCAACCGCACATCCAAGAGAGTCAGGTCCTGTATATTTAATATCAAGCAGATCGAAAGATGCCTGAAGCTTTCCGTTCTCTCCTTCTCCACCGTGAAGACCGAGGAAAGTAATGTCAGCCAGACGGCAAAGTTCGATTACATTCGGTCCGAAGAAACAATCAGACTGATCCGGACGGGAAGCCTTAACAGCTTCAAGATCCGGTTCCTCTGTGCTGATATTCTTCACAATCTCAAGCCCGTGATCCGGAAGAGTAAAGACATCCTCCAGATTCTCCGGCGCATTCTCTAATCCCATGAATACATCCAGAAGGAATGCATCATGTCCTTTTTCAACTAATGTACGACAGATTCCGGCAGCAGAAGAAAGTGATACGTCACGTTCTGTGCTTAAGCTCCTGCTAATACAATGATTTTCATAATTTTATACTCCTTAAATGATTTATTCTGTTCTAGTTCTTTTTCTTATTTGTCTGCTGCGTATAGATAATGATAAGCAACATTCATGCTTTTACGATTATAGCACATGTTGGCAGAAAGTAAAACAGGGGGAATAAAGATTTAGCGGAAGGATTCTTTCTCCCCTTGCTACATTATTTTTGCTATATTCAATGTATTAAATCCCATTGACAATTCACAGAGAATACTACTATTATTATATATATAAACAGTTTTTAATTGTGCAAATCAATATTTTATTGTTAAAAGAGAGGTAATTCCATTGGAAGTCATAAAAAATCAAATCAAATTTTTTATTGAAAGGGGAAATTATATGAAAAAGGTTATATGTTTATTTTCCGCAGTTTTATTACTTTTATCATCTGCCGTGACAACATATGTACACGAAACAGACTCTCAAGATTACCTATCAATTCCAAGTTATAACGAAACATACTCTGCACACCCAACGGATAATAATTTTTTGTCACTAAAGGAATATAATACAGAATACTCTAAAGGAGAAAATCCTCTAAATAAATAGATTCTCCTTTACCCACTCAAAATGTCCTTGATATATATGCTATTTCCCATATCCGAAAACAAAAACCATTATTTTACCTATCAGGGGGAAAAACTAACAGATCTTAGAGAACGAATGGAAAGCAAGAAATAACACTTTGAGTGCAGAAAGTTGGTGTAAGAGCGTAAGTGCTTTTGCAAATACACTTGGTGGAGCATTAATCTTTGGAATAGCCGATAATGATGAAATTGTAGGACTTGAGAATTCGAATAGTGATGCAGAGAAAATAAGTGAAATCATTAAGACAAGGATGGATCCAATTCCAGAATTTCGTCTTCGATTTGAACAGGTCGAAGATGGAAAGTATTAATTATACTGGATATTTTCAAAGGTGAAGAGACACCGTACTATTATTCAGGTGATGGTGTGCTGGAAGCATATGTTCGTGTTGGAAACGAGAGTGTGAAGGCGACATCAACGGAATTGAAAAGACTGGTGTTGCGCGGTAGAAATACATCTTATGATTCACAGATTTCTACGTATAAGGTGGAAGATTTTGCTTTTTCCAAACTCCGGGAAAGATATAAAAAATGGACAGGAAATAGTTTTGATGAGAAAGATCTTATATCATTTGGGTTGGCGAATGAGCAAGGATATTTGACGATGCGGAATATTCTGGAAGTGTATTGTCATTAATTGATAATGGAGAAGCTTTTATTAAGAGAAATGCGAAATTAATGTGGAGAAAGACTGCTAATTCCAGAGAAGAAATGCCAGAATATGTAGAACGTAGTTATCATGAAGCATTGGTTAATGCATTGGCACATAGAGATTATCTTGTGAATGGCAGTGAAGTGCATATTGATATTTACGATGATCGTATGGAAATTTATTCGCCAGGAGGATGCCGGATGGTTCCATTATTCAGGACAGAGATCCGCTTACAGTTCCGTCAACGAGAAGAAACCCGGTTTTGGCAGATATATTTAATCGGCTGGGATATATGGAACGTAAAGGTAGTGGATTCGGAAAAATCATCGGCGGCTATGAATTTCAGATCAACTATGATGAAAGTAAAAAGCCATCTTTTAGGTCAGATCGGTACCAGTTTACAGTTGTGATGCCAAATTTGAATTACAATGTCCCTCAGGATGTCCCTCAGGATGTCCTCGGAATGTCCCTCAGAAAAAGAGAGCAATCGTTGGAAATTCAAATATTGAATATGATAAAAAAGGATAATAAAATCAGTACAGAAAAAATGGCAATGACGTTAGGGATAAGTTCCAAGACTGTGAAACGTCACATCAAAGATATAGGTATTGTCCGATTTATTGGTCGTGGTTCCAATGGACACTGGGAAATAATTGATGATTAGAAATACAACTTAATATCATGTATAGCAAAGCTATAAGATTTCAAAAATGGAGTCTTATAGCTTTTTTTGTATTTGCCACTGTATTTTATCCTCTGAGCGTTTACGTTTGAAATACGGATGCCTGTCTATAGAATAACCTTTATAAGCACTATTTAAATTTCGTCCGAACTCGAAAAGATCCCTACGTCCAATTTTTATTTAATCTTCCCAGCCAGATAAAGCAGCACCGCATCCTGAAATTTTCTCGGATTCAGTGAACATTTCTTTTGAATCGCATTCAATTTATACTGCAATGTATTTTTATGGAGAAAGAGTCGTTCGCTTGTGGCGGCAAGGGACATTTCTTCAGAAAAATAAACTTCCAGCAGGTGCAGTTCTTGTTCATTGAGTGGGGCAATTGTCTTGGCTAAAAATTCTTTCTGATTTTCCGGTGTGATCGTAGAAAGAATTAGTTCAAGTGTCAGATCGTCGAAAACAACATAGTGTTCAGAAGGAATTGTAAGGCTGTGCAAAGCAGTTTCAGCAGATTGATAGGAGGTGTGGAGTTGGAAGAGTGATGTCGGTTTTCCAACTGCAATATCCAAAATATCGAAATGTTCTTTTACAAAGAGTTTAAAAATATAATTCTGCTTTTCAAATTCATTTTCTTCAATCAAAGCAATAAAATCACCCGGATAATTAAATGTGTGAAGGCAGACATGTGCCTGTGCAAATATTTGTTGAATTTTCTGTTCTAAAATAGAACGGTTTGTAATTGTATTTTGTTTGTTTATGCGAATAAGAACAATTCTTTTCTTTGTGTTGAGATCAATCTTAAATTCATGCAGGCAAGAGGTGAGGTATTCCTGATTGTCGCTTTCATTTCTGATTAAAGACTGAATGACAAAATGCTTTTTATCAGCTTGCCTGCGGCTGTATTGATTCAGTTCCTGCTCCCGGATCAGAAGATTGGTGATGCGTTCTGCGAGATAAGCATAACTGCGGACTTTATCAGGTATACCGGTGATTCCGATGACGGCCAGCAGATGTTCATTATGATAAAGCGGAAG
>ENA-OQCP01001132-OQCP01001132.1-human-gut-metagenome-genome-assembly--contig:-NODE-1132-length-10588-cov-3.274257_pt1 | contig 10588 bp, 11 predicted proteins | sample MGYA00242760_ERZ504583 | MGnify/ENA primary metagenome ERZ504583 (study PRJEB26092, sample SAMD00036308) | human gut metagenome | host: Homo sapiens | study: EMG produced TPA metagenomics assembly of...
TCCTGGATATCTCTTCTTATATTCATGTCACCCAGTTTCGTGTTCCATACATTGGGGCACAAGCGGTTGCTGAGGAATACATACACCGTCTTGTTTTCCGGGTCCACCCAAGCACAAGTACCGGTAAATCCGGTATGTCCATATACCGCTTCCGGAGCGGAAGGAGCACAAGGGCTGCGCTTCACAATGGATACATCCGGCTTGTCGAATCCCAGACCGCGACGGCTGATGGCGGATTTCTCCGTCGTAAACAAACGGCAGGTTGCCTTACTCAAGAAACGCTTGCCATTGAATTCACCGCCGTTCAGCAACATTTGATAAACCTTTGCCACCTCTTCGGCCGTAGAGAAAAGTCCTGCATTACCGGACACCCCACCCATGCAGGCAGCAGTCTCGTCATGCACATATCCGCATATATCCTGGCGACGCAGGAAGTCATTGGATGCCGTGGGCATGATTTCCGCTTTGGTGAACTTCGTCAAAGGCAGAAACATAGTACGTTGCAATCCCATCGGGGCATAGAACTCACGGGCAAGGTACAAATCCATCGGCAGCTCCGTCACCTTCTCCACTACCTGCTGCAACAGCACGAAGCCGAGGTCGCTGTAAACATAACGTTTGCCGTCCAACTCGCACTTGGCTATCCGCTGAAGGATAGAATTCTTGAAACTCTTGTTCAGCCACATGCCATCTGCCATGTGCAGGGTATAGACCGGTGTATTCTTGTCGGACACCATCCCTTTCCGGAACTTAAAATCGGAACAATAATAGCTATGCTCGCTTACCTGCGTACGATGCCACTCGTCCACCCAACTCTGGGAGTACGGGCCGTGTACCGAATTCGGGTCTATGATGTCCAGGTAGAAGCGGATATAGGGAGGAAGCCCCGATTCGTGGAACAAAAGTTCGCGGATGGTAATGTTCCGCTTGTTGCCATTGCGCAAGAAGGGCAGATAAGCGGAAACCTTGTCATCCAGTTTTATCTTGCCCTCATCATACAGTTTCATGACGGCAAGCAACGTAGCCGTAGTCTTGGTCAGCGAAGCCAAATCAAAAAGGTCCGAAGAACGGACAGTAGTGGTATCCTTATCAGAGTGGGTTCCGAAGCCTTTGTCATATACCGGCAGTCCGTCTTTCCACACCAGCACGCGGCAACCGGGATAAGCTCCCGCTTCCAGTCCCTTCCGGGCAACGGCATCGATACTTTGCAGCACATACGATTTCATGCCGTAATCTTCCGGAACAGTCTTCCCCGGTTTCATGCCCGGCTCAATCATACAGCCCGTTCCCGCTGGAAACAGTTTACCGATACTCATCGACATTCTGCCACTGGCCGGCTTTTTGGCAAAAAGAACATCAGCCACGTATTGCTGCAAATCCGTCTCTGCCGAATGTACCAGCACCACAGCGCTGGATTTGGCAAGTGCGGGCATCAGAGGTTGCAATGTACGGTAAGAGGTAAAAAAGTATAGACCAGCGGAGCACGCAGGTTCAAGCCTTCCAGAAAGGCCACATCACGGTCGCTGACATAAGCCGAACCGGTGATGCTGATAACCACGCGACGGAAAGCAGCCAACTGCCCCTGCACTTCCTGCCAGAGAGCCTCATCGGCATTCCAAGGCAAGTGGAAATGGCTGATGCCTGCATTCTTTTTCATAGCTTCCACAAAGGGAGCATCCGCCTCCTTCTCTCCGATGCTGAGCACGGCAATATCACCTTCCACCGGTGCCAGTGGAAGGACATCGAAATAATTGTTCAATACAGTCACTGCCGAACGGCGCAACTTGGCAGCCACGCCTGCGCTTCCTCCGTATTGATGCGATAGCTCATTCCGCTGACCCGAAGTTGCGGCTGGCGGTTTCTCAAACCAAGCATATACTTGTACATCAATACCTTGCGGCACTTGGCATCAAGTTCGTCCTTACTCAGTTGTCCCGACTCCACTGCATCTACCAGCTCCTGCACCGCATTCTTCGTATTGAACTGTACCAGCACCATATCATTTCCCGCCAGCAGCGCTTTGGTAGTTACCTGCGGAATGGCAGACACACCCTTCATGTCCAAGGCATCGGTAAACACCAGCCCTTTAAAGCCGAGTTCATCCTTCAACAACCCGGTCACCACATTCCGCGACAAGGAAGAAGGAGTCACCCCGTCCGGGTCCAGCGCCTGCACTTGCAGATGGCCTACCATGACACCCCCCAATCCGGCACGTACCATTTCCTTGAAGGGATAAAGTTCCACACTGTCCAGGCGTGCACGGTCGTAGTGCAAGGCAGGAAGCGCCTTATGAGAATCCACATCCGTATCGCCATGCCCGGGGAAATGCTTGCAAACGGAAAGTATGCCCCCGCTTTCGAGCCCACGGCTGTATGCCACCACCTTTTCCGCCACCCGCTGCGGGTTCTCGCCAAAGGAGCGTACGTGTATCACCGGGTTCAGCGGATTCGTATTGACATCCGCATCGGGTGCAAAATTGACGTGTACCCCCAATTCGCGGAACTGGCGGGCCACCTCACGTCCATATTCTTCAATCAGGCCATTGTCTCGATACATCCCAAGGCGGCATTACGGGGATAGTCCGGAGCGCCTTTCAGCCTCATTGACAGTCCCCACTCTCCATCGAAAGTAACCATAACGGGAATCTTGCATCCTTCCGGGCCATATTGGTCAAGATAGCCTGCTCTTCCGGAGTACCTTCGGAAAACAGCAAGCCACCGACCTTGTATTTCTTTACCAGCTCGCGCATCTGCTTTTTCGTGGCCTTGTCTGCTCTGGCCGGAATGGTGGCAACGATGAGCTGCCCCACTTTTTCGTGTACATTCAGACCTGACAACACGGAGTCCACCCATTGCCGGCACCGGTTGTCTGCAGCCGAAGGAAGAAACGGGCCCCCCGTCTGGGCGTGAAGTGAAGATAATCCCAATATAAACAATCCTGCAACCCATAAAAGGAGGGTGAGTCTTTTCATCATGCTATTTTTCAGTTAAAGTAAGTACCATTTCTCCTACGTAGATGCCACTCTTTCCGGTGTGCAGCACGGGAACGCTCTTGCCGTCCGCATTCAGATAAACGGCAGGCTTTTCCATAAAAGTATGCGAATGTCCTCCCAAAATGACATCAATGCCACGCGTCTTGCCTACCAGGTTCTCGTCGGAAGCGCCTTCGGGATTTGCACTGCGGATACCCAAATGAGACATGCAAATCACAACCTCGCAATTCTCCTTCTCCCTGAGAAGGTCTGTCATTTCCTGGGCCACCTTTATCGGGTCGTTGTAGACAATGCCTACGCATTTATCCGCCTGCACCAGCCCTTCCATCTTGGGGGCCAGGCCGAAGATACCGATTTTCACCCCTTCGCGCACCAAGGTGATATAAGGCTTCACCAGTCCTTCGAGTACCGTACCCGTCACGTCATAATTGGAACAGACCACGGGGAAATCCGCCATACGGAACAATTCCGCCATATTCTCAAGTCCGAAATCAAATTCATGATTACCTATCGTCATGGCATCATAGCCCATGAGGTTCATCATCTTGACCTCCAGCTCGCCTTTGAAAAAGTTATAATAAGGGGTGCCTTGCGAGATGTCTCCGCAATCCAGCAGCAACATATCCGGATGCTTGCCGCGAAACTGCTTTACAAAACCGGCACGGCGCACCACACCGCCCATACCGGCATACTCGTCGGCCGCCTCGGCGCTGATGGGTTCTATACGGCTGTGCGTATCGCTGGTGTGCAGGATAAACAGTTGTTTTCCGGATTGGCCGGACGATACAGAATCGGCGGACACCAGGCAAAGGGGTTCTTCAGTAATGACACGCTCCTCTTGCTGTGCCGATGCGGGGAGCATGAAAAGCAGCAGGGCTGCCAAGGAATATATATGTTTCATAGAACTTCTGTTTTTTTAATGCTTACTCTTTAACGACCACTCTTCCCTCCATGCGCGAAGTCACCTTCTTGCCGGCTGCCGTCTGCTTCTCCACATACTTCATGAACAGACCGCGCAGTGTAGCCCCATCCGGGCACTCCCTTTTATCCGCCTGCAGGAAAGCCGTCATTCCATCGTTTCCATCAGCCAGATAATCAATCGTGGCAACCGTATAGTCACGGTCATCCTCCACCGGCTTGCCGGCAATGGAAGCCTGGAGCAGCTTGCCATCCTTGCTGATTTCCAACTGTATACCACTCACCCCTTCACCAAGTCTCACCGCAATGTTTTCAAACAAGTGCTTCATGGCAGAGCCTTTCATCGTCAGCACACAGAGCGAATTCTCAAAAGGCAATATCTCATAGATGTTTTCGGTAGTGATGTCTCCTTCCGTCAGGGAGTTCCGGATTCCACCGATATTGATTAGCCCCATATCGGCCGGTTTGCCCAGCACTTCCACCGCAGCCTCACGCAGTACATCTGCAATCAGATTGGATAAAAGGCTTTCGGGCCGGAATCTGTCCATCGACATTTCTGCGGTTCCCACCACATGATACATAACGCTGTCCATCCGGGCCTTGTAAGGCGCCAGCAGAGCCACGGCTTCGGCATCCGGCTCGGCATCCCAGACAGAGTTCATGGGAATTCTGCCTCCCTCTACCTTGGTCACTTCGTAAGAAGAATGGCAGGAAACCAATAGAAGCGCAACCGCCAACACTGCCCCCGCAAGGAGACTGAAAGTTTGTTTCTTCATATTCATTTAGTTTTAAATTGCTACAAATATACTTTTCTTTTGCGACTGAGCCACACAATTAACCGATTATTTAGACTTGCGTTTAGCAGAATGAAACGCTCAAAAATCATCCCAACTGGCGAAAAAAAGCTTGAAGCACTTGTGTATCTGGCAAATAATTCGTTCCTTTGCACCGCTTTCGCGCAATCGCTGTCAGGACACCAAGAGAGAAGCCTGGTATGTTGCGTTGTAACGATGAAACAATTTAATAATAAAAACAATGGATTTAATTAAAATTGCAGAAGAAGCATTTGCTACCGGAAAACAGCACCCGAGCTTCAAGGCAGGTGACACTGTAACAGTAGCATATCGTATTGTCGAGGGTAACAAGGAACGTGTACAGCTGTACCGTGGTGTTGTTATCAAGATTGCCGGACATGGAGACAAGAAACGTTTTACAGTACGTAAGATGTCAGGAACCATAGGCGTAGAACGTATTTTCCCGATTGAATCACCGGCTATCGACAGCATCGAAGTGAACAAGGTGGGTAAAGTTCGTCGCGCTAAACTGTACTACCTGCGCGCTCTTACCGGTAAGAAAGCAAGAATCAAAGAAAAAAGAGTTAACGGTTAATTCCAGACTCCTATTTCGAAATAAAAAGGGAAACTGACAATGTCGGTTTCCCTTTTTTAGTGATATACACAGTAGGCATACACACCATGCGATACTCTACTGCTACTCCCTCATTCAAAACATTGTAAGCCTGCGCTCCTTTCCTTTCACATAAGCCTTCCTTCTTGCTGATATGTTAGTTTATCAGCGCCCAACGGCCGTGAGGCGCTCTGCTAACGACCGTCAACAAGGTGCTTTATGGCCGTTAGGCGAACGCCTCACGGCCGTTAAACAGCTCTCATATGCATAGCTTGCCTATACTGAATACCTATCTTATCCATACCAAAAGCCTGACTTCCACCTATTATCGCACGGGCTTTTACGAAGTTAATACCGTGTTTGCAGGAAACCAATAGCTTGTTTACACGATATTGGCAAATTGCTCCATATCCTATTAATTTATTGTACTACAAGATATTAATAGATTATTTGGCGTAAATTTAAGGTGGAAGCAAAAGTTGCTTCCACCTTTTCAAGTTGCTTCCACAGCATCCGCAACCCCGATGAATAAAGGGATACAGAGAATGGGTGGAAGTGTGGAAGCAACTTGTGACATAACTTTATTGCTGAGGAATATGTGCCACCAAAGAAAAAAAGGTGTGTCGAAACTCTCATAAACTAAAAATCACCCTCGCCACAGATAGGTGTAGCGAGGGTGACTTCGATAGAAGGGGAGTTTTGACATATCCCCTCCTTTATCAGTTTCCCTAATATTGATTACTTGATATCTCTCAGCTCCCAGCCAACGCACTGGCACCCAGCACTGCAGCATCAGAGTCCTTCAACTCGGAAGCCAGCAACTTGGTCTTACCTTTGTAGATATTCAATACATTGTCGTCAATGGCTTTCTGGATAGGCTTGAAGATATAGTCGCCCGCCTTTGCCAGACCGCCGAACAACACGATAGCTTCCGGGCTGGAGAAAGCGATGAAGTCAGCCAAAGCCTCACCCAAGATGGTTCCGGTAAACTCAAAGATTTCTTGGGCAATCTTGTCACCCTTCACCGCTGCATCATACACATCCTTGGAAGTAATGTTTTCTGCCGGAATGTCGCGCAACAAACTCGGTTCGGTACTCTTGGTCAAGAACTCACGTGCAGACGCGCCACACCCGTAGCCGAACAATAAGTTTCCAGACAGCCGTGACGTCCGCATCCGCAGAGACGTCCGTTTTCACGACGGATAATAGTATGTCCCAACTCTCCGGCAAAACCGTCATGGCCATATACCATCTGACCGTTAATAACGATACCGCTACCTACACCGGTGCCAAGAGTTATCATGATAAAGTCTTTCATACCACGAGCCGCACCGTAAGTCATTTCACCGATACCGGCAGCATTGGCGTCGTTTGTCAAAGCGGTAGGGATACCCAAGCGCTCTTCAAACATGGCAGCCAAAGGAATTACACCCTTCCAGGGAAGGTTCGGGGCAAACTCAATAGTACCGCTGTAATAGTTTCCGTTAGGAGCACCGATACCGATACCTTTTATCTTGTCTACTCCACCGTTGGCAATAATGAGCGGCAACAGATTCTTGCAAACTTCGTCTACGTAATCATTGACGTCCTCATAAGCTCCGGTTTTGATGGAACTGCTTGCAATAATAGTTCCGCGTGCGTCTACAATACCAAAGACGGTGTTTGTTCCGCCTATGTCAATGCCCACTACATAGGGCTTTTCCATGTTTGAATTCATGATATTACTTTTGTTTAAAGGGTTAGTTAATCACATTCATGGTTACAAAAATCACAAAGAAAAACGACACTGCAAAATCTTTTTTTTAAAAAAGTTTGCAACTTTTGCAACTTTTCGTAGCATTGCTGCGTCTAATAGTGAAAATTAATAAGAGTAAAGCAATAAACAGGGAAAACAGTGATACAACTAAAAGACATTAACAAGACCTACAACAACGGAGCACCGCTGCATGTGCTCAAAGGTATCAACCTCGACATTCAGAAAGGCGAATTTGTTTCCATCATGGCTCATCGGGTTCGGGAAAGTCCACTTTACTCAATATACTGGGTATTCTGGATAGTTACGACACGGGGGAATATTATCTGAACGGTACCCTCATCAAGAACCTCAGCGAAACGAAGGCAGCCGAGTACCGCAACCGTATGATTGGTTTCATCTTCCAGTCCTTCAATCTCATTTCCTTCAAGAATGCAGTGGAGAATGTGGCGCTTCCTCTCTTTTATCAAGGAGTGAGCCGCCGCAAACGTAATGCGCTGGCACTGGAATATCTGGACCGCCTGGGGCTGAAAGAGTGGGCACACCACATGCCAAATGAGATGTCCGGTGGACAGAAACAACGTGTAGCCATCGCCCGTGCCTCATTACCCAACCGCAGATTATCCTTGCCGATGAACCTACCGGCGCGCTCGACAGCAAGACTTCCGTAGAGGTGATGCAGATTCTAAAGGAACTGCACGATACGGGCATGACCATCGTAGTCGTGACCCACGAAAGCGGTGTTGCCAACCAGACGGACAAGATTATCCATATCAAAGACGGTATCATAGGTAGCATCGAGACGAATCTGAACCACGATGCAAGCCCGTTCGGAAAAGACGGATTCATGAAATAATAAAGGAAGAGCCCCCTCCCCCTTTAATTTTTAATTCTTAATTTTTAATTATCAATGATAGACCTTTGGCAAGAAATATACGGAACCATCAAACGCAACAAACTGCGTACATTCCTGACGGGCTTTGCCGTGGCATGGGGAATCTTCATGCTCATCGTGCTGCTCGGAGCCGGAAACGGTATCATACATGCCTTCGAGCAAAATGCGTCGGAGCGTGCCTTGAACTCTATCCGCATCTTCCCCGGCTGGACCACCAAGTCATACGACGGTCTGAAAGAAGGACGCCGCGTCCAACTGGACAACCGGGACATGGATGACACGGAGAAGCAATTCACCGAAAATGTCATCAGTGCCGGTGCCACCGTGCGTCAAAGTAATGTAAACGTCAGCTTCGGACAAGAATATATCAATATCTCTCTGCTGGGCGTATATCCCAACTACACCGAAGTGGAAACCGTGAAAACAGCGGACGGACGTTTCATCAACTACAACGACCTGAAAGACCGACGTAAAGTCATCATCCTCCATAAGAAATCTGCAGATATCCTTTTCGGAAAAACGCATACTGAACCCATCGGACAATTTGTCAATGCCAGTGGAGTGGCCTATCAAGTAGTAGGCCTCTACAATGACCAGGGAGACCGCGAGGCAAACGAAGCGTATATCCCTTCTCCACCTTGCAGACCATCTATAATAAAGGAGACAAGCTGAATAACATCATCTTTACAACCAAGAACCTGCACAGCATAGAAAGTAACGAAGCCTTTGAAAAAGAATACCGCAAGGCTATTGCCACCAATCACCGCTTTGACCCCACGGATGAGAGCGCCATATGGATATGGAATCGTTTCACCAACTATCTGCAGACACAGAATGCAATGGGTATCCTCCGGACTGCAATCTGGGTTATCGGTATCTTTACACTGTTGAGTGGGATTGTCGGCGTGTCGAACATAATGCTGATTACCGTGAAAGAACGTACCCGGGAATTTGGTATCCGTAAGGCATTGGGAGCAAAACCTTTCTCCATCCTTTGGCTGATTATTGTGGAAAGCGTGACTATCACTACGCTATTCGGTTATATCGGTATGGTGGCAGGCATCGGGGTGACGGAATGGATGAACTCTGCTTTCGGTAGCCAGACGATGGATGCCGGCATGTTCCAGCAGACCATGTTCTCCGATCCCACCGTAGACTCAGTATTGCTATCCAAGCTACCCTGACCCTTATCATAGCGGGTACGTTGGCTGGGTTCTTCCCGGCTAAGAAAGCGGTAAGTATCAGTCCTATTGAAGCACTTAGAGCAGATTAAAGATTATGAGAATAGACATAGATACGTGTGAGGAAATCCTCATCACAATAACAAGGAACAAAACGAGAAGCCTGCTTACGGCGTTCGGCGTATTCTGGGGTATCTTTATGCTGGTGGCGCTTATCGGTGGCGGCCAGGGCATGCAGGAAGAACTAAAATCCCAGTTCGAAGGATTTGCAACCAACTCGGGCTTTATCGCTGCACAAAAGACAAGCGAGGCTTATAAAGGTTTTCGCAAAGGACGATGGTGGGATTTGGAGATGGAAGATGTGGACCGTGTACGCAATGTGGACGGTGTGGCGCTTGCCACGCCTTCCATTGCCTTATGGGGACAAGTGGCTGTCTACGGAGACAACAAGTACGACTGTAGTGTGAAAGGCTTGTATCCCGAATATGAACAGATAGAACATCAAGAGATGACCTATGGACGTTTCATCAATGATGTCGACATTAAAGAGTCGCGTAAAGTGTGTGTAATCGGCAAACGTGTTTATGAAAGCCTCTTCAAACCCGGTGAAGACCCCTGCGGCAAATATGTCCGGGTAAATGGTATCTATTACCGGGTTATCGGAATGTGTTCATCCGAAGGCAATGTCAATATACAAGGGCAGGCCTCTGAAGCCATTACATTGCCTTTTTCCACCATGCAACAGACCTACAACCTCGGAAAGAAACTGCATGTAGTATGTTTCATCATGAAACCGGGAGTAAAAGTGAAAGACGTGCAGCCCGAAGTGGAACGTCTTGTAAAAGCAGCGCACTACATTGCTCCCGATGACAAACAAGCCGTCATGCTTCTGAATGCGGAAGCTATGTTCTCCATGATGGACAACCTGATGATTGGAGTGCGCTTTCTAATCTGGATGGTAGGTTTGGGGACGCTGTTTGCCGGAGCTATCGGCGTATCGAATATCATGATGGTAACCGTCAAGGAGCGCACAACGGAAATAGGCATACGCCGTGCCATAGGTGCCCGTCCTAAAGACATTCTGCAACAAATTCTTTCGGAAAGCATGGTGCTGACCACTATAGCGGGTATGGCAGGTATTTCTTTTGCCGTATTTGTACTGCAAATACTTGAAAAGGCCGCCAATGACCCTGGAGTTATCAAAACCCACTACCAGGTTTCATTCGGACTGGCTATCGGAACCTGCATCCTCCTCATCGCATTAGGAGTGCTTGCCGGACTGGCACCTGCCTATCGCGCCATGCAATCAAGCCAATTGAAGCCATCAGGGATGAATAAACTTATAGAGAGACCACTAACCGTAAGCCATGAAATAATGGCTATATCAATCGTAAATAATTAAATCGTAAATATAAGATGAAACAAAGAAAGTTTCTGAAAAT
>ENA-OQCP01001133-OQCP01001133.1-human-gut-metagenome-genome-assembly--contig:-NODE-1133-length-10585-cov-3.361255_pt1 | contig 10585 bp, 13 predicted proteins | sample MGYA00242760_ERZ504583 | MGnify/ENA primary metagenome ERZ504583 (study PRJEB26092, sample SAMD00036308) | human gut metagenome | host: Homo sapiens | study: EMG produced TPA metagenomics assembly of...
AGCGGCTATCCCCACTTTGCGCTGGACGGCAACGCCATCCTTTTCACCACCGAACGCTACGGCATGCGTGCCCATGCCTCATGGGCTCGCTGAACGACGCCATGCTCGTCTTCCTCAACCAAGACGCCTACGACAAATACTGCCTGAGCAAAGAAGACTACGAGTTGCGCAAGGAGCTGGAGAAGGAGCAGAAGAAGTCTGCCGGGAAGGACACCCCCCAAGGCAAAAACAAGGATAAAAAGAAGAAATACGACAAGAAAGACAGCAATGCTGACGAAAAAGATGACCAGCCGAAAGACATCGTCGTAGAGCTGAAAGGCATCGAAGACCGTGTGGTGCGCCTCACCCCGAACTCTTCCGACATGGGCAGCACCATCATCTCCAAGGATGGCGAGACACTCTACTACCTGGCAGCCTTCGAAGGTGGCTACGACCTCTGGAAGATGAACCTCCGCAAGAAGGAAACCAAACTGCTGCACAAGATGGATGCCGGATGGGCAGACATGCAGCTGGACAAGGACGGCAAAAACCTCTTCCTGCTGGGCAGCCGCAAGATGCAGAAAATGGACACTTCATCCGACGCGCTGACCCCCATCACCTTCCAGGTAGATGCCAAGATGGACCTGGCTGCGGAGCGCGAATACATGTTCGACACGTGTACCGCCAACAGCAGAAGCGATTCTACAATACCAATATGCACGGAGTGGACTGGGACAAGATGACCGCCGCCTATCGCCGCTTCCTGCCCCATATCGACAACAATTATGACTTTGCCGAACTGCTGAGCGAATGGCTGGGCGAGCTGAACGTATCTCACACCGGCGGCCGTTTCTATCCCAAAGGGCAATCCGAACCTACTGCCAGCCTGGGACTGTTCTTCGACTGGAACTACACGGGCAAGGGCATGCTCATTGCCGAAGTAGTGGAGAAAGGCCCCTTCGACACAGCCAACACCCGGGTGAAAGCCGGCACAGTCATCGAAAAGATAGACGGCGTGGAAATCACCCCCGATGCGGACTATTACACGCTGCTCAACAACAAGGCACGGAAGAAAACACTTGTTTCTCTCTTCGACCCGCAGACCAAGGAGCACTGGGAAGAGGTCATTATCCCCATTACGAACGGTGCGTTCAGCGATTTACTCTACAGCCGCTGGGTGAAACAGCGTGCGGCAGACGTTGACCGATGGTCGGGTGGCCGATTGGGTTACGTGCACATCGAGTCTATGGGAGACGACAGTTTCCGTTCCGTCTACTCGGACATCCTGGGAAAATACAACAACCGCGAAGGCATCGTCATCGACACCCGTTTCAATGGCGGTGGACGCTTGCACGAGGATATAGAAATACTTTTCAGTGGACAAAAATACTTCACCCAAGTGGTGCGCGGTCGCGAGACGTGCGACATGCCCAGCCGCCGCTGGAACAAACCCTCCATCATGGTGATGTGCGAGGCCAACTACTCCAATGCGCACGGCACGCCGTGGGTTTACAGCCACCGCGGACTGGGCAAGCTGGTAGGCATGCCCGTGCCGGGAACCATGACCAGCGTGTCGTGGGAACGCCTGCAAGACCCGTCATTGGTATTCGGCATCCCCGTCGTGGGCTACCGCCTGTCGGACGGCAGCTATCTGGAGAACTCGCAGCTGGAGCCGGACATCAAAGTAGCCAATTCACCCGAGACCATCGTGAAGGGAGAAGACACACAGCTGAAAGCTGCCGTAGAGGAACTGCTGAAGGAACTCGAAAAATAAGTACCGCCCTGCCCCACGCAGGAATACCGGTCATATAGGCCGATATATATATTAAGATGATGTGTCAAAACGGTTGATGGCACATCATCTTTTTTATATGCCACAAGGAAGCAATACTTTTTCTATCTCACTTTTTTGCACTATCTTTGTGACATAAATTCCTAACTCTTTAACTGATTATGTTTGCTGACTTGTTAAACTCCTCCTATTTCGCGCTCTTTCTCATTGTGGCTTTAGGCTTCATGTTGGGAAGAATCAAGATTAAAGGGCTTTCGCTCGACGTCTCCGCCGTCATCTTCATTGCCCTGCTGTTCGGACACTTCGGTGTCATCATCCCCAAAGAATTAGGAAACTTCGGACTGGTGCTCTTCATCTTCACCATCGGCATCCAGGCCGGTCCCGGATTTTTCGACTCCTTCCGGAGCAAGGGCAAGACGCTTATCATCATCACCCTGCTCATCATCTGCTCCGCCGCCCTGACGGCAGTAGGACTGAAATATGCCTTCGACATCGATACTCCCAGTGTCGTGGGACTGATAGCCGGTGCCCTGACCAGTACGCCGGGACTCGCCGTTGCCATTGACAGCACCCATTCCCCACTGGCATCCATCGCTTACGGTATTGCCTATCCTTTCGGTGTTATCGGCGTGATTCTCTTCGTTAAGCTGCTGCCCCGTATCATGCGCATCGACCTCGACAAGGAGGCGCGCCGGTTGGAGAAGGAACGCCGCAGCCAGTTCCCGGAACTGACAACCTGTCTGTTCCGCGTAACCAACCCCGCCGTCTTCGACCGGAGCCTGATGCAAATCAATGCGCGCGCCATGACCGGAGCCGTCATCTCACGCCACAAGCACAACGAGCAGATAGCCATCCCCACCGCCCAGACCATCCTGCACGAGGGAGACTACATACAAGCCGTGGGTAGCGAAGAGGCCTTAAACCAGCTCGCCGTCCTCGTGGGCGAACGCGAAGAAGGCGAACTGCCACTCGTAGACATGCAGGAGATTGAATCCCTGCTGCTCACCAAGAAGGATATGATAAACAAGCAGCTGGGCGACCTCAACCTGATGAAGAACTTCGGCTGCACCGTCACCCGCATCCGCCGAAGCGGCATCGACCTCTCCCCCTCGCCCGACCTCGCCCTGAAATTCGGCGACAAGCTGATGGTGGTGGGCGAGAAGGACGGCATCAAGGGAGTGGCACGCCTGCTGGGCAACGACACCAAGCAACTGTCCGACACCGACTTCTTCCCCATCGCCCTGGGCATCGTGCTGGGCGTGCTCTTCGGCAAGCTCAACATCTCCTTCTCGGACAGTCTGTCGTTCTCTCCGGGACTGACGGGAGGCATCCTGATGGTCGCCTTGTTCCTGAGCGCCATCGGAAAGACCGGCCCCATTCTGTGGTCCATGTCCGGCCCTGCCAACCAACTGCTGCGCCAGCTGGGACTGCTGCTCTTCCTTGCCGAAGTAGGGACATCGGCAGGACGGAATCTGATGGCCACGTTCCAGGAAAGCGGCTGGCTCTTGTTCGGCGTAGGCGCCGCCATCACGCTGGTGCCCATGCTGGTGGCAGTATGCGTAGGCCTGTTCGTGTTCAAGATAAACATTCTCGACCTGCTGGGCACCATCACCGGCGGCATGACCAGTACGCCCGGCCTTGCCGCCGCCGACTCCATGACGGACAGCAACATACCGAGCGTGGCCTATGCCACGGTATATCCCATTGCCATGGTGTTCCTCATTCTGATAATCCAGGTGATAGCCTCCGCAGTCTATTGACGCATGAAGACGTACAGCCGGACAGAAACCATCGCCCGCATGAACGCACTGGCCGGAGCCAATGTGCCCTTCCTCTTCATCGTAGACTACGCGCAAGAGCAGTCGCACATTGAGCCCCTCGACCGGATAGACCCCGCCACCTGCCTTTTCCAATTCCCGAAGGCAGGCAACACGGAGACGGCTGCAACAGCCCTTGCCAGAAGCACAGCCGCCCGATGCGCCGGCCCTATCCAGTGGGACATCACTCCCCCTTCCCCCGCCGCATACAGACATTCGTTCGACCTCGTGAAGCAAAACCTGCTGGCAGGCAACAGCTACCTGACGAACCTCACTTGCCGGGTACCCGTCACCACCAATCTGACACTGGAAGAAATATTCCTCCACTCCGAAGCCTTGTACAAGCTGTGGCTGAAAGACCGGTTCGTCTGCTTCTCCCCCGAAATCTTTGTCCGCATAGAGAAGGGCAAGATAAAGTCCTTCCCCATGAAAGGCACCATCGACGCTACCCTGCCCGATGCGGAACAGCTCTTGATGCAGGACACCAAAGAGGCAGCCGAGCACGCCACCATCGTCGACCTGATACGCAACGACCTCAGCATGGTTTCGGAACACGTCGAAGTGACCTCCTACCGATATATAGACCGCCTGCAAACCAATAAGGGCCCCATCCTCCAGACCAGCTCCGAGATATGCGGCACCCTGCCCGAAGACTACACCGCACACCTGGGCGACATCATCTTCCGCCTGCTTCCTGCCGGCTCCATCACCGGTGCCCCCAAGCCCAAAACCGTAGAAATCATCGCCCAGGCCGAGGACTACCGCCGGGGCTTCTACACCGGCATCATGGGGCATTATGCCGACGGACAGCTGGACAGCGCTGTCATGATACGCTTCATCGAGCAGGAAAACGGCCAGCTCCACTTCAAGCAGGAGGCGGCATCACCGCCAAAAGCCGGTGGGAAAGCGAATACAACGAAGTAATACAGAAAATATATGTGCCTATTTATTGAAACCATACGCATCGACCACGGAAGGGTCTGCAACCTTTCCCGCCACAACCGGAGGCTGAACGATACCCGCGCCCACTTCTGGCCGGAAAGCACACCGCTGCAACTGTCCGATTATCTGTCGTCTCCCGGCTGTGGAGCAGGCATCACCGGGGCGGGCATCGTCAAGGCACGCGTAGTGTATGGTGAAAAAGGTATTGAAGACCTCAGCTACTCCCCCTACGCCGTGCGGCACGTGCATTCGCTGGCACTGATGCAGGCCGATACCATCGACTACACCTACAAAAGCGCCGGACGCGAACCGCTGAACTGCCTCTTTGCCCTGCGCGGCGCATGCGACGACATTCTGATTGTGAAACAAGGCCTGCTGACAGACACCTCCATCGCCAACATCGCCCTTTCCGACGGTACCCACTGGTACACGCCGGCACATCCCCTGCTGAAAGGGACCAAACGGGCAGCCTTGCTGGAAGAAGGAATCTTGCAGGAAAAAGATATCAGACCGGAAGACTTGCCTTCATTCTCTACTGTCAGGCTGTTCAATGCCATGATTGACTGGGGAGAACTGGAACTCCCCGTACGGAACATCATCCGTAGAGCCTCTACTCGTGCATATCGTTGAGATGTATCTCCAAAGACTTCACCGATATATATATTTCGTACACCGATATGGCCAGCGAAATAATCAGCAATATCAGCGCCAAACCGAAGATATAGGCCGAAAGCAGATGGAGACGGATATAGACAAAGAACATGCTGACCACGCACAGCAGCAGGCTGCCGATGCCCGCCACCTGCATGGCACGCGTCAGGTAGAGCCGCTTCCTCAGGTTGGCAATCTGCGCCGCCTTCACCGAAGACGGGTTCTCCATGTACTGTTCCTTCAAGGTGCGCACCAGTTGGGCATAGGACAAGAAACGGTTGGTATAGGCCAGCATAATCAGCGATATGGCCGAAAACAGCAAGGCGGGGGTGGTTAAATCTATTTCCATAAGAATGATGCTTAATTATATCTATCCGTCCCGATAGCAGGACTTACCTCCGCAAAGATAAACGAAAGATTGAAACCACAGAAACAAGTTTCCTTTTTTCCATTTCCCAAAGATTTATCCTACTTTTGCAGTGACAATAAAAAACTCCTTACCACCGTAACTTAACAAATACGACCATGCGATATACCGTTTCCGCTCCTGCCTCACTGCACGCAGCCATACAGCTCCCGGCATCCAAAAGTATCAGTAACCGGGCACTCATCCTCCACTCCCTTGCCCACGGCAATATCCTGCCCCGCAATCTGAGCGATTGTGACGACACCATAGTGATGACTCGCGCCCTCGACGGAAATCCCGGACATATAGATATCCTTGCCGCCGGCACCGCCATGCGTTTCCTCACCGCCTACCTCAGCGTAACTCCTGGCACCCGAATCATCACCGGTACGCAACGCATGCAGCAACGCCCCATCCGCATACTGGTAGACGCCCTGCGAGAGCTCGGCGCCCGCATAGAATACGTCGGAAACGAAGGGTTCCCTCCCTTGCGCATCACCGGAACAGAACTGACCGGCAGCGAAATATCCCTCGCCGGCAATGTCAGCTCACAATACATATCCGCCCTGCTGATGATTGGTACCGTCCTTCCCAAAGGCCTGCGCCTGCACTTGACGGGTGACATCATCTCCCGCCCCTACATCAACCTGACCCTGCAACTGATGCGCGACTTCGGCGCCCAAGCCGACTGGGTCTCCGAAGATTGCATCACCGTCAGCCCCGGCGGATACACGGATACCCCTTTCACCGTAGAAAGCGATTGGAGCGCCGCCTCTTACTGGTATCAGATGATGGCAATAGAAGGAATTAAAAATGAAAAAATAAAAGGGGGAGACAGAAGTAGCGCAAAAGAAAGTGAAGACAGCACGAAGGAAGAAGCGCACACGGCAGAAATCGAACTGCTCGGTCTCTTCGCCCACAGCTATCAAGCGACAGCCGCGGCGCGGAAGTCTTTACCCGCCTCGGCGTCCATACCGAATATACAGACCGGGGAGTAAAACTGACCCGGAAGGGTACTCCCGCCACCCGTCTCGACGAAGACATGGTGGACATCCCGGACCTGGCGCAGACCTTTGTCGTCACCTGCTGCTTGATGGACATCCCTTTCCGCTTCACCGGACTGCAAAGCCTCAAAATAAAGGAGACCGACCGTATCACCGCCCTCATTACGGAACTGCGCAAACTGGGTTACGTCGTGCGCTCCGAGCAAGACAGCATCTTGTTGTGGGATGGCGAACGCTGCCCGGCAGACGCTGACCCCGTCATCGCCACCTACGAAGACCACCGTATGGCCATGGCATTTGCCCCCGCCTGCCTTGTACTGCCCCAAATACGGATAAATGAACCACAGGTCGTTACCAAATCTTACCCTGCTTACTGGGAAGACTTGCAAAAGGCGGGATTTAAAGTCTGCCAAGATGCAATGCAATCTTAGAATAAAGCTTTTATTCTTAGAAATACAGCCTTTATTCTTAAGAATATAACCTTTATTCTTAGGAATAAAGGATACATTCTAAGATTAGGATGCATCCAAAGTAGTTTTATACTGCGTTCCAGGCAAGTAATGCCTGCGTCGGGTGGAAGTAATCTGCCTACCTGCAATCTGACTCATTATTTTGTCGTGTACAAAACAATGTGTATCTTTGTCCGTTCTATTAATGGAACATGTTTTTCAAGAAAAGGAAGCCCATGTGGATATTGATTATTAGCCTGATTGTCCTTGCCCTCGTGGCAGCCACAGCCGGAATTATACGCAACCGGAAACTGCAGAAGAAGATAGACCGCGGCGAACTGGACGCCATGCCCGAAGTGCAGGAAGTGAATTCCGAATGCTGCGGACAGCATGAAATCTGCGAACGTGACAGCTTACTGGCAGCCGTCAGCAAACAAATTGAATATTACGATGACGAGGAACTGGACAAATACATCGGCACCGCTCCCGATGCCTATACTCCCGAGCAGGAAGACGAGTTCCGCGACGTGTTCTACACCATGCAAGACACGGACGTAGCCGGATGGGTACGCAGCCTGCAACTGCGTGGCATAGCCTTGCCGGACAACATCAAGGATGAAGTGTTCCTCATCATCGGCGAACGCCGTCTCACCCCCCATTCCTAACACTCCACATCCAACTTTTAATTTTTAATTCTTAATTTTTAATTGAATAAATGGAGCTACTGCAATACACTTTTTTCCAACATGCCCTCATCGGCAGTCTGCTGGCAAGCATTGCTTGCGGGCTGATAGGCACGTACATCGTTACCCGGAGACTAGTGTTCATCAGCGGCGGATTGACGCATGCATCTTTTGGCGGTATCGGTCTGGGATTGTATACCGGCATTTCCCCCATTCTGTCGGCAGCCTTGTTTGCAGTCTTGTCCGCTTTCGGTGTAGAGTGGCTCAGCAAACGGAAGGATATGCGGGAAGACTCTGCCATTGCCGTATTCTGGACATTGGGCATGGCACTGGGCATCATGTTCACTTTCCTCTCGCCGGGATTCGCCCCCGACTTGTCCGCCTATCTCTTCGGCAACATTCTCACGATTACCTGGAGCGACATCGCTCTATTGGGAGGGCTCGCCGTCCTGCTGATACTGTTTTTCGCGCTGTATCTCCATCCCATCATCTACGTGGCTTTCGACCGGGAGTTTGCTCGCTCGCAAGGTATTCCGGTGCAGGTATTCGAATATGTACTGATGATGTTCATTGCGCTGACCATCGTGGCATGCCTGCGCATGGTGGGCATCGTGCTGGTTATTTCACTGCTCACCGTTCCGCAGATGACCGCCAACTTGTTCTCGCACCGGTTCCACCGCATCATCTGGCTTTCCATCGGCATCGGTTACCTCAGTTGCCTGGGCGGCTGATGATTTCTTTCTACTTGAATGTCCCCTCGGTGCATCCATTATATTCTTTTCCATCATTATCTATGCCATTTGCAAGACGGGAAAAAGTTTTTGGCTATATTTGCAACGCTAAATCAAAAGACACAATGGAAATCAAAATTCAGTCATTAGACAGATTCACGAAGCCGCCCGCCAGTTCATCGCTGAAATGGGTGACAATACCGTCTTCGCCTCTATGGAAAAATGGGGGCGGGCAAGAGACTTTCATCAAAGCCGTTTGCGAGGAATTGGGCGTTTCCGACGTCATCACCTCCCCTACCTTCGCCATTGTTAACGAATACCGTTCCGACACTGCCGGCGACTGATTTACCATTTTGACTTCTACCGCATCAAGAAGCTGGAAGAAGTGTATGACATGGGGTACGAAGATTACTTCTACAGCGGCGCCCTCTGCTTCATAGAATGGCCGGACTGGTAGAGGAGCTTCTGCCGGGTAATACCATCAAAGTGACCATTGAGGAAATAGAGAACGGAGAGCGGAAAGTCACGTTAGAGAGCTTTGAATAAGGCATGCTTTTCCCCCGCTTTAATTTTTAATTCTTAATTGTTATTTCTGATGAGCCAATACATCGTTCAAGGAATTTTTGCCGTCGCGGGCATCACCGCCTTGCTGGCAGCCATATTGGACTGGAACTGGTTCTTTACTGCCCGAAACACCCAGTTTATCGTACAAAATGTAGGGCGGCGACAAGCCGCCTGTTCTACGGCGTATTGGGTGTCATCCTCATCGGCACGTCCATCTTCTTTTTTCTGAATACGCCACCGGCTACATAAAAACAAAAATCGCGATGAAGCCATGCTCATCCGCGATTTTCCTATACTTTGATACAGACTATTCTTCGTCCAAAGATTCCGTATATTCCATCTCACCTTGTACGATGAAAAGGATTTCTTCCGGATCATAGTCACCCATCTCATCCTTATGGGCTTCCTTGACAATATAGTCCACGATTTTCCCCAAATCAATCTCGATGTACCCATCCGCATCCGGCTGCGCATCAAGGATGCGCTCTCGGAATAGTACTCGTCAATCAAATCGAGAAAATAATAGAACTCGTCGTCAGAGAACTTCTCTTTCAACTCCTGCGGCAAATAATTCTTGATGTACTCGATGGTCTTTTCATCATCGACATCATTCTGCAAAAAATCGTCTTCCATTCCCATACTTACTATTGCTTAAAGGGTTAATGTTATTGACTATTTGACGATTTACGATTTACTATTTGGCTGCGCTATGATGCCGAAAGGGTAAATCGTAAATAGTAAATCGTCAAATAGTACCTTATAATATCGCTTCTATCTTGGCCACGTAAGCAGATTTCGGAGCAGAACCTACTTGCTTGTCCACCAGCTCTCCATTCTTGAAGAACAAGACTGTAGGGATGTTGCGTATACCATATTCGGCAGCCACGTCGCCGTTCTCATCCACGTCACATTTGCCAATGATTACCTTTCCTTCATATTCAGTAGCCAATTCATCGATGATTGGTCCCACCATCTTACAAGGGCCGCACCAAGGTGCCCAGAAATCCATAACTACCGGTTTTCCCTCTGCCAGGATTTCTTGAAAATTGCTGTCTGTAATTTCTAAAGCCATTTCTTTTAATATTAAATGTCAACTATAATTATTAATTTACTGTCAATTGCGTTTTATCAACCTTCGCTTTCGAAGCAAAGATAGTGCAAACCGAATGCAAAACAAAATGAACTAGTTCATTTTTTATGCTGAGATGCAGCCTATCTTCGTTTTCCAACAAAGATAACTAATTAATCCTGAACTCAAGATCCGAACGCTCTTTTAAATAAGTAATCAGTTCACGCCCCACGGAAAGCTTCACGGGACGGGAAATCAAATCGACCGTCATCTTGCTATCCTCATCTCTGACTTTGAAATAAAGCTCCGTACTGCCCGGACGTTCCTTGGTCAGTTCCGCCAGTTCAGTTATCAAAGCCTTGTTCAGCACACTCAGCGGAATGAGAATGGTTATCTTCTCAATCAGTTTCTCCTTGACGTCAGGCAACAGTTCCATGGAGTTATCTTCAGCTCCAACTCATCCTGCCGCCATTGCTTGGGCTGGCAACGGGCTTTGAT
>ENA-OQCP01001134-OQCP01001134.1-human-gut-metagenome-genome-assembly--contig:-NODE-1134-length-10566-cov-1.842322_pt1 | contig 10566 bp, 13 predicted proteins | sample MGYA00242760_ERZ504583 | MGnify/ENA primary metagenome ERZ504583 (study PRJEB26092, sample SAMD00036308) | human gut metagenome | host: Homo sapiens | study: EMG produced TPA metagenomics assembly of...
AAAATTATTGCTTTTTATGAAAAATGTGTTATACTAGAACCCATGAAAGGACGAAAGGTGTTTATATGAAGAATAGAAAAGTTTTCACATTACTGCTTACAGGTATGCTGACCCTTTCCATGGGAAGCACCGTATATGCATCAGGTACAGACGCCGCGATTGCAGAGGCACAGGCGGAGAAACAGGCCGCTGAGGAGGGTCTTGCGCAGGTACAGAGCAGCATCGGCACACTGGAGAGCAAGAAGCAGGAGCTGGAGAGCTATCTGGCTGATTTAAACGCACAGTATGAGGATCTTACCAACAGCATTTCTGAGCTTAGTATCCAGGCTGCTGAGAAGGAAGATGAATTAAATAAAGTAAAAAAAGAATTGAAAAAAGCAAAGAAAGCTTCTGCAGATCAGTATGAGTCCATGAAGCTTCGAATCGCATATATGTATGAAAATGCCGGAACTTCCGCACTGGAGACACTGCTTTCTTCCGAAAGCCTTGCAGAATTCCTCAATCGCGCGGAGAATGCGATCCAGATTTCTACATACGACAGAGACATGCTGGATAAATATGTGAGTCTTCAGAAGAATATCCAGGAGAATGAGAAAAAGGTTGAGACGGAGTCCGCAGAGATCGATGATCTGATGACGGAGCGTGCAGCCAAACAGCAGGAAGTGCAGTCCATGGCTTCCAGCACAAGCGATGATATTAACTCTTATGTAAACCAGATCAGCGCCAGCCAGGAAGAGGCTCAGCAGCTGATGGCAGATATCAGTAATGCAGACAGCAGTATTACCGCTCTGGTACAGCAGGCAGAGGCGGAGAAGGCTGCAGAAGAGAAAGCTAAGGCTGAAGCGGCAGCAGAGGCTGAGAGACAGGCAGCAGAAGCGGCAGCCCAGGAAGAAGCCGATCAGGATAACGAGGACAGTGAAGAGGCTGATTCTGACGATGATTACGGCTATGATCCGGAGGAGGATACAACCGAGTCTTCCAGCAGTTCTACAAGTACAGACATTGTTGTAGAGGAGGAAGAGGAAGCGGATGATGTACAGTCCGGAAGTTCCGAAGATGTTTCCGAGGACAGCTCCCAGGAGGAGGTTTCTGAGGAGGTTTCCAATGATGAGACAGCTTCCGAGGAGACGGAAGATGCCTCTGCGGATACGTCCGATTCCGGTTCTTCCAGTCAGGGAACATATCTTGGAAACTTTACACTGACCGCATACTGCAACTGTGCACAGTGCTGCGGTACAGCCGGCAATCTTACCGCCAGCGGAACAGTTCCGACAGCAGGACGTACCGTTGCTATGGCAGGTGTTCCGTTTGGGACCAAGCTTCTGATCAACGGTACTGTTTATACGGTAGAGGATCTGGGAACTCCTTACGGACATGTGGATATCTATTGTGGAAGTCATTCTGAGGCATTAAGCTTCGGACTTCAGTCTGCAGATGTATATCAGGTGGGCTGATCCGGAAAAATCCATAGGAGAATATTTAAGAGAAACACAGCGCTGCAGGATCGTATGCTGATCCCTGCAGCGCTGCTTTTGTATGCATGACGCAGATATGTGTTTCGTGAAGTGTAGTGTGTGGAAATTCACAAATTTCCTGCAATCCGGAGATTTTACAGATACGGCGTACCCGGGATCTCCGGATAGGTTCCCATACCGATGAGAAGCTCAAGGCCTGTCTGACGGCCTTCCAGTACAGCAGCTTTTACAGCACTGGCATCACCGGAGATGGCGATGATCACTTCATTGGAATGACTGGTACCGATATTCGGAGTCATATATTGTGTAATGGATACTGCTGCGGATTTCACGGCATTATCTGCCATCACAAGACCGATAGCAGCCGGAGAACCTGCCATGAAACCAAATGCTTCACCCAGAGGTGTGCCGAAGGTTTATGGATAGCAGGACCTGCACTTGCGGAAAAAGCAAACTCCAAGTGGCCGGATTCGCTGATGTAGACCTCACCTGCATATTTGTTAGTCAGTTCCAGAGCCAGAGAAATGGCGTGACGCACGTCGGATACATCATTTCCGCCAAGGACGATATAGTTTCCATGACCGCCCCAGCCCTTGGTGTCTCTTGGAAGTTCAATGGAAAGGACTTCTGTATTTGTGGCTTTTACTGCATCGTCAATAGCTGTGATCTGACCGGCAGCGCCTGTTCGGGAACTGAAAAGCCCCAGACAGTGGTATTGGGTACCTACGTTCATCTTTTTAAGCAGAGAATCATCAACTCCGGAGATCACGAGTCCGATTGTGTCAAGGACTGCGTCCCTACAAATTCAGTCCGTGTGCAGTTGGTGCTGATGTTATGAATATCGTGTATATCCATGTGGAAAAATCCCCCTTTTTGCTGAAAACTCATTGGTTTCAGTATAGCATCAGAGAGGGGAATTTGAAAGTGAAAATTGACAATATCATTTGTAAATGGCAGGTTTACATAGTTGTAAACGGCATTGTAAAATGTAAACTTAAAAAATAAAATTAAGTTGACATTAAAATCCTGCTGTGTTAAATTGTTAACAGCGAAAGAGCGGATATCATTTATAAAGGACAGGAATGATCTTCCGACAGGAAAAGCAGAAAAGGAAAGAGAGGATACAGATTATTATGACAACAGTGGCAGCAGGCAGAAGCAAGACGTATGATCTTGTTTACATTGCAGTTTTTGCAGTAGTGATGGCAGTTTGCTCATGGATTTCCATTCCGGCACAGGTACCGTTTACTCTGCAGACATTCGGAGTATTTATGGCAGTTGGTGTGCTTGGAGGAAAAAGAGGAACTCTGGCAGTTCTGGTTTACGTTCTTCTTGGAACAGTAGGAGTTCCGGTTTTTGCAGGATTTTCCGGAGGCATTGGAGCTCTTCTCGGAAATGCAGGTGGATATATCATTGGATTTATCTTTTCCGCACTTGTTATGTGGGCAATTGAGCACGTTTTTGGCAGAAAGCCGGTTGTTCAGATCATTTCCATGATCGTTGGACTGATCGTATGCTATGCCTTTGGAACCGCATGGTTTATGTTTGCCTACACAAGAAGCACAGGTCCGGTAGGCCTTATGGCAGTTCTTGGCTGGTGTGTGTTCCCGTTTATCATTCCGGATCTTATCAAGATCGCACTGGCTTATGTTTTATCAGGAAAGGTACGTAAATATGCAAGATAAAAGCAGTGCTGCGGCATATGCTTCTGATGAGGCACAGAGGAAATGGTCATTCCGCTGCGCCCTCATCATGGTATGTGCCTGGCGTATTTTAAGGGGGAAGGCTACAGTAACGGTTTTACTGCACATATGGCCGAGATGCTGAAGATTTTTCTGGAGGGAAAGAAAATAAGGCTTCATGTGGATAACGGATGAGATCTGCTCTGCCTGTCCGAATAATCTGGGGCGGACATTGTGAAACCGGAGATAAAGTGGCAGAGTATGACAATGCCGTGCTGGAAAATGTGGACTGAAGGCCGGACAGACATTGCACTTCAAGCGAATTTACAAAAAAAAGTCCAGGAAAAAAATCCTTGCGATGGATAAACGTAAGGAAATCTGTGGAAACTGCCAGTGGAACAGTATCTGCGAAGAACAGAAGAGCCGCTGGGCATAAAAGAAAGCAAAAATATAGAAATATAAAAAAGTATATGATCTGAGAATGCCGGAGGAAATGGCAATGGCTGTTGCATTTCCTGAAATGATGTCTTGGAATATATACTTTTTGTTTGAAATATTAGATAATAATATAAATATTTTGAAAACAATTTTTAGTTGAGAAAAAAACAACAATAACCGTGAGGCTTTTTTGCCAGATATGTATAGACAAATAATTTAAGCATTGATAAAATGACGATATGTTAGTTTGGACAAACTAAAGCGTGCTTGACAGAGCACTTCTGCAGAAACTGACATATGTTGAATATTCTGCAGAAGAAATTTCAATTAACCAGAGCAGCTGTAAGGTCATGATCTGGTATAAAGTCGTGTAATATAAAAGACAAAGAGGAGGACAGGTATGCATAAGTGGAAGCTTTTTAAGAAGTCAGCTGCACTCGTTCTGAGTTCAGCGGTGATCGCGTCAGGAGCGCCGGTAACGGCAATGGCGTCTGAGGCGGAAGTTTTTAGTGACGTGTCAGAAGAAACACAAGGAGAGACAGCACAGGAAGAAGGAGAGAACGAGGATCAGGAGTCTGTTTCCCAGGGCCAGCCGGAAGTTGGTGAAGCTGATATTCAGTCGGAAGAGCCGGAAGAAAGTGATGCAGAAGCTATTCAGGAAGAAGTAGCAGAAATTCAGCAGAAGAGATTCAACAGGAAGAGGAACCGCAGATCCAGGAGGATACAGAAGAGGCATTCGGTGATGGAGAAGCATTTATGGCAGAAGCAGGCGAGGTTCTTCAGGATGCTTCTGAGATCACTGTTGCAGGAGTGAAATATCTCTGGTCCATGCAGCCGGTAGAGGGATATACACAGATAGGAACAACAGGCGTTTATGTAAAAGTGGCAGATGGACAGACCGCTCTGAACGGAAAACTGTACGGAACGACAACTTTAAGTTATTCGGAATTTTATGCCGGGGATACCACTCAGGAGAGCTATGACGCTATCACTTCGGCAACAACGAGTAAAAATCAGATTTTTGCTAATGAGGACAGCACAGAGGTGACCTCTTCCGGATATCAGATCCAGGGTGTGAAGAATGTAAGTGTTGCAGTGGACGCGGAAACCTATGTAGATGCACAGGCGCTGAAAGCTGCTTCCAAGCTTCCGAGAGAGGGTGTCTATACAGAGGCAGCAGATATTACGCTGAATGAAGCACCGTCACAGGAAACAGGACAGTATAAAACTCTGAATACAGACGGAACATACAGTGCAACAAAATTCGATGTAAAAGCAACGGTCACAGATGCATCCGCCCAGATCCAGGCACCGTCGATCTGGGGTGATTACATGCTGGTGGTAAAAGAAGCCGGCACAAAATATCTCCGCAATTCCAGACAGGGTGATTTTGCTGTAGGCGGAAATACACTGGGAGTGATCCTTGAAACTGCCAGTGGTAAGAAGGTAGGACTTCGTCATACCTATGAAATCTGGGTACAGCCCTACGAACTTGCGTTTTCAGCAGGATCCGGGCTTATCGGGGAAAAAATTTCAAAGGTGACTTATATTACTCCGGACGGCTCCTATGTATATGAGTTCGGAGACAAAGCTCCTCTTGTAAAAAAACAGCCTGAAGCAGGAATGAAGGTACAGGTAGCTTTTGTAAAAGAAAATACAACCCAGGTTAAAGTTGATAACCTTGACAAATATGAAAACCCTAAGGTTTCCGTATACTATACAACAGGAAGTGGTCATGGTAAAAAAACAACATATGTTGTAGATCATGCAGCGGCAGAGAATGGGGTGGTAACCTTTGACAGCAGTGTAGCCAGGGCCGGGGATGAGATCTACACGGTTATGATCTCAAGCGACAATTATGTGGATATGACAAAAAATATCACACTGACAGGCCAGCCGATCACGGTTTCCAATGTTTCCTATTATTGGGTAAAGGGAGCGTTGGATGGATATACACAGATCCCGGGAACAGATATTTATTATAAGGTGGCAAATGGACATCAGGCACTGACAGGAACACTTTACGGTACGGCATCTCTGTCATACGAGGAATTTTATGCGGGAGATGCAACGAGCCGCAAATATGATTCCGTTACATCTGCCACAACCAGAAAAAGCACTGCTTTCGGAAATGCAGATGTTCAGAATCTGACAGAAAATGGCTATGAGATCGCAGGAGTAAAAAAAGGTTAATGTAGCTACAGATGCAAAAACGTATGTAGAGGCGCAGATCCTTTCAGAAGCGGGAGAGCTTCCGGAAAGCGGAGTATATACAGAAACAGCAGGGATCACACTGGGACGTACTCCGACGGTAGAGCTGGGCAGTATAAAACACTAAATACAGATGGAACATATAGTGCTACAAAATTTAATGTAAAAGCAACTGTGACAGATGCGGAGGCAACACTCAAAACATCTTCTCGCTGGGGAGATTATGAGATTGATGTAAAAGAAACCAGCACAAAATATCTCCGCAATACAAAGAGTGATTCCGATTTTGCAGTTAACTCCGGGATTCAGGGAATGATCCTGGAAACAACAGACGGCGGAAAATATGGCATGCGTCATATGAACGAGATGTGGCTGAAGGTGTATAAGGTTGCCTTTGCAAAAGATACAGGTCTTGAGGGAAAAACCGTTAAACAAGATCACGTACATTATGGCAGACGGCGCGTATGTATATGAATTTGCAGATGGTATTTATGTTAAACCGCAGGCAACAGAAGAGATGGCTGTTTCTCCGGAATTTACGGACAGCACCCATGTTAAGCTTGCAAATCTTGATAAATACAAAAATCCGAAGGTATCTGTTTTCTATACAACAGGTGTCGGACATGATTCAAAGACAACATATCTTGTACAGGATGCAGTAACTACAGATGGAGTGGTTGCTCTGGATTCCACTGTAGCGAGACCGGAAAATGAAACCTATACAGTAAGAGTTTCCAGTGATGATCATGCAGATGTTTCTGTTCAGCTGGTGTATGGAACAATTGCCTTTAAAGAAAAGTCGGGAATTCTTTACATTGGAAGTTCCAGACAGCTTGAAGCTACAGGTGAGAACTGCAAAGATGTAACATATTCTTCCAACAATGAAAAAGTTGCATCTGTGGACGCAAACGGAAAAGTAACTGCAAAGGCAGCGGGAACAGCCGTGATCACGGCAACATCTGCAGCAGGAAAGACTGCACAGTACAAACTTACGGTAAAAACTCCATCTGTAAAAATGAATGCATCAGCGAAAACGCTTTATGTAAAAGGATCTCCAGCTACGGTGACGTTGAAAGCAACGACCGCAGGTGTTACCGGAAAAGTAACCTATACAAGCAGTAAACCATCTGTTGCAGCTGTAGCCGCAAATGGAAAGGTAACTGCAAAGGCGGCAGGTACAGCTGTGATCACAGCGAAATGCGGAAATTATAAAGCAACCTGCAAGATCACAGTCAAGAAGCCGGCTGTAAAAGCTTCGGCTTCAGCGAAAACTGTATTTGTGGGTGGAACAAGCCAGATCAAAGTGGAAAAAACAGGCGTTAGCGGAAAAGTTACTTATACAAGCAGTAATAAATCCGTTGCAGTGGTAAGCGCAGGCGGAAAAGTAACAGCAAAAAAAGCAGGAACAGCTACAATTACAGTAAAATGCGGAAGCTACAAAGCAACCTGCAGGATCACAGTAAAAAAAGGCAGCCTGAAGATCACATCCAAAACAGCTGTAAGTGTAAAAGCAAAGAAAACAACAGCCATCAAGGCAACTGCTACTTCAAAGGCAAAGATCACCTACAGAAGCAGCAATACAAAAGTTGCTACTGTAAGCAGCAAAGGTGTTGTTAAAGGTGTGAAAAAGGAAAAGCTGTTATCTATGTAAGCAGCAACGGAATCACAAAAAAAGTAACAGTTACAGTGAAATAAGCATATATTTCACCTGAATATATTTGATATGTTATAAAGAACCTTTCCCAAAACTGCTTCGGGTCTGCGAAAATGCATGCCCGAAGCAGGAAAAAGAAAAAATTCGATTTTTTTGAAAAATTTTAATTTTTTCTATTGACAAAGTACAGAAACTCTAATATAATAGCTCTTGCAGTTGAGCAAAACACAAACAACTGAAACAGAATAACGAAGCGTGGCTCAGTTTGGTAGAGCGCTGCGTTCGGGACGCAGAGGTCGCAGGTTCAAATCCTGTCGCTTCGACTAAAGCTTTGAGAATCCCTTGGTTGAGGGGTTCTTTTTTGTGTTTGTACATCCTGGAGCTTTTTTCAGTTGATGGAATGATTTCTCTCGATTTTCATATATATTAACGAAACCGAAATACCGGAGGGACGTGCGTTGGCTGGATATCAGCGTTTTGTTGCGTATGTGTACGAGTATCGGAAAGGAAAAAAAGATGGCAGCAGCGGTTATGTGAGGGTGGAGGCCAGAGATAGGAAATGCCGTGTGGAGGTTCATCTGCGCTGCGTTGGACTGGAGCCTGGAAGTCGGTGCAGAGTGTATGGGTTTGTGCGGCAGGAAGGGTTGATGGATGGTATTTTGATCGGAAGCTGTGTTACCGGGCGGGAACGGATCGAGTGCGCACTGGAGACGGATACAGGGGATATTGGAGGCATGGGAAAAAGTCTTCAGGAGCTTGGAGGACTGCTTCTGATCTCCGATGCCGGCGGATTCTGGGGAACGGAATGGGATGATCAGCCGATCCGGCCGGAGAATTTCCGCGAGTGGAAGAAAAAAGGAACGGAATATCAGAAGGCGGCGGAGAAAAAAGGCAGAGAGCGGGAAGAAAAGGAAGAAGAAAATCAAAAAGATGGAACCTTGCCAGAAGTGCAGGAAAATCAGAAGGAGTCAGACAGGATCATGACGGTAGAGGAAGTTCAGGAGGAGGTATTGAAGGCATCGGAAACTGGAAATTCATATCAGGCTCCCGGTCCGCATCCGCCGGAACCACCGCGACCAGGTCAGCCATCACCGCATCCGCCGGGAACCACCGCGACCTGAGCCATCTCGTCCACTTCCGGGAATACCCTGTGATGATCCCTTTAACGACGGCTATTTCACAGACTGCAGCAAGATCAGACCATCGGACTGCAGTGCCTTATGCAGAAAAAACGGCTGCTTCTGCAGCAACCGTTTTGTCATGTACGGATATCAGAATTTCGGCCATCTTCTGCTGTGCAGAAATCCCCGGGGACAGTACATACTGGGAGTACCCGGTGGATACAGCCAGCAGGAACGGTTTATGGCCAATATGTTTGGCTTTCCCTACTTTAAGGAATGTCCGGATATTCATATCCCAGGCGGAAAGGGAGGATACTGGTACTGTTTTATTAACATCTGATCAGAAAAATTTCGGCATCCATGCAGATAAGCAAACAGTTTTGCAAATCCGCAGATCACAGCTCCATACCACGAATTTCTACTACCGGGATCGTCTGAGACAGGATATCCCGGTAGTTTTTCATTTCTTCCTCGGAGCAGGCAGAGAATCCCGGTATCAGAACTCCATCGGAATCCCGGTAAGCCTGGAGATAATAAGCTTTTGCACCGCTTAACCACCGGCTGATCTCCTGAAAATCTTTTTCGGAATGAAGTTCCCTCACAACTGTTGTACGAAATTCATAATCAAGGTGTCCGTCCAGCAGCCATCCGGCAGTTTCCCGGATCCCATCCAGATCAGCATGTACACCGGTAAGCACATGATAGTTGGAAGGACAGGCCTTGATATCCATGGCAACCTTGTTGATCAGGTCAGCTGCTGCGAGATTTTTTACCACGGAGGGGCGGGAACCGTTGGTATCGAGCTTCACATCATAGCCCAGTTCCCTGATCCTGCTGAGAAATTCCGGCAGCTCCGGTGCAAGTGTGGGTTCACCGCCGGAAATACAGACGCCATCGAGAATCCCCTTTCTTTTTTTTAGAAAAGCCAGGATTTCCTCCTGGGAATATTCAGGCTGGGTGTCAGGCTCTACGACAAGAGCTCCATTCTGGCAGAATGGGCAGCGGAAGTTGCAGCCGCCTAAGAATATGGTACAGGCTACCCTTCCCGGATAATCCAGCAGGGTTGTTTTGTTAAATCCACATATTTTCATAGGAAAATCCCCTTGTTTCTCTTATTTATGATACTACAAGCATACTCTCCCCCGAAAAAAGCTGCAAGCCTTTTTAACCGAATCAAGTAAGTTTCCTGCAAAGTTGCGAAAAGCAATAAGCAGGTTTGGGGGCTTGCTCATGGAAGAAAAAAAACATATAATTTATTCCAATAACAGTCCGATATTACAGATGAAAGGATGTTGACATGGCAAAACATACATTGTTGAGAAAACTGGAAAGCCTGTGGGGAATTCCCATTTTTTATGCAGATGAAGCAGGAGAAAATATCCGGAGTCTTGGGGTTTTTCCCGAAAAACAGAATTCCAGCTGACTGTATCAGAGGAATTGCGCCGGTCCCTGATCTGCCAGACAAAAGAACAGAATGTACCGACTATTTATAAGGCTTTTGATAAAATTTATTTCTTTTGTGTTCAGAGCGGCCAGGATTTCTATCTGTCAGGTCCGGTATGTGCAGAAGAGCTCAGCTATGTGGAAATACATCAGTTTATAAGAAATATCACATGTCAATGAAGGAAGAACGCCATCCGGACAAAATGACACTGAACCGAATGTTGAATTTCGTAAGTTTTCTGTATGAGCTTTTGGAGGGAAAGGATATTCAGCCGGACGATCTTATGGAAAAAAATAATCTCATCGAGGAAAAAGAAGCTTGGGAGGAGGGGGAAACAGTTCGCATTGAACTGGACGACTCGGATGCGGCAGCCTACCATCATACATATATGGAAGAACGATATGTACTGGATAGCATACGTGAAGGAAATGTGGAAGAGGTTAATGAACGAGCCACGGCACTTTTGGAAAAAGGAGGGATCCTTTCCAGAAAACATTTTAATCATCAGAGGAATCTGGCTATTGTGACAACTACACTGGCA
>ENA-OQCP01001135-OQCP01001135.1-human-gut-metagenome-genome-assembly--contig:-NODE-1135-length-10558-cov-1.978813_pt1 | contig 10558 bp, 16 predicted proteins | sample MGYA00242760_ERZ504583 | MGnify/ENA primary metagenome ERZ504583 (study PRJEB26092, sample SAMD00036308) | human gut metagenome | host: Homo sapiens | study: EMG produced TPA metagenomics assembly of...
TGTGGACTTCACTGCCAAGCACAATGTAATCACGATGGATGAGCGCATCGACAAGAGCCTCTGTCACAGCTCGTTCAGCATAATCCGGCTTGTCTACCCGATACTGAGCTTCTTTAATAAATCGCACTTTAGAATTATTGCGAATAAATTCACTGCCGCTTTTCAGCAGATAAATCAGATTCCCCTCGTATTCCTTATCATCCAGAGCATCATCAAAGATAGAACCTTTTTCTAAGCCGTTCCACCTGGTACAAAACATACGGGAGTTATAAACCGTGTGCTGATCGGTCATGAGCTTCCCGGCATTGGTCAAGAATCCATTTTTGTCAGCCAAACCAAAGGAAACATAATCGGATGGCTCAAAGCGGAGACCGGTTCGTTCCAGATAGGTTGCCTCCAGAAGTGTAAAGCTGGCTTCCTGATGTTCCGTTTGACGCACCAGATATTTCCCCGATAAAATATGATCCGATGAATCCTTTATTTCTGATAGCAAAGTTGCTATTTATGCCTGCTGGAAAAAATATTAGACTAAGAAAACGAATTGCAACTGAATTTATCTCAATTATTAGAGATGATTTTAGAATTATGGTGTCAGATAATATTCAAAGTTATGATGTTCTTTCTGCGGTTAATTGTTGTCGTCATATAGATGCGGATGGAATAATCTGTTTAAGTATTGCAATACAAAAAGTTTTTGCGTTATTAAACATATGCGTAAGTAAAGAATCATCATTGTCAGAGTTAAAAGCTTCTTTTTTGATGAAATCTGCTCAAGAGTGAAGAGATATTCGCTTGCCACAGATTTTGAATCAATCAGTAAGTAATTTGGAGATAAAAATGCTGTGGTAATTTCGACTCTTCATGGAGTTAAGGGTGAAGAATATACCACGGTTATTGCTGCTGGGTTGTTTATTGTGACGGGCCAAAGTCCGAGTTTGCTCGGGATGGATAAAATGCTGCAAGAATGGAAAGGCGCAGACCAGTTTATTATTGTCAAGGTACCTGGTTTGAAAAATTGATGGCGGAATAATAAGATGCTGTGATAGAATGAAGAAAATGATTGGATGTGCAAACTGGAAGTGTTGTTTGATGTTAAGCACGCTACAGTAAGCGAACATATTTCAAATATTCTTGCTTCAGGAGAACTGGATGAGACTTCTGTCGGTTTTTCCGACAGAAGTACAGGGGGACGAAAACCCCAAATTTATAATTTGAATATGATTTTGTCTGTCGGATATCGAGTTAATTCTAAAAGAGGTATAGCTTTCAGAAAATGGGCAAATAATGTCCTTAAACAGTTTATTTTGCAAGGCTATGCAATCAATGAAAAGCGTCTTCAGGCGCTTAAGAAAACAGTTGATATTCAGTCAAGGATGCTTGCAGATGCACTTGATATAGAGGAGAAAGAATTGCCGCATCACTGTTCCTGGAATTTTTAGACAAGAACAATGCGTTGTTCTTGGATAGAGAGAAGAGACTTAGTGATGGAACGTTGGTAGCAATTACATTGATGATTGCAGAATCAAAACCAGAAGAAAAAGAGGTGATGGTAAAACTGGTAATGAATCTGTTGAAATTATAGTGGCATTGCATTGCTTTTATATTATAACTATATGATGAGATGAACCAACCTTGTGCCAATAGGCACGAAGTTGGCACAGTCACTATGGTGTCAGGAGAAAGTGTAGCCTGCTTCATATTTTTATTAGTGCATTACATAAAAATACGCACATACGCATAAACAAGGAATGAATATTGAAACGTATTTTGTTTTATGACAGAATATCATTACTAAAAAAAGTGCAGATGCGGAAAATCCTTTTTGCTGTTTACAATATTTACTGGAGAATGGAGTTGGCTCTGATCATATTGTTGAAATTGCATTGGACGGTATAGAGAACGAGGAATTAAGAGATCCCAAGATGCGTTTTTGATTTCCAAGGCAAGCCGTTACGACATTAAGGGAGGGATTTGCATGAAAAGAAATTACTGGGCGTTATTAGTTTTTGTGTTAATAATAGTATTGCAGTGGATTGGATTAGGATTTTACGGTCAAATAAGGTTTATTTTTTTGATAATTATATTAGTTCTAATTGTTTTATTGGCAATATTATTGCGGAAATAGTAAAAGTGAATAGCGAGGTGATTGTATGAAAAAGTTAATTGCATCAGTTTTGACATTAGTTTGTATTCTTACTTTGGCAAGGTGTGGAAAATCAGATAGTGGTGACTACCCTGCAACTATAATGGTAAATGGTACTAACTACTATTCCACTGATCATGCTGTTCCTGTTGAAGTGGACGAGAGTGTTATTCAATATACTACTTCTTATGCAGAAAACGGCATACCTCAAAAAGATGGCGAAGCAATTTCAACAGAGATTTAGGAACACCTTATGCAGTTATTGAGGATGACAGTGTAGTTGTCCTTATAGATAATGAGTGGATAGAGTTCAAAGCAAAGTAAGATAACTTCAAGTCTGATGAAGAGCGCGAAGCGTGAAAGAAAATACAGAAAGAGGCTAGATACTATCCTGAATTTCTATAAAAAATTGATTCAGTTAAGAAAAGAACTGCCGGTTATTGCAAATGGAACCATTTACTCTGATGGAAAAGTAGATGGAACGTTGAGACCATACGAGTGCAAGGTGATGCGTTCCATCTAGAGAGTATAAATTATGTAGAGAAAGAATCAATTGAGGTTAGGATAAGAAATTCAACTTCAACTGAAATTAAACTATATGAAGCGATTCCTGCGTCTTCTTCCCCTTGCAAAGAATAAATAACATAGCTAAGAGAACAAGTGGAAAGATAAGACCAATTCCCATTCCAACACGGATATTATTATCAGAATTCTGGGTAACATAACCTACAATACCAGGTCCAATGCTGCCTCCCAAATCGCCGGCCATGGCGAGCAATGCAAACATTGCGGTTCCACCGGCCGGCATTTTTTTTAGATGTAATACTGATCGTTCCAGGCCACATGATTCCAACCGAAAAACCACATACAATACAACCGGTTAACCCGATTACCGGATTTGATGATAAGGTGGTTAAAAGATAACAGATCACACAGAGGATTCCGGAACCTGTCATAAACTTCATCAAATCCATTTTTTCACCATATTTTCCAAAAATCAAGCGACTTATTCCCATTGTAATTGCAAACATGCAAGGCCCAATCAAATCCCCAAAAGTTTTAGAAAGTCCCAGTGCAGCTTCGGCATAGGCTGATGCCCATTGTGCCATAGCCAATTCAGATGCTCCTGAACAAATCATCAGGCAGATTGCCAGCCAGACAACAGGAGTTCGGAATAACTGTCTGACGCCCATTCCATTTCTGTCATTTACTAAATGTTCTATCGGACAAGTTGCGAAATTATATATATTAATCGCCGGAATAAGTGCCCACATGACTGCCAGCCATTTCCAACTATTCATCCCGAACAGGAAGAAAAATAAGCTCGAAATCAGTATGGTGGCTGCCGCACCCCAACAGTAAAAGGAGTGAAGCAGGCTCATAGTTGCTTCTTTATTTTTAAACGGGCATGCTTCGATGATAGGACTGCAGAGAACTTCGATCAATCCACTCCCCACAGCATAGATGATTACACTTATAATAATTCCGGTAAAAGGATTCGGTAACAGATCAGGAAGAAATGCAAGTCCAACTAATCCGGCAGCAGCACATATTTCAGAAGTTACGATACATACACGATAACCGATTCGATCTACAAACTTCGCACAAAATAAGTCGACTAAAAGCTGTGTGAAGAAAAAGAATGTAGATATTAAAGCAATGTTACCCAATGAAATATCATAATCATTGTGAAATTTTAAAAATAATAGTGGTGCGAAATTTGCGGATATCGCCTGAGTGACGAGTCCCAGATAACATGCCACTTTTGTTTTTTGATAATCTGGCATAACAGAAAACTCCTTTGTTCTTTTTATACCGTATTATATATTAGATAACAAGAAAAAACATTGACTTATATCGCATAAATATTGTATTATATCGTAAATCCAATAAAAAGGTTGTTGTGAGGAAAGATATGGCACAAAATAAAATTGTAACAGATGAGAATTTAATGGAATCAGCAAAACATGGGACGGACGGTTATCCGTTTAAATGCTATTTTGAAAAGTTATCACAATTTGATTTTCATTGCATTGACTGGCATTGGCATACAGAATGGGAATTTGTATATGTTGAATCCGGAAACATGACGGTATGTGTTGGTGAATCGATGTTTTCACTATCAAAGGGAAATGGTATTTTTATAAATTCAAAGATTTTGCACAAATTTTATTCCAGTGATGAAACTGTCATCCCCAATTTCCTTTGTATGCCGTCCTTTCTTGCGCCGGAAAATAGTTTGATCTATCAAAAATATATTCAACCGATTGTTTCATCATCGTTGTCATACTTGATCTTAAACGGGGAGAATTTATGGCAAGGAGAGGCATTAGAAATTATGAAGCAAATATTTCTGCACAGGATAGAGAAGGTGATGGTGAGTTGCTTACATCAGTCTTATGCAGAAATTATGGCTGATTATTTATGAAAATATTGACAAAACATGTATGGAAGAGCAAACGGACGATTCCGGAACAGCTCAGGCACGCTTGCAGCTTATGATGCAGTTTTTGCACCAGAATTATGCAGAAGATATTTCTTTGGAGGAAATTGCCTGTTATGCTAATATTAGTAAAAGTACGGTGTTGAATCTTTTTAATAGATTTTTACATATCACTCCGATTAATTATTTGATTGGTTATCGGCTGAAGAAGGCAGCATTGTTGATTAAAAATACAGAGAAAAAAATCAATACGATTTCTTACGAAACAGGGTTTCATAATGTAGATTATTTTTGTAGAGCATTTAAAAAGAGTTATAAAATGACTCCAACAGAATATCGGAAAAGTAAAAATTCAACAGTACAATAAAGTTAGACTAGAAGAGGAGAATGACATTATGATAATTAGAAAATATACAGAAAAAGATATTTCCGAGATGGTTCATATCTGGAATGAAGTAGTAGAAGATGGTGAAGCATTTCCACAGGAAGAGTTCCTGGATGATAAGACAGGGGCAGAATTCTTTGCATCACAGACCTATTGCGGTGTTGCAGATAAAGATGGGCAAATTGTAGGGCTTTACATCCTGCATCCCAATAATATCGGCCGCTGCGGCCACCTTGCAAATGCAAGTTATGCAGTGGATTCAACTTGCCGTGGAAAGCATATCGGTGAGAAACTCGTAAGTGACTGCCTTGTACAGGCAAAGCTGCATGACTTTAAGGTTTTACAGTTCAATGCAGTGGTAGAAAATAATGTTCACGCACGTCATTTGTACGAGAGATTAGGATTTGTGCAGATTGGAACTGTACCGAATGGATTTCGTATGAAAGATGGGACATATCAGAATATTTGTTTGTATTATAAGGAAGTGTAATAATTAAACAAATGTTAACTTAGAATAAAAATAAGTTGACAATTAAATAGACACAAAGACAAAAAATTATCGACAGTAAGTATGGTGTTGTATTTTTTGATTTAAGCATTGTTTTTCTCCTAAGATTTCGCAGGCTTGAGAAATAATACTGCGAGGTTATTTAATTTGCCGGGGGATTTTCTGCAATTATTCATATTTTACTTTTTTACTTTTATTATATAATTTAAATTATTTAGACTTATATGTAAAAAGCAGGAGGGATAATATGAAGGATATAATGTCGATAAAAAAAAACGTCTGGAACAGAAATCAGCAATTAATGGGAAGGCTGGCGTTGCAATTATGTCAGGCATGCTAAATGAGGAGAAGATTAGGAATCTTGTAATAAAGCACTATAATAGTATTACATGTGAAAACGAGATGAAACCAGAAATAATTTTGGGAGACGTTCCTGTATTCCGTGTTGATACTGAAGGAAATATATGTTTAGATGAAAATGGCGATCCGGTTTTAACACTTGATTTCAGCAAGGCAGATAAAATTATGGATTTATAAAAAACATAATGAGAAAAATCCAGATGATACAATACGGGTAAGGGGCATGTACTCGTATGGCATTCACAGACTCCGGATTGGTTTTTTCGTGAAAAATATGACTCTCAGGGGGCATATGTGGGTAAAGAAAAGATGCTGAAGCGCCTTGAAAATTATATTCAGAAAGTGCTAGAGCATTATGACGGAGTAAATAGCCCGTATCGTGGTATTATATATGCCTGGGATGTAGTAAATGAACAGATTGAGCCGGACGATTTTCATCCAGAGAAAAAACCCAGGATCAGTGCGCTATACATGTAATAACAAGAATACGGGTTGGTATAATATTTTTCAGGGGGATATTAGCTACATTACTCAGTCATTTGGTTTTGCAAACCGCTAATGCGCCTAATGATATCAAGTTATTTTATAATGATTACAATGATGCAGATCCGGTGAAACGGGATGCTATTTGTGTTTTGCTCAGGCAGATTAAGGATACAAAGGGAGCACGTATTGATGGGATGGGAATGCAGGCACACTATCATATGGAGTTTCCGTCTATTGAACAGATTAGAGAAGCTGTGTATATGTATTCATCTATTGTAAATGAAATTCAGTTTACGGAATTTGATATGCAGTCAAGCAAAGTTATGACGGATCAGACCGCGAGTTGGAGTTAGAGAGAGAGGGAGCAAGGTATAAAGAGTTGTTTCGAACAATTTATAGTCTTGATAAGGAAGATAAAATTAATATTACAGGTGTTACATTCTGGGGCACCCATGACGCAGTTTCGTGGCTACAGGTAGCTGCTTTGGTAGGAGGTGGATCTGATGGCAACAGACCTCAGATGCCGTTGCCATTTGATGATGCCTGTAACGAAAAACCAGCTTTTTGGGGAATTATAGACGCATGATAAAATATCGCTAGAGGAGAAAAGGATTGAAGTTATCATATTTGTTCAGTGATGGAATGGTATTGCAACGGGGAAAAAAGAATTATATTTGGGGAGAGACAAGCCTGAAATTATAGTAGCGGGAATACTCGACGGCAAGAAGTTTAATACTAAGGCAGATACACATGGAATGTTTGTGGCAGAACTTCCGGATCTTCCGTTGGTGGTCCGTATTGTATGGAAATAAACGGTGAGAGAAGCGTGTAATTAGAAACATTATGAGTGGGGATGTATTTCTTCTGGGCGGTCAGTCCAATATGGAATTGCGAATAAAATTTGTAACAGAGCGGTTTGCAGATGAAATAGAGAAAATAAATGATTCGTTTATCAGAAAGTTTGATGTTCCGAAAGAATATGATTTCGGAGAGAAAAGACAATGGCTTTCACAAGGACGCTGGGAAAGCGCACAGGGGGAATCGGTCCTTGAATTCAGCGCTTTAGGACTGTTTATGGCATTGTCTCTTCGAGAAAAAAATGATGTCCCGGTCGGCTGATCCAGACTGCTGTGGAGGGAACACCGGTGAAAGCATGGTGTAGTGAAGAGACAATAAGCATATGGTTTTATACAGATGAGTTGGAAAAATGTAAAAATGAAGACTATGTTTTATGTACGCAGAAAATAGAAATTGAAAGAGAAAAATACTGGATGAAAAAAGCGGATCAGTCTTTTGATCAAAGGACTGATAGTTTTTATAAAATAAGTATTCCAGGTATATGGAAAGGAAACATGAGAGATTTCTGTGGAACAGTTTTACTGGAAAAGAAGTTCTTTATTACAGAAGAACAGGTGGTTACGCCTGCAGAAATTCTTATGGGAGCGTTTACAGACGCTGATAAAATATATATAAATGGAATCTGCTGCGGTAGTTCTTATGACAGATATGCATCAAGGATTTATCCTGTAGCCCCAGGAATTCTAAGGGCAGGAGAAAATGTGGTCTGCATACATCTGTATGTATTCCGTGGCAGAGGAGGAGCAATGCCAGGAAAACAATATGGAATACGATTCAAAAAGGGGAAAGAAAGATGGCTTGATTTGTCTGGAACATGGGATGCACAGATTAGAAAACAAATGGAATATTTGCCGGAAAAGACATTTTTCAATTATATGGCATCAGCTATGTTTAATGGTATGATATCACCGGTAAGTCCTTATAAGATATGTGCTGTTATTTATTATCAAGGAGAATCTGATGTTGGACATCCGAATAGATATGCGTTAGAATTTCGTGCGCTGGTCAATGACTGGAGAAAATCTTGGAAGGAAAAGCAATTGCCGATTATATACGTACAGCTTGCTGGTTTTTCCGATGGAAATATTAAGAAACAGGGGACGCAATGGGCGGAATTCAGGGAAGTACAGCGGCAGGCAATGGAGATTGAAAATACGGCGATGGTACAGGCATATGATGTGGGCGAGTATAATGATCTCCATCCCATGGATAAGAAGGCTTGGGAATGCGAGCTGCGCTTGCTGTACATAAATTGGTTTATGGAGAAAGGAAGAATGTACAGGACCGCAGGTGAGGAAAATCAGACTGGACAGAGATAAAAGAGTATATGCTGTTTTTGATCAGCCGTTGCAAACTGGAAGTAAAAAAGACGGATGTGAATTAGTAAGTGAAGTTGAACTCAGAAAAGCGAACGGAGATTATAAAAGAGCATATGTCACAGTTGATGGAATGAAATTTGTGCATGGTTGTCTGATGGCGAGGAACCAACGGGAATTCGTTATGCATGGAAGGATTGTCCTATGAATATATGTCTGTATGGAAAAGGGACTTCCGGTCATACCATTTATAAAGGAGTGGGGCAGGGATGCAATTTATACTGGAAAAATTTGTGAGACAGATAGATAATTTTCAATCCGCAAAAAAATGATTTTTATCTACATATTCTGTATGCTTTTACCAATCACGCTGACAGACGGGTGATCATATATACGGTTCTGCATACAGAAGCACAGCTGCGCAGATCTGAAATGGAAGATATTGCAGATGCTGTTAACTATCAGATTTTTTATGATGTGGACACTGTTTCAAAAGTAGCAAAAAGTATATATGCGAATAAGTATATCAATGATTTCCTAGAAATGGAATATAGAGATCCTTTTGATTATGTAGTAAGTTATCAGGAATTTTTTAAAGATACACTTTTCCAAAGTTCAGATATGACAGGAAGTTCACTGACAACCTTGTATACAGATAACAGTACAATTGTAAGCGGAGGTACGGTCAGAAATCTGGATCTGATCAAAGAAAGCGGTTGGTATCGGGATCTGAATGAAAAAGGAACAGAACAGATGCTTTATTTTGCATATGAACCAAAGGTACCAGGAGCAGTAATGCATCCGGAAAGGCATGTCTACTTTGTTCGTAAGATAAACTACTATGGAGGCGGACAGTCGGAAAAGTTGCTTAAAATTGAAATGGATTACAGTACGATAAATAAAAATCTGCAAAATCTGAATTATGATACGCCCGTATATATATGCCATGAGGGAAAAATTATATTTTCAAATCGTGATGGCGAAAATATCGGAGATGAGTATGAAAAATTTTCAGATTACAAAGAAGTTGAATATAAGAAAACAAGTAATATTTACGGTGCTCAACTGGAAATATACGTGCTACGTCCAGAGACAGATCTTATAGGAAAGCTGGTGGAAAGGCTGCCTATGCTGTTGCTCCTTTTTTTAATCAACATCTTTTTCCCGCTGATTATGGTACTGCTTTTAAACCATTCATTAACTGCCAGAATCAGCAGATTGAGCAGTATTTTCAGAAACACAGAAGATGAAAATCTGGTTGAGATTGAAAATGTGAGTGCAAAAGATGAAATAGGTGATCTGATGAGGAATTACAATCGGATGGCATCACGTATAACAACGTTAGTAAATATTGTTTATAAAAATCGGATACTGGAACAGGAAATGACAGTGGCAAGACAAAAGGCTGAGCTTCTTGCACTGAGAAGTCAGATCAATCCTCATTTCCTTTTTAATGCACTTGAAAGTATACGGATGCACAGTGTAATAAGAAAAGAAAAAATCACGGCGGAAATGGTTGAAAAACTTGCTGTTATGCAGAGACAGTATGTGGATTGGGGAGAGGATCTTATTGAGGTAGGTAAGGAGATGGAGATTGTCAAGAATTACATGGATCTTCAGCAGTACCGATTTGGTAAAGACTGTCATATAGGCTGGATGTGGAAACAGAATGCCAGCATCAGAAGATACCGAAACTGACAATTGTTACATTTGCTGAAAATGCATGTGTGCATGGAATAGAGAAAAAGACTGCACCAGGCTGGATATTTATTACTGTGTACAGAGAAAATGAGGAAATGTGTATTGAAGTAGAAGATACCGGGGAAGGAATGACGGAAAAAGAGTTTGACAGTATGCGGCGAAAGATGAAAAATGCGAGCATAGAACTACTGGAAAATGAAAAAGGCGTAGGTATTATTAATGCCTGCCTGAGACTGAAATGATGTCACATGATAAAGTGCAATTTGAATTAAACGGGGAAGAGGGAACAGGGGTGTCGGTTCTGATACGCCTGCCATTTATAGAAAGTGAAAAAGGGTGATAAGATGCTGAGAGTACT
>ENA-OQCP01001138-OQCP01001138.1-human-gut-metagenome-genome-assembly--contig:-NODE-1138-length-10532-cov-1.365401_pt1 | contig 10532 bp, 13 predicted proteins | sample MGYA00242760_ERZ504583 | MGnify/ENA primary metagenome ERZ504583 (study PRJEB26092, sample SAMD00036308) | human gut metagenome | host: Homo sapiens | study: EMG produced TPA metagenomics assembly of...
ACTATTATTATACGCTATTTCTCGTCAAAAATCAACCATTTGTTGTGACAGAGCCATTTTATTTATAATAAAACATGGTGCTAGCTCTAAGTCAAGCATAAAAAAAGATCGCACCAGTTTTCACCAATGCAATCTTTTATTCATTTTAAATTGTAGTTTAAATCAAAATCAGTCATTACCTCTGAATTTATCTTTAAGAATAACATCATGTGAACCGCCTTCAACAATGCTTGTTGCGGAAACTAAAGTAAGTTTTGCTTTGTCTTGGAATTCTTTGATGTTTAATGCACCACAGTTGCACATTGTAGAACGCATTTTGCTAAGAGTTAACATAACGTTATCATGTAATGGTCCTGCATATGGAACGTAGGAATCAACGCCTTCTTCGAAGGATAATTTTTTATCTCCACCGAGGTCATAACGTTGCCAGTTACGAGCACGATTAGAACCTTCGCCCCAATATTCTTTTAAGTAAGTACCATTGATACGAACTTTATTTGTTGGGCTTTCATCAAAGCGGGAGAAATAACGTCCGAGCATGAGGAAATCTGCACCCATAGCTAATGCAAGAGTCATATGATAGTCATGTACAATACCACCATCAGAACATACAGGAATATAAATACCTGTTTCTTTATAATATTCATCACGAGCTTCAACTACATCAATTAAAGCTGTAGCCTGTCCACGACCAATACCTTTTGTTTCACGAGTGATACAGATAGAACCACCACCGATACCAACTTTTACGAAGTCAGCACCTGCTTCAGCTAAGAAACGGAAGCCATCTTTATCTACTACGTTACCAGCACCAACTTTTACATCTTCACCGAAGTTTTCATGAATATATTTTAATGTCATTCTTTGCCATTCAGAAAAACCTTCAGAAGAGTCAATACAAAGTACATCAGCACCAGCTTTTAAAAGTGCAGGAACGCGTTCTGCATAATCACGAGTGTTGATACCAGCACCTACTAAATAACGTTTATTGTTATCTGTAAGTTCTAATGCGTGTTCTTTGTTATCTGTATAATCTTTTCTAAATACCATGTAGCGTAAACGTTGATTTTTATCAACAAGAGGTAACATATTTAATTTATGTTGCCAAATGAGGTCATTTGCCATAGACAATGTAGTAGTATCTGCATCAGCATAGATTAATTTGTTAAATGGAGTCATGAAAGTTTCAACTTTTGTATCCATGCTCATACGACTAACACGATAATCACGGCTAGTAACAATACCTACTAATTTTCCTGTTGGTGTACCATCTTCAGTAACAGCCATTGTAGAATGTCCAGTTTTAGCTTTTAATGCTAATACTTTCGCCTAAAGTAGTAGAAGGCATAATATTAGAATCACTACTTACAAAACCAGATTTATAATTTTTTACACGACTAACCATTGCGGCTTGGTCTTCAATACTTTGAGAACCGTAAATAAAGGAAATACCGCCTTCTTTTGCAAGTGCAATAGCCATTGTATCATTAGATACAGCCTGCATGATAGCGGAAGTCATTGGAACATTAAGCTTTATTTTTGGTTCTTCACCTTTTCTGAATTTTACAAGTGGAGTTTCAAGAGAAACATTTGCAGGAATGCATTTTTCAGAAGAATAACCTGGAACTAATAAATATTCCCCAAAAGTATGAGATGCTTCTTTAAAATAATATGCCACGACAATACCTCTTTCCTTATTTTTATAGTACTAGTATAACGCAAAATAAAATGTAATAAAAGTATTTTCTAGATAATAGTATTATTTTTCTTATTTGTCAACTACTATTAAACAAAATTAATAAAAACGGCTGCAATTTCTACAGCCGTTTTTACACTTTTTTATTCTACTGTTACAGATTTAGCAAGATTACGAGGTTTATCTACATCACAACCACGAGTAATTGCTGCATAATAAGCAAGTAATTGTAAAGGTACTACAGTTAAAAGTGGAATTAATAATTCATCTGTAGCTGGAACTTTGATTACATGGTCTACATATTTTTCAAGTTCATTATCATCTTCAGCCGCAATACCAATCATAACTGCATCACGAGCTTTTACTTCTTTAATATTGCTTAAAGTTTTTTCATATACACTTTTTTGAGTTGCAAGAGCAATAACAGGCACACCAGATTCAATCAATGCAAGTGTTCCATGTTTTAATTCACCAGCTGCATATGCTTCAGCGTGAATATAGGAAATTTCTTTTAATTTTAAAAGAACCTTCAAGTGCTACATTATAGTCTAAAGAACGACCAATATAGAATACATCATTGTTAAATGCATAATTTTTAGCAAAAGTTTTGATTGGTTCTACATCTTCTAAAGTACGATTTATTTCATCTGGAAGTAAACGAAGCTGTGTTAAAAGTTCATGAGTTCTTTCAGTTGTAATAGTACCTTTTAAGCCAGAAACATACATAGCAAATAAGAACATTGTTACAAGCTGAGTTGTATATGCTTTTGTAGAAGCTACAGCGATTTCTGGACCAGCCCATGTGTACATTACCTGATCAGCTTCACGAGCAATAGAAGAACCTACTACGTTTGTAATAGCTAAAGTTTTTGCACAAGACGTTTGGATTCTTTAAGTGCTGCAAGTGTATCACTTGTTTCACCAGACTGACTGATAACAATTGTAAGTGTGTGTTCATCAATGATTGGATCACGATATCTAAATTCAGAAGCAATATCAATTTCTACTGGTATACGAGCTAATTTTTCAATGTAATATTTACCTACAAGACCAGCATGATAAGCTGTACCACAAGCTACAATATAGATTTTATTAAAGTTTTCTACATACTCTTTAGTCCATTTTAATTCATCTAAAACAACTTGTGTATTTTCTTTATTGATACGTGGAGAAATTGTATCTCTTACTGCTTTTGGCTGTTCATGAATTTCTTTTAACATGAAATGTTCATATCCGCCTTTTTCAGCAGCTTCAGCATTCCAATTTACTTCAAATACTTTTTTAGTGATAGGATTGCCTTTTCTATCTGTTACCCAAATGCTATCTTTTTTAACTACTGCAATTTCGCCATCATTCATGATATAAGTACGACGAGTATACGCAATTATAGCAGGAATATCAGAAGCTATAAAGTTTTCACCTTCACCTAAACCGATTACTAGTGGATTATCTTTTTTGGTACAAATAAGTGTATCTGGATAATCTTGGCACATGAAAGCAAGAGAATAAGAACCTTCAATTCTATTCAATACTTTATTTACAGCTTCTACAAAATCGCCTTCATAAACATCTTCGATTAAATGAGCTACAACTTCAGTATCTGTTTCAGAAACAAATTTATGTCCTTTAGCTATTAATTCTTCTTTTAAAGACATAAAGTTTTCGATAATACCATTGTGCACAATAGCGAATTTGCCAGAACAATCTGTATGTGGATGAGAATTCACATCAGATGGACGACCATGAGTTGCCCATCTAGTATGACCAATACCCATTACACCTTCAGGAGTATTATTTTTGATTTTTTCTTTTAATGCAGCTAAACGACCAACAGATTTTGCCACATTAATTTTTTCACCATCAAAAACAGCAATACCAGCAGAGTCATATCCTCTATATTCTAATTTTGTTAATCCATCAATTAAAAAAATTAGCTGCCTGTTTTTCACCAACATAACCTACAATACCGCACATAAAAATATGCCTCCTAAAATTAAATTATTAAATTTTTGAAGATATATTTTCTGTATAAATCTTTTGCTGTATTGTCCTTTTAATCACTTAAAAGTTTTGCCAGCTACTATCGACTAGATTAAGCCGAGAAGCATCCGCTGATATTTTCGACGACTTCTTCCTCGTACTCTATTTCATAAATATAAAATAGAGCCAGCGCTAAAGTTTATATAAACCCTTTTATTATCTTTATATACAGAACTATATCAAAAAAGCATGCACAAAATTATTTCATCTTTGTGCATGCTCATATTTTAATTATAACTTATGATTTGTCAATAGAAATAAATTAATATATTTTTCTATTTATCCTTGCTGAGCTTTTACTACATCAGCAATTTTATAGCAGATTTCTTCCAATTCTTTTTGGTCAGGGCCTTCAGCATTACACGAATTAAAGGTTCTGTACCAGATGGACGTACTAAAATACGACCATTTTCACCTAATTGTTGTTTGCCTTCTTCGATAGAAGCTTTTATAGCTTCATTATCTTCCCAACCATCTTTAGTAGCTACTTTTACATTTACTAAAAGCTGTGGATAACTTGTCATGATTTTTGTAATTGCAGAAGCTTTATGTCTTGTACGTTTTAAATAAGATAATACTTGAAGTGCTGTAACAGGGCCATCACCAGTAGTAGAAAAATCTGTAAAGATAATATGACCAGATTGTTCTCCGCCTAAGTTATAACCATTAGCAAGCATATTTTCTAATACATATCTATCGCCTACAGCTGTGATTTCTGTACGTCCGCCATTTTCTTTAATAGCTTTATGGAAACCGATATTTGCCATAACTGTAGTAACTACAGTATTATCTTTTAATTTGCCTTTGCCCATCATATAAATTAGCACAAGCTGCAATCATATGGTCGCCATCGATGAATTCACCATTTTCATCAATACATAAACATCTATCAGCATCACCATCATGAGCAATACCAATATCCTGCTTTATGTTCTTTTACAGCTTTCCATTAAAGATTCTAATGTGTTGAACCGCAATTGTCGTTGATATTGATACCGTTTTGGTTTATCGTGAATTACGATTACATCTGCACTAACGACGTAAAATTTTGGCATAGCTTCATAAGCTGCACCATTTGCACAGTCTAAAACAATTTTCATACCTTCTAATTCGATATCAGTAGTTTTAGTTACAAAAGATACATATTCATCTAATAAATCATGACGATAAACTACATTTACCAATTTTGTCATCTGTTGGACGATATAAATTATCATTATTTTCAATTTCATGTACTAATGCTTCGATTTCATCTTCTACGGCATCTGGTAATTTATAACCATCGCACCAAAGAATTTGATACCATTATCATGGAATGGATTGTGAGAAGCAGAAATTACAATACCTGCATCAGCTTTATGTTTGCGAGCTAAATAAGCTACAGCTGGAGTTGGCATTACACCTGTTAATACTACATTACCACCAGCAGAACAAATCCCTGCAGATAAAGCTGCTTCATACATTGGACCAGATAAGCGAGTATCTCTACCAATATAGATTGTGCAAGCTTCTCCATCTTTCTTCGTAAAATAAATGGCAGCAGCACGTCCTAAGTTATAAGCTAATTCTGGTGTTAATTCAACATTTGCTTTACCTCTAACACCGTCAGTTCCAAACATTCTAGCCATAAAATAAACCCCTCTCAATTATTCTATAATATTTTCTATATAAGCATAAGCTGCATTTACGCCATCAACAGCAGCACTCATTATACCGCCAGCGTATCCAGCACCTTCGCCTATAGGATATAACCCTTTTATATTTTCAGACATATATGTTTGTCTGTTGCGGATAATTCTACATGGTGCAGAAGAACGCATTTCTACCCCAGTCATCACCACATGTTCACCTGCAAAACCTGGAATTTTCTTATCAAAATTAGGTAATGCTTCAGCCAACATCTGCGTTGTAAAATCTGGTAAACATTCGCGTAAATTGCAAATCTTTACTCCCGGTTTATACGTTGGTTCTACTAAAAAATTATCATCACTTACTTTATCTTTTAAGAAATCACCAACAGTTTGCACTGGTGCATGATAATTTCTACCGCCACAAATATATGCCATTTCTTCATAATGACGTTGAAAAGCAATGCCATCTAAGACGTTATGACCAAAATCATCTGGCGTTACATTGACGAGTAATGCACTATTTGCAATACCAGAATTACGTTTATAATTACTCATACCATTTACAACGACTCTGCCTAACTCTGAAGCGGCAGCTACTACTTGACCACCTGGCACATACAAAAAGAATATACACTTCTACCTTTTTGACGATTATTATAAGTCAATGAATAATCTGCTACTGGCAATAATTCACTTTTATAATCTTCACCATATTGAGCTTTATCAATTAAATCTTGCGGATGTTCTATACGCACACCGATTGCAAAAGGTTTCGCTTCCATGGATATTCCCTTAGAATATAACAATTCATACGTATCTCTTGCACTATGACCAATACCTAAAAATACATCACTTGCTGTGAATTTTTCTTTATGATTGATTTCAACTCCACAGATTTTATCATCTTTTATTATAAAATCTGTAACTTGTGAATTAAAGAAAATTTCTCCGCCTAAAGCTTTTATCTTCTCACGAATATTTTTTACAACAATACGCAAAATATCTGTACCAATATGTGGTTTATGCAAATATTTTATTTCTGGTGGTGCTCCAGCTTCTACAAAAGCTTCTAACACATCTGTAATTTTACTATCATTGATACGAGTTGTTAATTTGCCATCAGAAAAAGTTCCTGCTCCACCTTCGCCAAACTGTACATTGGAATTTTCTTTTAATTGTCCACCTTGCCAAAATTTTCAATATCTTGATGTCTAGTATCCACATCACTTCCACGTTCAAAAATAAGTGGTCGATATCCATTTTTAGCTAAAACTAATGCCGAAAACATTCCCGCAGGGCCAAAACCAATTACTATCGGTCTAGATGTTTTACTTTTTTGACAATTAATTTTATCTGCTTTTTTGTAATTACAATTTCTACATTCTTGTCTTTTTTTAATCTAGCTAAAACTTTATTTTCTGCAATATTAACTTTCACATCTAATATATACACAAAATAAATAGGAGCTCCCTTATACCTTCTAGCATCAATCCCCTTACGAACAATTACCACCTCATCAATATGTTGAGGTGGTAACTTTAATCGTTTTGCAACTAAATCATTTATCGGAGATTGGTCATTAAATGGTACATTAAAATTTTTAATTCTTATCATTTAACAAACCTACTTCATCTTATTTTAACTTTATTTATTTGTTTTATTATCAGTTTTATTTTCTTTTGTTTCTATTTCTATCCATACAGTTACTTCCTGATTAGGAACATTTATATCTTCTGGCACAATTAAATTAACTGTTTGTTTCGTCGATTTTGTAACATTTGCCAAAGATATATTTTCTGTGGATAAATAAGTCATATTGCCAATAATATCAGGATTACCACTAACTTCTATTTTTTCAGGCTCTACCTTCACTGATTTTAAGATATAACCCATTGGCAAATCAGACATCAATGTCGGTTTTATATCGATAATTTTTTTGTTTAAACCTTTAGCCAAAATAATGGAAACATCTACTGTTTTAGGTAATAGTTTAACGCCTTCCACTTCTTTATCTTTGTCATTAACTGCAATAAGTGGCACTGTTACACTAAAGTTTTCATTATTTCCATTTACACCAATATAACCTACTGCCGCTGTTACTTTATTTAAAATGCTAACAGGGCCTTCAATTGTTATATTCTGTAAAGACTGTTCTACACTTGCTACCACTTTGCCATCACCTGGAATACCAGATAAATTCAAGCGAACTGGTACTTCTTTTTGCTCAATTTTATCAACATTTATAGATACTTTTGTTGGACCTGCTGAAATCAATTCAAAACCACTAGGTAAAACTGTCTGTATCTGTAAATCATGAATTCCATTTTCCACACCATTTAAATCTACATAAGCTCTAAAGCTAGATGTTTCTACATTTGAAAATAGCGAACGTGGTGTCACGCACTTTCAATTTTTACTTCTTCTAACATCTTTGGATATTTGATATCCTTCTGGTGCATTAACTATTCCAATTGGCACTGTATAAGTATTTTCAATCTGCGGATTTTGGTCATTCATTACAAAAATCCAGCAACCTATGGCAACTATAAGTGCTAAACATTTTTCTGGAAGATTTTTTCTAAAAAAACTTATCATTTTTTTTGCCTCCATTTCAAGACAGCTTCTTTTAAGGTTGTCTTTCTTGGTGAAAATATTGGCATCAAATATTGTTTTAACTGTTCAGAATCTAAATGACGATATATTCTACCTGCTTCAGCCACAGAAATTGTTCCTGTCTCTTCACTGACAATAACAACTACAGCATCACATTGTTCTGATAAACCTATAGCTGCACGATGGCGAGTACCAAGCTCTGTGCTCAATGACCTATCATCAGTAAGTGGCAATAAACAACCTGCCGCAATCAAACGATTACCGCGTATAATAGCTGCTCCATCGTGTAGTGGAGTGTTTGGGATAAATACATTTAGTAAAAATTCAGCACTAACAATCCCATCAATTTTTATTCCACTTGCACAAATATCATTTAAACCCATATTGCGCTCAAGTACAATCAATGCTCCTGTTTTTGTAGATGATAATTTTGTAACAGCCTTATCCAATTCTGATACTAACGAACAAGCTTCTTCATAGTTCAACAACATTGAACGTTTGAAAAATCCACCTTCACCTATATGCTCTAAAGCACGTCGCAATTCTGGTTGAAATACAATTGGCAATGCTACAAATAATAAAGTAACAATCTTTTGTAATAACCAGTTTATAACATGCAATTCAAGCCAACTAGTAATAATCGCTAAAAGTAATAATATCAATAAACCTCTTGTCAAGGTTATCGCTCGTGTATTTTCTAACATTTTATACACTCGATATAAAATAAATGCCACAATTAAAAATATCAAAGACATCTAATATGCCTATAGTTTTTATAAGACCTTCTAGCTGTATCAACATATAGATTACTACTCCCATCTATTATTAAGTATAAAATTTAAATATAAAAATATTCTATTTAATTATAACAGATTTTATTTATCTTTATCTATTATTAATTATTCGCATAAATTTGTAAAGTTAATTTCGCATTTATCGTATTATTTTGTATAAAAATATTGCTATCTTGTATACTTACCAATCTACTATTTAAATTCAATTGATGTAAAAAATCAACTATAGCAAAATAATCACCTTGCAATACAAGTTCTATTTCTTCCTGCTTTAAATTATCTTGTGTACTCTTATTTTTAGGCATCATTTCTATGATATTCACTGATGAATATTTTGCCATATCATTCAACTGCAATAAAAACTTTTCTTCATCTATCTCTTGCGGTATTTTTTCTGCCAATAAATTTAAATTAAAATTTATCTTTTCTCTATAACTATCTATATTTTTATTTTTTGCCATAAAATCATAATAGCTTATTAATTCTTCTTGTTGTTGATTTCTTTCAGTATTTAATATATCTATTTTAGAACTCACTATATTTCCTAAAAAAAAATAGTATCATTATCCATAGACTAATGATACTTATGCAAATAATTAAATGTTTATAATCTTTATATTTCATTTTACCTCATCACTATCTTCATCGTAAAATCCAATAAATTATCTTCCGTATTAATCTTTATCTCTCCAATTTCACTCGTTTGGAAAAATCTTATTTCCGATAATTTCTCTTTATATACAGCTATATTTTGATAATTTTTCGCCCGTCCTTTCAAAAATTTCTCCATCTTTTATCTTCAAATCAGTTAAAGCTACATCATCTACTGTATTTGCACCTAAATTAATTAAAATAGCATATATATTAACGGATTTTTCTTCTAAATTCTGCACTAATTTTTGTTTATCTTTAATTAAAGCTTCTTGTTGTTTTTAACTGCTCTATATCATCTATATCATTTTGTACTAAAGCTATTTCTTCTTTATATTTTGTTCCTGTCTTCTGCTTGATAATATTTTGTAATTGCATAACCACCTAAACAACAACTACAAGATAATAAAATAGTTATCAACAATAAATATATATTTTGCCAATTTAAATAACTCAACTGCTGTCTTTTAGGCAAAAATTCTTGATATTGTCGCTGTAAAAAACATACTAAATTTTTACTCATCACGTCAAAATCTTCTATTTCCGCCAATAATTCTCTATCCATTTGTAGCTCACAATTAAAAATATCACTTTGTTTTTCTACTCTATATCTTTTTATATATTCATCTTCTGCTATCATATCTATTTTTACATCATTTTGACAAAATACACTATACAAATTAAGATTTTGCTCTTTTGCCAATTGTTGCCATAAATCCACTAAAGCCTTACTAATTAAATTCACTTTTAAATTATAATTCTCTTTTTCATCTTCTAACGTATATGTATAATAATACTCTTCTAACTTTATATCTTCTTGTAGCTCCCAATACAGGGCTTTTTTTATTTCCGACAAAGGCATACGAGGAAAACTATAATGTAAAATCTGCTGTTTTTGCTCAGCAAAGTTTATCACTAAATATTTTATATTTTCTCGTTCTTGTTCCTTATAAAATCTATATAAAATCTCTTGATAAAATTAATATCTTCATTATTTTTTGAATTTTTTCCGCATAAAATGAATGATTTGCCATCTATCATCATTTATTTTCTGCACTGTCAGCAAAGAAAGTTTATCTTCTTCTATATAAGCAAATATAAACTTAG
>ENA-OQCP01001143-OQCP01001143.1-human-gut-metagenome-genome-assembly--contig:-NODE-1143-length-10519-cov-1.861239_pt1 | contig 10519 bp, 14 predicted proteins | sample MGYA00242760_ERZ504583 | MGnify/ENA primary metagenome ERZ504583 (study PRJEB26092, sample SAMD00036308) | human gut metagenome | host: Homo sapiens | study: EMG produced TPA metagenomics assembly of...
TCTTACAGGTTTTGTGGAAATACTGATCCACGGCTTCATAACCTTTTTTCCTTGTACAGTTTCAAGATTTCCTCACGCTTAGGACTATATTTACTCGGAGAATGCAACTGATCGTTATGTTTTGCAACTTTTTCAAAATCCGAAGTCATCAGTACAAACTGATCTTCACACTGTTCCAGAACATTATTGCCTTTATCCGTATTGACCAATACGCAAGAGATTCCTTTTCCATTGGATAGCCCCTGCTTTTCATCATAGGAGGATACTCTTCATGGAATCCCCAGAAATCGCCAACAGTCAAATCACCTACACGCTCTTCTGATGCAAATGGGCAGGAATAACAATTCTCACGATATGTATAGGACTTAGAGAAAAAATGAATGTATGCAGTGCATCCGCCCATCAACACTTTTTCCTTAAATCCATGTCCTTCACCCACATAGACGCTCCGCGTGATCATTCCCTGTCCTTTGGTCTTATCTCTGAAATAGAACTCAGTAATTTTACCACCAAGTTTTTTCCATGAAATTCTATAAAATCTTGAAACAATCTCTTGCTGGGAACACCATGGCAAATGATATCTATTGTGAGCAGGTTGTTATAATCTTTTTTCAAGTATTTTTTCAACCCAGCAATCTTGGCAGGGTGTACCAGAAAACAGAACCGTTTTTCCCTGCATCAGGTCCTGCTTTGCCTGCGAATAAGTATCTCCAATTTCGCTCTGAACATACTTTGAACCCTGTAATAAGATCAGCTTATCCAGTGAATCAACGCGAATATGTTTCGGTTCCAGTATTCCATTTTCCATAGGGAGTGCTGCACCGTATACTATACCCTCGTTCTTCAAAACAGCTTCTGCAATCACTGCAAAAGCACCACCAGATGCGGACTTCCGTAACAAAACACTATTTTTAGAGGCAGCTGCATAAACCTTTTTAGGTTCTTCCGTTTTGGGTTTGTTCTGGTACCCACAAACCGTCATACATGCTCCACACTGAACACATAAGTCCTGCTGAATTACAGGATAGATAAATCCATATTCATCCGCCTGCATTTTAATTGCCGATTTCGGGCAAATATTCATACAAGCTCCGCATCCACAACATTCTTTTTATCCTTGTATAGAATAATCTCGCTCATCTTTTTTCTCCCATCAGAAATTCATCCGCCTCCTGAACTTTTCTAGCGATGTATTCCTGTGTCTGCATGTAGTTCATCGGCTCATTCAGCATGTTGATCAGTTCTTTTTCTCTTCCAATTTCAAGAAGTCTTGATGGAATTTTCATATCTTCCAACAGGGAATGGATTTTATTGATTCGATTTTTTTCAGTCGGATAACATACAACCGGCTTTTCATACTTGATAGAAAATACCGTCCCATGAAATGTTCCAGTAATTATTTTTTCCGCATTTCGGAACAAATCAACCCATTCGTAAGGACTCAGATTAATAAATCCTTCATCATAATATGTTTTATAATCACCCCGCGCGATAATCTTCAAGCTGTTATTCTGTGCATACTGTTTCAGTTCCTCCACCATAGAAGGTGTCAGTTTACAATCATAAATCAATATATATTTGTATGGTTTCGGCTGAATATTATCTTTCTTAATATCAGCATCAAAGTTATAGAGGAATGTCGGATCAAGCATCTTTTCTGCGTTTCTTCCAGAAACTCTTTCAATAAACTTTACAGTTTCTGTATCACGTCCTGAAATACGGTCGATATTCTTCAATCCAGAGGCAACCTCTGCCGGAACCTCTGTATCCTCCGTTACAGCCCCCACACTTGGTGCATAAGCAATTGTCTGTTGTTCTTCAAGACCTGTTCCGAATTTTAATGGATGATATCCAGAACCACACAAATTCCAGATCTCATCACTTCCCAACACGATTAGATCTAGTTTTAACGTCGCAATTTCTTCTGCACTTTTTACAGAGTGCGTACGAGGAATGGTATGTTCGTATTTCGTGAACGTCTGCAATTGCTGAATTTTTTTTATATAAGTAGCAGGTGTGTCAATTCCAAATCTGAAATGAAGAATGTGAATGATGTTCTTCCGCCAATGCCTTGGATTTACATAGTTTACAACTACGATTTCCGCTTTCGGGTACAGTCTCCGAAGTGTTTCATACATCGCCTTCATCTGAAGGAATGCACCATAATTTTTAACGTAATGATGTGTTAAAATTCCTATTCTCATTTTTTTGCCATTCCTATCGCATCTTTTAAATACTGCTTGCTGCTCTGCCGATTCTGTTCTATGACATCATACACTTTTTCATAGTTGATTTCCGACTTCATACTTTCTAAATCGAAGCAAAAATCCTCTTTGATAGGGCGGTTTGTAATCTGAAGTTCACTCAGCAAGGCTGTTTATTTTTTTGATTCGGCTTTCATTTGTCAGATATACCTTAAACTGCCTGCGATTCAGAATAGAGAATACTGCACCGTGAAAAGTTCCAGTAAACACAAACTCCGCATTTCGGAACATTTCCACCCACTCAAATGGTGTCAGGTTTACAGTAACTTCTGAATATCGTTTGTCGCATTCACCCGCGCCATAAACCGCCAGACCATGCTCTTTTGCATAAGAAAAAATTTGATTTAAAATATTTTCCGGTAGATTTTCGCAGTAGTAAAACAGAATATATGGCTTTCTTTTTGCTTTCAATTCTGCCCGTGGAAATTCGGCCAAAAAAGTAGGATCTAAAACTCGTTTCGGTGCGTTCCCTGTTACCTGTTCTACCAGCTGCTCTGTCAGGTCATCTCGCGCAGAAATCCGCTTAAACTTCTGATACCATCAATAACATACTGCGGAATTGCTTCATCCGCTGCCGTCTTTCCTACACTCGGCGCATAGGCAATCAAATTTTTACATGTTAATCCCTACACCAAATTTAAGTTCAGCATTTCCCTTTGTATCTCTGTAGTTCCACACTTCATCACTGCCAACAACAATGCAGTCAAATTCTAATTCATTGATCTGTCGAGCATTAAAACATCTTTTGGAAAGGACCATTTCTTGATTTCTTGCTTTCGCAAAAGTATTCGGAAGTTGAACCTTAGCAAACCATTCTTTCAGCGTTTCTCTATTTTTATAAAATCGAAACCACCCACCGGCATTGATGATATAATGTTTTACGTTTACATAATCTATAATCTGCACTTCATCTTCGGGAAATAGTTCTGAAATTGCTTTTCTTAGTGCCCACGCCTGTAAAAAAGCACCATAATTGTTGATATACTGATGTGTTAATATTCCGATCTTCATTTCACTTCTCCAGCAAGTTGTAAATATCTCTCCTGCAGTTTCTTCGCTTCAAATGCAATATTATAGTGGTGTTCTGTAATCAACTTCGTGTTGTCATTACGCTCATTCTGCTGCAACGCATCACATAGTGTTTTTGCCCATACAGAAACAGATTCTGTGAGCGGAACAAATTTTGCGTGCTGTGACAACCCAATTTCTCTTGTAATTGCTGACGAAAAGACACACGGAAGGTCCGCTGCCTGAGCCTCTACGCCCACAACCGGAAGGCCTTCCAGATTGACGGCAAAACAAAGCAGTCAAATGCTTGATACCACTCATTGGCGTTTCCAACATTTCCAACGAAGGTTACATGCTCACTGATACCAAGGTCTGCCGTCTTTCTTTTAATTTCATCCATCAGTTCACCATCGCCTAATAGAACAAGATGTGCCTGAGAATCAATTTTTAAGACCTCTGCAAAAACATCCACTAAGAATATATGGTTTTTTTGTGCCATAAAGCGTCCAACATGCCCCACAACGTGTTTGTTTTCCAGATCGTTTTCCTTGCGAATCTTATTACGAATTTCTGGGTTATAGATAAAGCGCTCGACGTCTATTGCATTTGGAATCAGCACATAGTCATTTTCATCTACCACTTTGTCAAAATAGCATTTTGCAGCCTCGACACCACAAGAAAAATGATGCGTCATATTTGTGGGAAGGCAAGCCTTACAAACAAGCTTGATTGGAAGCTTCCAGTCTTTCGTTATGCTTGCTCCATGTGCATGAAAAATGCGCACAGGAATTTTGCTCACTTTGGCAGCATGAAGTGCATACACGCCAAGTGCCCCATTGTGCGCCTCAACGATTTTATATTCCGGATGTTCTTGAAACAGTTCTCGCATGTATTTCAAGTACACAGGATACTTGGCCGGATTCAATCCCGGTGTATGATAAATTCTACCGCCCATAGATTTTATTTCATCGTCATACGCTCCCGGTTTTTCTTATTGCATAAAAATCGAATTGAACTTTGACTTATCCATATATCGATAATAGTTCATCAGCATCGTCTCAATACCAGCACGATCCATATTGCTGACAGAATGAAGAATTCTTATCATTGCCTTTTCTCCTTATAAATTTCTTTTCACAATACGAGTTACGTACTGTCTTTCTGCTGATAAATATTTTCTCAGCAATTCAAGTGTCAACCGTTATATTCTATGTTCTATTTCACTACCTCTGTTCAGATGCAGCACTTCCAATGTGTTGTTCATAAACCAGAGTGCTCCATACAAACGCAGTTAGTGATACTGAAGTTCTTATGATAAAATCATCTGCTGTTGCTAAACCTAGGTAGCGAGATTAAAATTGCTCTCGCAGATCCACCCACCTCTTGAAAAGTACCGTAAACGCGCTATTTTTCCGGCGTTTTCACTATGTACATCTCACCACCTGCGTTCGGTTAGAGGAGATTATTTATTATCAACACTCTCATCTATTATTTTCTCCTGTACAGTTTCATCGTTTCCTTTACAACTTCATCCCAGTTATATTTCTCGCAGATAAAGTCAGCTGTCTGATTCTTCATTTTCATAACCATTTCAGGATGGTCACAGGCATCTTGCAATTTTTCTCGCAAGTCCTCTACATCTGACTTTTTGAAAATCAATGCCTTATCTTCCACAACCTCTGCGCACTCGGGAATATCGGAAACCAGACAGCAGTTGCCGTAACTCATCGCTTCCAACAGACTCAGGGGCATTCCTTCCAGATCAGACGGCAGAGTATAGATATAGGCGTTACTGTATAGTTCATCCAGCATCGCCCCCTGCACGAAGCCGGTAAAGAGTATCCGATCGTCACCCTTCGCCAGTTCCTTCAATTCATCCATAAAGGAATCCGTATCACTGGAACCGCCCGCGATGACCAGTTTTTTATCCGTCTTGACATTCTTGAAAGCCTCGACCAGATATCGAATGCCCTTCTCCGGCACCAGACGCCCGAGGAACAATATGTAGGAGTCTTTTTTCAGCCCAAACTTATCTGTAATCAGTTTTGCTTCCCGAATCTCTGGCCTATTCACACCATTGGGGATGAAGTGAGTTTCTCTGTCATAGGTTTCCTTGAAATAGTCCTGCACGCCTTTGCTCAGAACAATGACCTCGTCCGCATATTTCACAGCGTTCTTTTCGCCTTGGTGGATAAATTTAGAGCCAAGTCCTGATTGCCATTTCTCGCGCTGCCAATCAATGCCATGGACGGTAACTACAACTCTTTTCCCAAACATCTTCGGCAGCCATGCAAAGAACGCCGGCCCTTCGGCATGGATGTGCACCACATCGTATTTTCCAAATGCACTATAAAGTGCCGCAAATGCGGAGGAGCTGACTGCCGCAAGTCCGCGCCGTTCAATAGTCGGAACAGATTTCTGACGAATTCCCTCGTACTCCGTTTTACCAGCATCGTCATATTCTGCACCACTCACATGATGACCTGCTCTGTTGTAGCAGGTCACGTCACAACCATTCTGTGCCATTCGGGTGCAGAGCTCTTTGACAACGATCTCTACTCCGCCTTCTCTCGATAATCGCTTCTGTCCGAACATCGCAATCGCAAGTTTCTTGCTCATAAATCTTTCCCACAATCCCACTCAATTTCTTCATTAACATCTCGGCCAACACAAAGAGCGGATAGCTCATACACCTGTCCGCTGGCTGTCACCCCACCCTCATGGTCGAGATTTCTTCCTGTGCGGCATTTCTGCCACTCAGAAAGATCATTCGTTCATTCTTCGGGTAAGAAAATATGAACTTCAGGTTGCGGAGCCTTTCATTCTCTGCCGTACCCTTGTCCCTATTATGACAGCCGCGTATTATATCTCTAGCCCCAGTGCCCGCAACAGCGATTTTGTACTTCTTCATGTTATTTACTCCTCCGGCCCTCATCGGGCATATCCTCTAATTTTCTATGTACACATTCATATTGATGGTCTTTCTCTCTAATTTCCGCTGTGTGATAACCACACAATCGGCTAAGTGTTTTCTTATGCTGTCGTATCCAATTACCCCAGCAATCATATTTTCCTTGTTTTCTACTCCATAAAACATCCGTTGAGTACACTCGTCTCTATTTCTCTATAGCCGAAGTGTTGATTTATACAGTCGAACCCCATATACCCTACAATGACATTTTTTCTAAGTGTTAGATTGTTGAGGCGAACCCTATCGGCGCATGAGTTTTGTTAAAACTGTACATATCATTCAATTCTCACCACTCATTGTTCGTTATGAACAAATCATTCACTCTCACCGCACAAAACATGTATTTATCATCACCATACAAGCTCTACTCAACAGCTGTTTTATGAAGTAGAAATCATCTGTTTTTCTCTAATTTTCATGACTCAACAAACCGTTATGATGTAGGTGTCATTAGCGGGTCAGATAGTTTACTCAACAGCAGTTTCAGACGTTAATGATAAACTCATGGATTTTTGTTGTTTTCTCCTGTTTTTCGCCATTTCCTCATAGCATCTGAAAAGTTGTGCCAATTTGTGCACAGGGTCAAAGTTCAGCGTTTTGTATAAATATCTGATATTTGCAGTTCATACAGCTGTGAATTTTAACCAGTTTCTGCAACGCAATTAGTGTGCAAAACGGTTTTTTTCGATGTTGCTACGCCAATATGGTTTGTTGGGTAGACATTTGTATGAACTGAAACAAGCCCACGGCTCACTGCTCAACAGCAACTAACCCGTGGGCTCAAATTGTTCTTTAAGCATTTTTCATTCGTTTTTACAGAGTGCCACATGTGTATAGCAAGCACCGCTGATAACCTTCACAATTCCTCTTTCTGATACTTCAACAAATGAGATACTTGAAGGACAATTCAAGCCTCTAAAAAGTATCATCATTTTGAGAATGGATGATACCTATTTCCACAGAAGCCCATATATAATATGTATAGATATAGTACCACACAATGCGACACATTTCAACAGAACGAGTTATATCAAACCGTACCCGAACACATTTTTGTCACTTTCACCATATTGGGCACACTTTTTCCTATAGAATAGCTGAAACATATAAAAGTAATGTTACATCATTACAAATCGAACAAGGAGGAGCATTATGTCAAAGCACGGAGAAAACATCAGAAAGAGGAAAGATGGTCGTTGGGAGGGTCGCTATATTAAGGGACGAAACTCTGATCGGACCGCAATCTGGGGGTACATTTATGGGCATTCTTACAATGAAGTAAAGGAAAAACTCACCATCAAAAAAATGGAGGTGCAACAATTTGCACTAAATGTCGAAAATCCAACTTTTTCAGAGCTTTCTCTAACCTGGGAAAGCTCCATTTTTTTAGGTGTCAAATCTTCTACAGCAGCACACTATCACTACACACTCCAACACTACATTTTGCCTGTGCTTGGTCCATATCGTGTTCAAGCTTTGAATGAAAGCATTCTAGAAAGCAGCCTTCTGGAAATTATCGCTCCTGCAGACCAAAACCATAAGACACTAGGCAACGCAATGGGCAAGGAGTGCCTGACGCTTGTTCGGAGAATTTGCCGCTATGCGGTACATTTACATATTATGCATCCCATTGAAATTGATCTCAAACTTCCAGCTGTGATCCATCCAACGCTTCGGTTCTAAATACTGTGGAACAAAAATCTGTTTGTGCTTTCGTTCGCTCTTCGCCAACACCCAGAAGGTTGGTATGCTGCTGATGATGCAGATGGGTCTGCGTATCGGAGAAGTGTGCGGGCTGCAATGGGGTGATTTCGACTTGCAAAACGGTGTTCTCTCTGTTCGGCGCACGGTTAAGAGAATTTATATGGCACCCGGAAAAACCACCTTGGTAACGCAATCTCCCAAAACGCAAAGTTCCGAACGCGATATCCCTATCCCAACGGGGATCCTCAGCCTACTAAAAGAAGAATATGTCGGACAGAGTAAAGAAGTTTGGTTTCTATCTGACACTGACCTTAGGCCAGTTGAACCGCGCTGCTATTACAAGAGCTTACAAGGATATTTAAAGCAGGCTCAAGTTCCTGTTGTCCGTCCACATGCGCTGCGGCATACATTTGCAACGACCTGTCTGCAAGCTGGCTGCAATGTGAAAACGCTGAGTGAGTTGATGGGTCACTCGAATCCTGATATCACGCTAAAACGCTATGCGCATTCTTGCTGGGAGTGGAAGCAAAATGAAATGAATCGAATTTACGGGTGAGTGGTCGAAGGAGGAGTCAGTTTTATATAAAGTCACATATTATCAGCATTTAGAATCTACAACCTTCAATTCTCAAAATGGATGATACTTCTTAGAGGCTTAGATTGTCCTTCAAGTATCTCATTTGTTGAAGTATCAGAAAGAGGATTGTGAAGGTTGTCAGCGGTGCTTGCTATACACATGTGGCACTCTGTAAAAACGAATGAAAAATGCTTAAAGAACAATTTGAGCCCACGGTTTGGTTGCAGTTGAGCAATAAGCCGTAGGCTTGTTTCAGTTCATGTAAATGTTTACTCAACAAAATCAGTTGCGGATTGATTGTCTATGGTGGAGTGAAAAACACACAAAATGCAACTGATTTTATGGAGTGAACCTGCCTGACGGAGATGCGGTTGGCGGGTTGATAGGGGTATGAACAATAAAGGTCAACACTTTAGGGAGATAGAGAAGAGTTGTGACGATAAGACTCGGCACCTTGGTAATAACGGCAGATTCTTGTTCGTGTTGCAACAATGAATGAGAAAAAAATGTGCAGCATTAACAAGATGAGTTGGTGTGAAGGTGTCTACCATAAAGTTTCAGTTGAAGAGGAATCCATGAAGTATACCATGACAGGTCTACATAAAATTTTCGATGGTGGTCGGAGGATGGTGTGAGAAAAGTGATAACTACCATGCGATGAACACACTGTTTGATATAGATAAAGCCCACCGGTGTACTGCATTGGTGGTTAGATATAAAAACTTGTGAGAGGAATATAGCGGAATGTCAAATAAGAAAAAACTCCTGATTTATGCTCATTACTATATTCCAGATACTGCGTCAACGGGCAGATCCTCCGTGAACTGGCGGAGGGTATGCTGGATAAATTCGACATCACAGTCATCTGCGTGGTGCCGAGTTACTTGGGAACTATTGAAGATAAGTTCAAAACGCAGAAGTATTACGAAGAAAAAATCAACGGCGTGAAGGTGCTGAAAATCCGAGTACCGGAGTTCAGCAAGACCAATAAGAAGAGCCGTGTGAAGAACATTGTCTCCTATTTCTTTGGAGCAATGGGTGCGACCTTCAAGGTCGGAAAGATGGATTATGTGTTCTCCATTTCCCAGCCTCCGATTCTAGGTGGGGAGTGTGAAATAATACGCGGCTGTCATAATAGGGACAAGGGTACGGCAGAGAATGAAAGGCTCCGCGACCCGAAGTTCATATTTTCTTACCCGAAGAATGAACGACTGATCTTTCTGTGTGGCAGAAATGCCGCACAGGAAGAAATCTCGACCATGAGGGTGGGGTGACAGCCAGCGGACAGGTGAGCAAGCCTATCCGCTCTTTGTGTTGGCTGGAATGACCCAAAAATCGAATGTATGGGGATTGGACGTTGTTACAAGTAAAGGTCTTGACTGGAAATGCAGAAAGTGGAAGACAGAAAGAAAGCTTTAAAATCTGTTAGTTAAAGCGCAAGGGGTATGAATGCGGCATATCGAAAAATAAAGAGGAGTATTTGGAAGATGAAAAAGAAAAAAATCAAAATACTACATGTGGCGCAAGCTGCAGGTGGTGTGGATCGCTATATCCGAATGCTTCTCAAATATTTGGATAAAGAAAAGTTTGAGAACATACTGGTTTGTTCGCAAGATTTCCGAGAGAAAGATTACAAGAACTTGGTTGATTTTTTTGAGCAAGTGAAGATGGATAGAGCTATTGGAAGTAACGATTTAAAAGCAATTGGAGAAGTTAGAAGACTGATAAAGAGATATAATCCTGATATTGTTTATGCCCATTCCAGTAAGGCAGGAGCAATTGCTCGCGTTGCAGATATTGGCCTCAAAAATCACTGTCTATATAACCCGCATGGTGGGCATTTAACATGCGATGCTCTGCAAAGAAAGAAGCAATGTACACAGCTATTGAGAAAATAGCTGCACCGTTTTGTGATAAAATCATTTGCATTTCAGATGCAGAAAAACAGTCTGCACTGGATAAAAAAATCTGCAGAGAAGATAAGTTGCAGGTCAT
>ENA-OQCP01001145-OQCP01001145.1-human-gut-metagenome-genome-assembly--contig:-NODE-1145-length-10517-cov-3.548989_pt1 | contig 10517 bp, 11 predicted proteins | sample MGYA00242760_ERZ504583 | MGnify/ENA primary metagenome ERZ504583 (study PRJEB26092, sample SAMD00036308) | human gut metagenome | host: Homo sapiens | study: EMG produced TPA metagenomics assembly of...
CGCTCTTCGAGGGGTTCTGCCACTGTATGCTCTATTACAAATCCTTGCAGGATTAAGGGAGGAACGCTATGCTGTCAAAGAAACTGGCCGCCATAGATAAGACACGGTGCGTCGCTGCGGCGTGTGTGAAAATGCCTGCCCCATAGGGGCCGTCAAGGTGCGCCGTGGCTGCTATGCCGCCGTGGAGGCAGAACGATGCGTAGGCTGCGGCAAGTGCGCAAAGCTCTGTCCCGTCGGCTGTATTGAGGTGAAAGCGAGGGCTGACGCATGAAAGCAAAGCATTGGTACGATTACCTGTGGGTATATGCCATCATCTATTTTGCACTGGGCTTTTTCAATATCCTGTTCGCGTGGCTGGGCATGATTGACTTCCTGCTGCCGCTGATCTTAGCCATCTTCGGCGGAAACAAATTCTTCTGCAACCACCTCTGCGGACGGGGTCAACTGTTCAGCAAGCTGGGGACAGACCTTAAATGCTCCCGCTGCAAGCCGACGCCCCGCTGGATGTCCTCCAAGTGGTTCCGTTATGGCTTTTTGATCTTTTTCCTGACGATGTTCGGCAACATGGTGTTCCAGACCTATCTGGTCGCTGCCGGTACTTCGTCTGCGGGAGGCCATTAAGCTGTTCTGGACATTCCGTGTGCCTTGGGGCTGGACTTACACAGCCGGTACGGTCGCCGATTGGGTGGCACAGTTCAGCTTCGGCTTTTATAGCCTCATGCTGACCTCTCTGCTGCTGGGTCTGATCGTTATGGTGCTCTACAAGCCCCGTACATGGTGTGCGTTTTGCCCGATGGGAACCATGACGCAGGTATTTGCAAGCTGAAAAACAAAGAATAATTAAGGATAACAGAAAGGAGCCTTTCTCATGGCTGAACTGAAAATTACTGCTGCGAATTTTGAAAACGAGGTACTGCGTTCCGACAATCCCGTCCTGCTGGACTTCTACGCGGACTGGTGCGGACCGTGCAAAATGCTCTCTCCTGTACTGCATGAGCTTGCCGAAGAAAAAAGCGGTACGCTCAAGGTGGGCAAGGTCAATGTGGACGAGCAAATGGAGCTGGCGATGCGTTTTCAGGTGTCCAGTATCCCGATGCTGGTTGTGTTCAAGGACGGGAAAGCCGTCGCCAAATCGGTGGGCTATCGGCCTAAGTCGGAGATCGCCGCAATGGTGGAGGGCGTGAAATGAAGGTCGTAATTGTAGGCGGCGTGGCGGGCGGTGCTTCTGCTGCTGCCCGCATCCGCCGTTTGGATGAACACGCGCAGATCATCATGATCGAGCGCAGCGGCTACGTATCCTACGCCAACTGCGGTCTGCCGTATTATGTGGGTGGTGTGATCAAAGAGCAAGAAGAACTGACACTCCAAACTCCGGAGAGCTTCTGGGACCGCTTTCGCATTGATGTGCGGGTACGGCAGGAAGTAACTGCGATCAATCCCGCAGAGAAAACCGTCACCGTCCGCGCACTGGACAGCGGGAAGATCTATACGGAAACCTATGACAAGCTGCTTCTTGCCCCCGGCGCAAAGCCGACGGTTCCCGCGCTTTCCGGCGTCAGCAGCGAGCGTGTTTTCACGCTGCGCACCGTGGAGGATACCCTCCGCATTAGGCGCTTTGTAGAGGATCAGAAGCCGAAAACCGCTGTTTTGGCTGGCGGCGGCTTTATCGGTCTGGAAATGGCGGAAAACCTTGTGGAGATGGGCGTTTCCGTCACCATCGTTCAGCGTCCGAAGCAGCTATTAGCGCCGCTGGATGCGGATATGGCGAGCTTTGTCCATGCGGAAATGCGCAGACACGGCGTAGTTCTGCGGTTGGGTGAAACCGTCACCGGATTCCGACAGGACGGAGATTCCGTGCTGACACTGTTGGAAGAAAGTGAGCCACTGCATTCGGATATGGTGCTGCTGGCCATCGGTGTTACCCCGGATACGCATTTGGCAAAAGAAGCTGGACTCAAACTTGGTATTCGTGGCAGCATCGCTGTCAACGAGCGGATGGAAACCTCCGTGCCGGACATCTATGCTGTGGGCGATGCCGTAGAGGTCACCCATTTCGTGACCGGCCAGAAAGCGTTGATCTCGCTGGCGGGGCCCGCCAACAAGCAGGGACGCATTGCCGCTGACAATATCTGCGGCGGAAGCAGCCGCTATCACGGCTCTCAAGGCTCGTCTGTTCTGAAACTGTTTGGCTTGACAGCGGCCTCCACAGGGATCAATGAAAAAACGGCGCAGGCAGCAGAGATCGCTTACGACAAAGTTGTACTTTTCCCGGCATCCCACGCTACCTATTATCCCGGCGCACAGTCTATGGCAATGAAGGTGCTGTATGAAAAAGAAAGCCTGCGGCTGCTGGGTGCGCAGATCGTTGGCGGCGAGGGCGTGGACAAGCGCATTGATGTACTGGCAACGGCCATTCGCGCAAAAATGACAGCTTTGGAACTGACTGAGCTTGACCTTTCCTATGCGCCGCCCTATTCCTCTGCCAAAGACCCGGTCAATATGGCCGGTTTTATGATCGAGGATTTGGAGAGCGAGAAAGTACGGCAGTTCCATTGGAATGAGGTTAAGGACTTGCCTTGCGATGGCAATGCGACACTGCTGGATGTCCGTACAGAAGGCGAATATCGGCGTGGGCACTTGAATGGATTCCGCAATATTCCACTGGACGATCTGCGGGAGCATTTGGACGAGTTAGACCGGGGTAAGCCTGTCTATGTGAATTGCCAGACAGGGCTTCGCAGTTATCTGGCCTGTCGGCTTTTGAAGCAGTACGGCTTCACCTGTGCCCATCTCTCCGGCGGATACAGCTTTTATCAGGTCGTAACACAAGAGCAGCAGACAGCGCGGAGCGCTATCCCTGCGGAATGGAGAAGCTATGAGTGAAAATCTATTTGGCTTGACGGTTGCGGCGGATAAAGCTTGGATGATCTGCAATGCCAGCGCCTTTTAAGCGAAAATCGCAGGTATCAGGAAGTCATGCTGCAATACCGCTGCGCACTGAAAGCACTTGAAAGCAGGTTGGAAATCTGAACGAAGAGTTTTCATTGCAGCATGACCGCAATCCGATAGAAAGTATGAAAAGCCGCTTGAAGTCGCCGTCCAGCATTATGAATAAGATGCAGAAGCGCGGACTTTCCCTGGATTTTCCGACCATGCAGGCAAATATCATGGATGTTGCCGGTGTGCGTGTGATCTGCTCTTTCGAGGAGGATGTGTTCTTTTTGGCAAAGTGCTTAAAAGATCAGTCTGACATTGAAATCATCACGGAGAAAGATTATATTTCACACCCTAAGCCAAATGGCTATCGCAGTCTGCACCTGACGATCCGGCTGCCGGTATTCTTTGCGGAAAAAGAGATCCATGTGCCAGTGGAGATACAACTCCGTACAATCGCTATGGACTTCTGGGCAAGCCTTGAGCATACCATCCGCTATAAGAAAAATCTGCCGATAAATGCTGAAATCGAAACTGAACTGAAAGAGTGCGCCGATTCCAGCAGAGAGTGGGATGGTAAAATGGAACATCTACTGCACATCTTAACATAATGCGTCGGATATAAAATGAAAAGCACGCACTTTATTGCTTGTTTCGGTTGGATGGCTTAGGCTTGCCAGGGATCGCCTCATCCGCCTTGGATGGGCGACCCCTGCGAGCCCCAACCAATTTCTCCGCTTTCTGGTTTTCAGGCATAGTCTTTTCTGCTTTCGGCGGACTGCCACGGCACAGCTTTTTCGGCTTCTATAATTGTAAGGAACATGGCTTTTCGCTGAATGGAAAGCGAAGCTGACCCGGGCTGGGGCCGTCTGTATGAAAGCGATATTTTTTTTTGAAACTATCTTGACAAAATTTATCAAGATTGATATTATGGTATTAACAAGCAAGCGAAAAGAGGATGTGGAGCATGATCATCACCAAAGAGACGGACTACGCGCTGCGCATTTTGCGGGTGCTGCTGGACGGGGAGAAGCATTCGGTGGCCGAGATGTCGGAAACGGAATTGATCCCCAATCAGTTTGCCTACCAGATTCTGCGCAAGCTCTCCGCCGGCAATTTGGTGCGGGTGAGCCGCGGCGCTCTCGGCGGCTGCGCGCTGTCCTGCGATCTGGACGCGACCTCCCTCTACGATCTCATGGGGGTCGTGGGGGAGCGGGGCATCCTGTGCGCCTGCATGGAGCCGGGATATGAATGCCGCTGGCAGGACAAGCATGGGCGGTGCACCATCACTGTCAGCTGGCGGCCTTGCAGCAAAAGCAGGACGAGGCGTTCCGTGCCGTGAGCCTGCGCAGGCTGCTGACCGGCGGATCCGATCCCCAAGATACAAGCAAGCTGTAAAATTTTAAGAGGAGGTACCCGTATGCTGTTTCAAACCACGGCGGCGCACGAAGAGCTGCGCGCGAAGATCCGGAGTTTTGCGGAGGAGGAGATCAAGCCCCTCGCATTTTTAATGGATCAGAACAATGAGTTTCCCGAGGAGGCTGTCAAGAAGCTGGGTAAGCTGGGCTGGATGGGCATTCCCTACCCCAAGGAGTACGGCGGTGCCGGTCTTGATGCTCTGAGCTACGCCATCGCGGTGGAGGAGCTGGCCCGTGTGGACGGCGGCACGGGCGTAATCCTCTCCGCCCACGTCTCCCTCGGCTCATGGCCCATTTTCGCCTATGGCACCGAGGAGCAGAAGAAGAAATATCTGGTTCCGCTGGCCAAGGGCGAGAAGATCGGCGCCTTCGGCCTTACGGAGACCAACGCCGGATCCGACGCCGGCGGCACGGAGACCACGGCGCTGGATAAGGGGGACTACTACCTCCTCAACGGCGGCAAGATCTTCATTACCAACGCCCCTAAGGCGGACACCTATGTGGTTTTCGCCGTCACCACGCCGGACATCGCACCCGGGGCATCTCCGCTTTCATCGTGGAGAAGGGCTGGAAGGCTTTGAGTTCGGCGACCACTATGACAAGATGGGTATTCGCTCCTCCTCCACGGCGGAGCTGATCTTCAACGACGTGAAGGTTCCCAAGGAAAACCTATTGGGCAAGGAGGGCGAGGGCTTCAAGATTGCCATGTCCACGCTGGACGGCGGACGCATCGGCATCGCCGCGCAGGCGCTGGGCATCGCCCAGGGCGCGTTTGAGCACGCGTTGAGCTATTCCAAGGAGCGTGTCCAGTTCGGCAAGCCCATCGCGGCCCAGCAGAGCATCGCCTTCAAGCTGGCGGATATGGCCACCAAGCTGCGCTGCGCCCGGTTCCTCATTTACTCCGCGGCGGAGCTGAAGGAGCAGCACGCGCCTTACGGCATGGAGTCCGCCATGGCGAAGATGTACGCCTCGGACATCGCGCTGGAGGTCACCAACGATGCCTTGCAGATCCACGGCGGCAGCGGCTACCTCAAGGGCATGGAGGTGGAACGGGCCTACCGCGACGCCAAGATCACCACCCTCTACGAGGGCACTAACGAGATCCAGCGGGTGGTCATCGCCTCTCATCTGTTGGGCAGGCTGGGCAAGAGCTCCGGCGGCGAGAGCCGTTCGGCGGCCAAGAAACCCGCGCCCATCACCGGCATTCGCAAAAAGACCATCTTCCGGGAGGGGGATGCTGCCCAGCAGGTGGCCGACCTTGTGGCGGCGCTGAAGAAGGATGGTCACGACTTCTCCGTGGGCATCCCTATGGATACGCCCATCCCGCAGGCGGAGCGGGTGGTCTCCGCGGGCAAGGGCATCGGGGAGAAAAAGAACATGAAACTGGTAGAGTCGCTGGCCAAGGCCGCCGGCGCGGCCATCGGTTCTTCCCGCCCTGTGGCGGAGACTCTCAAATATCTGCCGCTGAACCGCTATGTGGGTATGTCCGGTCAGAAGTTCACCGGCAATCTGTACATCGCCTGCGGCATCTCCGGCGCATCCCAGCACCTTAAGGCATCAAGGACGCCTCCACCATCGTGGCCATCAATAAGAACGGTAACGCGCCTATCTTCAAGAACTGCGACTACGGCATCGTGGGCGATGTGGAGGAGATCCTGCCCCTGCTCACTGCCGCGCTGGATAGCGGCGAAAAGCTGCCCGCGCCGCCCATGGTAAAGATGAAGCGGCCCACGCCGCCGAAGCCCGCCCCCATCGGCGACCGCTACGTCTGCAGCGGCTGCGGCTACGAGTATGTGCCGGAGTTGGGCGACGAGGACGGCGAGATCGCGCCCGGTACGCTCTTTGAGCAGCTTCCCGCCGAGTGGGTGTGTCCCGAGTGCGCGGAGACGAAGGATCAATTTGTAAAGGCTTGAGGCCGTGAAGGAGGCAAGATAAGATGTATTGCGTGCGTAAAGTAACGAACGACCTCTACTGGGTGGGCGCCAACGACCATCGCCTGGCCCTGTTTGAAAACTGCTTTCCCATTCCCCGGGGCGTAAGCTACAACGCCTACTGCCTGCTGGATGAAAAGACGGTGCTCTTTGACACGGTGGACTGGTCTGCCTGCCGCCAGCTTTTGGAAAATCTGGCGTATGTGCTGGATGGCCGCGAGCTGGACTACCTGCTGGTCAACCATCTGGAGCCGGATCACGCCGCCTGCATCGAGGAGATCCTGCTGCGCCATCCCAAGGTGAAACTGATCTCCAACGAGAAGGCATTCATGCTCATGCGGCAGTTCGGCTTCCATGTGGACGGACATGAGTGCATCGAGGTGAAGGAGGGCGACACCTTCTCCTTCGGCAAGCACACCGTCACCTTTGTGGGCGCGCCTATGGTTCACTGGCCGGAGGCCATGGTGACCCTCGATGTCACCGACGGCGTCCTCTTTTCCGCCGACGCCTTCGGCACCTTCGGCGCGCTGGACGGCAAGCTGTTCGCCGACGAGGTGGACTTCGAGCGGGACTGGCTGGACGACGCCCGTCGCTACCTTACCAACATCGTGGGCAAGTACGGCCCCCACATCCAGCTCCTGCTGAAAAAGGCCGGCGGCGTTTTGGATCAGATCAAGTACATCTGCCGCTCCACGGCCCCGTGTGGCGCAAGGATCTGGCTGGTTCATTGAAAAGTACGACACATGGAGCCGCTATGCCCCTGAGACCCAGGGCGTGCTCATCGTCTACGCCTCTATGTACGGCAACACGGAGAACGCGGCGCAGCGCTGGCGACGTCGCTCTGCGATAAGGGCATGAGCAAGGTGGCGATGTACGATGTGTCCTCCACTCATGTCTCCCAGCTGATCTCCGAGGCGTTTAAGTACAGTCACATTGTCCTGGCCTCTGTGACCTACAACCTCGGCATCTACCCCGCCATGCATGACTTCCTCATGGATATGAAGGCGCTGAATCTGCAAAACCGCACCTTTGCCATCATTGAAAACGGCTCATGGGCGGTGAAGTCCGGTGACCTCATGCAGAAATTCGTCAACAATGAGCTAAAGAACATGACGGTGCTCAACGAGCGGCTCAGCCTCGCCTCGTCCATGGGCACGGACAAGCGCACTGAGCTGGAAGCACTGGCGGACGCATTCTGGAATCTATGAAGTGACTGGCAGGGAAGCCAAAACCAAGACAACAGACAACAAACAGCCCCGCCGCGTCGGCTGCAGAAAAACCGGCTTTCAAAAACAGAGCGGGCAAGCGTGATACTGCGCTTGCCCGCTCTTTGCCCAAAAGGACATGAGAAGTGACCGGAGAAGATGAGAGGATCGAAATGGAGATCAGAAAACGAAACGGGGAGTCTGTTCCCTTTCAACAGGAGAAAATTTTCAACGCCATGAAAAAGGCGTTTGACGGACAGGGCAAGGAGATCGGGAGCAGAGAGATGGATGAGATCCTCGCCACCGTTCTCAACAATCTCTCCGTCACAGTGCCGCTCACCGTGGAACGTGTGCAGGACGAGGTGGAGCGAACGCTCATGGAGCGCGGACACTATGAGGTGGCCAAGGCGTACATCCTCTACCGCGAAAAGCGGTCTGCGCTGCGCCGTGTCCGGCATACCATCGCGCGGACGGTGGGGGATGACTCGCTTGACGAGGTGCTGCGCCGCATCCAGATGGATTTTACCGAGGAAGTCTACTCCCTCGCGGCGCTTCAAATGAAGTTTGAGAGTTTCTGTCGCCTGGGCATGACGGAGGATGAGCGGCTGAGGCACTGACCAAGGCGGCGGTAGAGCTGACTACGGCAGAGGCACCCAAGTGGGAGTTCATCGCGGCGCGGCTTCTGAACCACTCCTTTCGCTGTCGCAACGCACAGGAATGGGAGGGGCGCGGCGTCTGCGACCTCTATGGCAAGCTTCGCTATCTGACGGATAAGGGACTCTACGGTGACTATATCCTTGCCCACTATACCACGAGGAGATTGCCATGGCGGAGGACTTTCTCTGCCGGAACGGGACGAGCTGTTCACCTACTCCGGCCTTGACCTGCTGCTCAAACGCTATGTGATCCAGTCACGCAGCCGCGTGCCGCTGGAAACACCGCAGGAGATGTTTTTGGGTATCGCGCTGCATCTTGCTATGAACGAAGGCTCTGACCGCATGGGTGGGTAAAACGCTTTTACGATATGCTCAGCCGTATGGAGGTCACGATGGCGACACCTACCATGTCCAACGCACGAAAGCCCTACCATCAGCTTTCAAGCTGCTTTGTGGACACTGTGCCGGACAGTCTGGACGGCATCTACCGCTCGCTGGACAACTTCGCAAAGGTCTCTAAATTCGGCGGTGGAATGGGGATGTACTTCGGTAAGGTGCGCGCTGCAGGCAGCACCATCCGCGGCTTTCAAGGGGCGGCGGGTGGTGTTATCCGCTGGATTCGGCTGGTCAACGACACCGCCGTGGCGGTGGATCAGTTGGGGATGCGGCAGGGCGCTGTGGCGGTTTACTTAGACGCATGGCACCGGGATCTGCCGGAATTCCTTCAACTGCGCACTAACAATGGCGATGACCGCATGAAGGCGCATGATGTGTTTCCCGCCGTGTGCTATCCGGATCTCTTCTGGCGACTGGCGGAGGAGAACATAGACGCGCCGTGGCATCTCATGTGTCCGCATGAGATCCTCACGGTCAAGGGCTACGCTCTGGAGGATTACTGGGGTACGGAATGGGAGAAGCGGTATCTGACTGCGTCAATGACCCGCGCATCGAAAAGCGCAGCGTCACCGTCAAGGACATCGTGCGGCTGGTGCTTCGCTCGGCAGTGGAGACCGGCACGCCCTTCGCCTTCAACCGCGACAGCGTAAATCGTATGAACAAACGGCCACACGGGAATGATCTATTGCTCCAATCTCTGCACGGAGATCGCGCAGAACATGGCGCCCATCGAGCATATCAGCACTGAGGTGCACACGGAGAACGGCGACACAGTGGTGGTGACGGCCACACGCCCCGGTGAGTTTGTGGTCTGCAATCTGGCGAGTCTGTCTCTCGGTAATCTGCCGGTGGAGGACGAGGCCTATATGGAACGCACGGTGGAAACGGCCATCCGCGCACTGGATAATGTGATCGACCTCAACTTCTACCCGTTGGAATACGCGCGGCTTACCAATCAGAAGTACCGCAGCATCGGCCTGGGCGTCAGCGGCTACCACCACATGCTGGCAAAGCGCGGCATCCGCTGGGAGAGCGAGGAGCACCTTGCCTTCACCGACGCAGTGTTCGAGCTCATCAACTACGCCGCTGTCAAGGCGGACACAGCTCTGGCACGGGAAAAGGGGCGTTACGCGCTCTTTGAGGGCAGCGACTGGCAGACGGGCGCGTATTTTGAAAAGCGGGGTTATACCTCCGAAAAGTGGCGGGCGCTTGCGAAAACAGTGGCGGTGCAGGGAATGCGCAACGCCTATCTGCTGGCGGTCGCACCGACCTCCAGCACATCTATCCTCTCCGGCACGTCGGCGGGCATAGATCCAATTATGAAGAAATTCTTTTTAGAGGAAAAAAAGGGCAGCATGCTGCCCCGCGTTGCTCCGGAGCTTTCTATGGACACATGGTGGTACTATAAGGCAGCGCATCTAATCGACCAAAGCTGGTCGGTACGCGCCGCGGGCCTTCGCCAGAGACATATTGACCAGGCGCAGAGCATGAATCTCTATATCACCAACGACTATTCCATGCGTCAGGTGCTCAGACTGTATTTGGAGGCGTGGAGGGCCGGCGTCAAGACCATTTACTATGTCCGCAGCAAGCCCTTGAGGTCGAGGCCTGCGAAAGCTGCTCGTCATAAGGAGGATAGCATGACGGAACTGAAGAAAAAGCCCCTCTTTAACCCGGAGCGACCCTGATGTGCGCCTGCGGCGCATGATCGGCGGCAATACCACCAACCTCAATGACTTCAACAATATGAAGTACGCTTGGGTCAGCGACTGGTACCGGCAGGCCATGAACAACTTTTGGATCCCTGAGGAGATCAATCTCTCGCAGGATGTGAAGGACTATCCCCGCCTGCTGTCAGCCGAGCGCAGCGCCTACGATAAAATTCTGTTTTCTTGCTTTTTGGATCCATTTCAGACAGCGAACCTGCCTAATATCGGCGCCTACATTTACCGCCAACGAGTCAATCTCTGCCTGTCC
>ENA-OQCP01001147-OQCP01001147.1-human-gut-metagenome-genome-assembly--contig:-NODE-1147-length-10505-cov-2.533918_pt1 | contig 10505 bp, 9 predicted proteins | sample MGYA00242760_ERZ504583 | MGnify/ENA primary metagenome ERZ504583 (study PRJEB26092, sample SAMD00036308) | human gut metagenome | host: Homo sapiens | study: EMG produced TPA metagenomics assembly of...
CTCCTGTAAAAGAATAATACAAGCTAATGCGATGCAATCTATAACAAAAATAATCGTCAATACTGTTTTTAAATATCCATTTCTTCTACCTCCTGAAATAAACCAAATTATTCTATCACAATTACAGCTTATTTGCAAGACATTTCATCCATTGTTTTCTCAAACCTTGTTTTCTCAAATATTCATTCATTGTGTCACAAAATATATTATGTTACAATCATCTTAAAATTATAATTTTTTCAGATGTAACAGAGGTGTTTCGATGGATTATGCGATTATATTGATGATTTTTAATTTTATCAAGAGTATTTCCGAGTTCTTAGCAAGTATTCTGATAATTATTTGTGCGGTTAAGTATCTGAAAAAACATTGACTGATGAAAATCAACAGGACAGCGGCTTTTTCTGCCGCTGTCCTGTCATTTAAAAACGATCTTTTAACTGCCTTTCAATCGTCTTTTATCTTGTGTATATTTTACTCTTCTGCTTTGTACACATCTACAAGTTTTTTCAGATAAGCATATCTTTCCATAGCTTCCTGCTCATTGATTGCGAACAGTTTTTCTGCTTTTTCCGGATTTGCTCTCTTAAGTGCATTGTAACGTACTTCTCCGTCGAGGAATGCCTGATAATCTTCTTTCTTCGGCTCTTTACTGTCGAGGAAGAATTTATCTCCTTCTGCTCCCGGATTGAAGCGGAAGTTATTCCAGTATCCACATTCTACCGCAAGCTGCTCCTCTGTCTGAGCTTTGCTCATACCTTTCTTGATTCCGTGGTTGATACACGGTGCATAAGCGATAATAAGTGACGGTCCCGGATAAGCCTCTGCCTCTGTAATCGCTTTCACTGTCTGGTTGAAGTCAGCTCCCATAGCAATCTGCGCTACATATACATAGCCGTAGCTCATTGCCATTCCCGCAAGGTCTTTCTTCTTCGTCTCTTTACCGCCTGCTGCGAACTGTGCTGTAGCTCCTGTCTTTGTTGCTTTTGATGACTGTCCGCCTGTATTGGAGTAAACCTCTGTATCAAATACCATGATGTTGATATCTTTACCGCTTGCAAGAACATGGTCAACACCGCCGTATCCGATATCGTAAGCCCATCCGTCTCCTCCGAATACCCACTGGGATTTCTTAGCGAGGAAATCTTTATTTTTCAGAAGTTCCGCTTTCTCTGCGCGGTCGCATCCGCAAGCTTCAAGAGCCGCCACAAGTTTATCTGTAGCTGTTCCGTTTGTCGCTCCGCATGTATATGTGTCAAGGTATTCCTGTGCAGCAGCCTTAACATCTTCATTTTCCGCATCTGCGGCAAGTTTCTCTACAAGACCTTTCAGTCTGTTTCTGATCGTATTCTGTGCAAGAAGCATACCATATCCGAACTCAGCGTTGTCTTCAAACAATGAGTTGCTCCATGCCGGTCCTTTTCCTTCCGGTGTTACCGTATATGGTGTGGACGGAGAAGAGTTGCCCCAGATAGAAGAACATCCTGTAGCATTCGCAATATACATTCTTTCTCCGAAAAGCTGTGTGATCAGTTTTGCGTACGGTGTCTCTCCACATCCCGCACAAGCTCCCGAGAACTCAAGAAGCGGCTGTTTGAACTGGCTTCCTTTTACTGTCGTCTCTTTGTATTTAGCGACAACTTCCGGTTTCACCGGAATCTCTCTTCCGTAATCGAAGAATGTCTGTTTGCCTGCATTCTCTTCCATGTTGCCCATAACAAGAGCTTTCTCACCCTTCTTGCCCGGGCAGACATTTGCACAAGATCCACATCCTGTACAGTCATAAGCGGATACTGTGATAGCGAACTTCATATCCGGCATACCGATCATCGGAATAGACTGCATTCCTTCCGGAGCATTAGCAGCTTCTTCTTCTGTCAGAGCTACCGGACGGATAACAGCATGAGGACATACATATGCACAGCGGTTACACTGGATACAGTTGTCCGGCTGCCAGATCGGAATGTCTACCGCGATACCACGTTTCTCGTATGCGGAAGATCCTGACGGAGTTGATCCGTCTGCATAATCTGTAAATGCAGATACCGGGAGGGAATTTCCTTCCTGAGCATTTACTTTTGTCTGAATATTTTTAACGAAATCGATTACATCTTTTCTTCCGTTCTCGTCAATGTGCGGTACTGCAAGGCCTTCGTCTGCCGCATCTTTCCAGCTTTCCGGAACTTCGATCTCTACGACCTGTTTTGCTCCTGCATCGATCGCATCATAGTTCATCTGAACGATCTTATCGCCTTTTCTGCCGTATGTAGCTTTCGCTGCGGCTTTCATCAGGCTGATCGCTTCCTCTTCCGGAATGATCTCCGCAAGTTTAAAGAACGCAGACTGGAGCACTGTATTGATACGTCCGCCAAGTCCGATCTCTTTACCGATCTTAATTCCGTCGATCGTATAGAACTTAATGTTATGGTTTGCGATATAAGCTTTTACCTGTCCCGGAAGATGTTTCTCAAGACCTTCCATATCCCACGGACAGTTCAAAAGGAATGTTCCGCCGTCAACAAGCTCCTGTACCATGTTATACTTGTCCACATAAGACGGGTTATGACATGCTACAAAGTTTGCCTGATGGATCAGGTATGTCGATTTGATCGGTGATTTTCCGAAACGCAGGTGAGACATTGTAACACCGCCTGATTTCTTAGAATCATAGTCAAAATATGCCTGAGCATACATATCTGTATTATCACCGATGATCTTGATAGAGTTTTTGTTTGCTCCGACTGTACCGTCAGCTCCGAGACCCCAGAACTTACAGTTGATCGTTCCTTCCGGTGTTGTAACGAGCGGCTCGTCTGCTTTCAGGGAAAGATTTGTCACATCGTCAACGATACCGAGAGTGAATTTTGCTTTTTCATCGTTATGATATACTGCAACGATCTGCGCCGGTGTCGTATCTTTAGAACCGAGTCCGTAGCGTCCTGTGTAAATCGGAACTGCGTCGAACTTAGATCCTTTCAACGCCGCAACAACATCCAGGTAAAGCGGCTCACCGAGAGCTCCCGGCTCTTTTGTTCTGTCAAGAACGGAAATCTTCTTAACAGAATCCGGAATCGCATCGATCAACGCCTCTGCGCTGAACGGTCTGTAAAGACGAACTTTTACAACGCCGACTTTTTCTCCTGCCGCTGTCAGGTAATCGATCGTTTCTTCAATCGTATCACATACGGAACCCATTGCAACGATCACATGTTCCGCATCTTCTGCTCCGTAGTAATTGAACAGTTTGTAGTTCGTTCCGAGCTTTTCGTTTACTTTGTCCATATAGTTCTGAACGATTCCCGGAAGGCGTCATAATACGGGTTGCACGCTTCTCTTGCCTGGAAGAAGATGTCAGGATTCTGAGCGGAACCTCTAAGGCACGGATGATTCGGATTCAATGCATGAGCACGGAACTCATCGATCGCATCCATGTTCACCATATCTTTCAGATCTTCATAATCCCATGTCTCAATCTTCTGAATCTCATGAGATGTACGGAATCCGTCAAAGAAGTTAATAAACGGAAGTTTTCCTTCAAGCGCTGCGCAATGAGCAACCGGTGTCAGGTCCATAACTTCCTGTACGCTTGATTCACAAAGCATAGCCGCTCCTGTCTGACGACATGCATAAACGTCGGAATGATCTCCGAAGATAGACAAAGCATGACTTGCAAGCGCACGGGCAGATACGTTAAATACGCCCGGAAGCTGCTCGCCTGCCACTTTATATAAATTCGGAATCATCAAAAGTAATCCCTGAGATGCCGTAAATGTCGTTGTCAGAGCTCCTGCTGCCAAAGATCCGTGAACAGCTCCTGCCGCTCCTGCCTCTGACTGCATCTCTGTAACTTCTACAGTCGTTCCGAAGATGTTCTCTCTGCCTTCTGTCGCCCATTCGTCAACGTGCTCCGGCATAACGGATGACGGTGTGATCGGGTAGATTGCCGCGACTTCTGTATACGCATACGATACGTGAGCGGCTGCCTGATTGCCATCCATAGTCTTCATTTTTCTTGCCATTTTTTTGCTCCTCCTTAAGTTTTACATTGAATAAAATAAATTTCTCACATGTGTCCTCATTATATCTCCAAACTTGTCAAAAGTCTATAGAGGCAGTTTGTTTTTTGTTTATTTTTAGCAACAGTTCAGCCATACAGATGTACGGGAAGCACAAAACATGCCTGCATGTTTTTGCAAGCGGACATCTGTATGTGCTAAGCGCCCGGTTATGAGTAAAACAGTGGCATCAGCCACAATAAGCACGCAGTGCGGTTTTACGAATGGCGCGAGCTGAACTGTTTCTATTTTTAAGCACATGTGACATGAACTGCCTTAACTGTTCTTATGTTTTTTTCGCAGATAAAGCATTGCTGCCCCCGTGCCGACTACGATCGCACCTGCAAGAAGCTGGGAGACGGCAATCCCGACCCCGGGAAGAAGAAGCTGGTCTGTTCGTAATCCTTCGATCCAGAATCTTCCCAGTCCGTATCCGAACAGATACATCAAAAACAGCTCGCCCTCATACTTTTTATGCTTACGATAAGCAAATAGGATAATGAGCAGTACCATACACCAAAGCGATTCATACAAAAAAGTCGGATGCACCTGAATATAACTGACTCCGTCTATCCTCTCTATATGCCGGCGCATCTGCTCCGTCACATCGGAAGAGCGCACTGCATCTAATGGCAGGCGCATCGCAAACAGACTGTCCGTATATCCCCCAAACGCTTCCCTGTTAAAAAAGTTTCCCCATCTTCCAAGCATCTGCCCGTTTAATAACGCCATAGCGATCGTATCGAAAATCTGAGGAGCAGATAAATGCTTTACTTTCGCAAGCACCAGAACGCTGATCACAGCTGCGATCACCCCTCCGTAAATCGCAAGTCCGCCTTCTCTCAGATTAAAAATATCGAGCAAATTATCTTTATACATATCCCACGAAAAGATTACATAATAAAGTCTTGCCCCGACAATTCCCGCAATGACGCCGATAATCCCCATATCAAGATAATTTCCGGATTCTGACCTGTCCGTTTCGCTTCACGGGCAGCAATCCAAAAACCAAGCAAAATTGCCGTTCCGATAATGATTCCGTAATACGCTATCTCTATTCCGAATAAATCGATGCTCTTTCCGACATTTTTAAGATAAATTCCCAAATTAGGAAAACTGATCTCTGTATGCATAGATCATTCCGCTCCTTTTCATTTTTTATTTGACAGAACAAACATATGCCCTGTATCCCCTCTAAAAATTTTCTATTTACACAAAGGCAGGTCTTTCATGTAAGTAAAAAACGGATACAGACCGGCAAAGAAGTGTATCTGCACGGTTCCATGCCGTCCGTATCCATCGCTGCATATTCTTATACGTTGAATCTAAACAGCATAATATCGCCGTCCTGCACAACATATTCTTTTCCTTCCAGCCTTACAAGACCTTTTTCTTTCGCTGCCGCATGTGTTCCACATGCCATAAGGTCATCATAGCTGACAACTTCCGCACGGATAAATCCGCGTTCAAAATCCGTATGGATCTTTCCTGCCGCCTGCGGCGCTTTCGTTCCTCTCTTGATCGTCCATGCACGGACTTCCGGTTCTCCCGCCGTCAGGTAACTGATCAGACCGAGAAGATGATAACTTGCGCGGATCAATTTTTCAAGACCCGACTCTTTCAATCCCAGTTCCTCAAGGAACATCGCCTTTTCGTCATCATCAAGCTGGGAAATCTCTTCTTCTATCTCCGCACATACAACGAACACTTCACAGTCCTCGCTTGCCGCATACTCACGAACCGCCTTTACTCCTTCATTGTTCGCACCATCGTCCGCAAGGTCGTCTTCAGATACATTTGCCGCAAAAATAACAGGTTTGCAGTCAGAAGATTATAACTTGCAAGCCACTCCTGCTCGTCCTCGTCATCTGTCACAAAGCTTTTCGCCATTTTATTGTCTTCCAGATGCGCTTTCACACGATTTAAAAGATCCAGCTCTTTTGCAGCCGCCTTGTCATTGCGGGAAAGCTTAACCGTTTTCGCAATACGCCGCTCCAGAATCTCCAGATCCGAAAAGATCAGCTCAAGATTGATCGTCTCAATGTCTCTGATCGGATCGATGCTTCCGTCCACATGAACGATATTTGTATTTTCAAAACAGCGGACAACATGAACGATCGCGTCCACTTCCCTTATATTTGCAAGAAACTGGTTGCCGAGACCTTCGCCTTTTGACGCGCCCTTTACCAACCCCGCAATATCAACGAACTCGATCGCCGCAGGAATAATTTTTTTCGTATGATACATCTCTCCGAGTACATCGAGACGCTTGTCCGGAACTGTTACGACTCCTACGTTCGGATCGATCGTACAGAACGGATAATTGGCGGATTCCGCCCCTGCTTTTGTCAATGAATTAAACAATGTACTTTTCCCTACGTTCGGCAAACCGACAATACCTAGTTTCATTTTTATCTTTACCTGTCTAAAAACCTGCAATTTTGCGGGTTTTCGCCTTTCTCTATATTTTTAAGTATCAGAGTCTTAATGTCGTTCTATATAATACTATAATAAGGCTCATATGTCTACATCACAACTCTAAAGTATTATCTAAAAGTTTCCCGGGAAAAGCCATATTTCCCTTCACTGACTTAAAACGACAACAAAAGGCGGTATTTACCGCCTTTTGCTTCCGGATCAGCTCTGCTTATTATTTTGTATTTGTAATGGTATTTTTAGATCTGCGATATTTCAGTATTACAATGATTGCAGACAATGCAAGAACCATTCCTATTCCCGTTCCTATAACCGGGGCATGATCTCCCGTTTTCAGCGCATTTGTCTTACTTTCTTGATTGTTTAAATCTTCCGTATCGGCACCGCCGTGACCACTTCCGTTGTGATCGATATTATTATCGTGATTATTATCTGTGTTATCGTCATCCGAAGAATCAATATTTTGCGATATCAGTTTGTAAGCAGCAACTGTTCCTGACACTTCGCAGGATGCAAGCAGATAAGCATTTCCGTCTGCGCTTTCAGATGCGGAAATCATGCACAGTCCTTCCGGAGATACGTCGCCTGCTATATCTTTACTAAAATCTCGGGAGTTAATATAATTTGCGAAAAGAATCTTGTCAGGGTTTGTAATGTCATAAGCCATAACGCCTCCGATCCTCTCAAGACCGATAAACGCATAAGTTTTCTCTCCTACCGTTCCGATTGTTACGCTTTCTGCTTCTACGCCCTTTTTCCCTGAACGGTCATCTATTTCTGCGGAGTCATTGGAACAATTAAAGTACTGCGGGAAATATGCCGCTGTTTTTGCTTCTAACTCGTTTCCGCTCGTATACACTTCTTTCATTCCGGATCCATCTACACAATAAACAGTGAAGGAACGTCCTCCGAACAGGTAATCATATTCTGAATTTAAACCTTCATAATCGTTCTGATCGAAGAATACAACCTTTCCGGTTAGTCCACTGTTTTCAGCCGTAATTTTCCCGGAAGGTGATGTTTGCCCTTTCCCAAAATTACATTCTGCTTCATTAAGATATTCGTTCCACTCTCTGGAATCCCCCTCATTTGCAGTTACAATATAAGTTTTGCCGTTCGACTCAAACAGAGAAATTCCGTCCGGCATACGGATTCCGCGAAGCGACGGATAAGATACCGGCCTGTATGCCGCATCTTTTTTATCAATATCGATCGGATATTTTTCGTAATCTTCATATCCTGCGGAACAGATATTTTCTATAGAAGTGTTTGCAGATCTACGATGGCAATGGCGTTTGCTTCCTGAAGTGTAACATAGGCTGTTTTATCATTTGCTGCAATATACTCCGGTTCTAAATCAACAGACGGAGCCGTTCCTTTTTTCAAAATCACTCCATTTTGTACAAGCTCCGCTCTTTTCGCTTCACTGTCAAAAACGGTAAAGTCAAGATGTGATACATTCTGATTTGTCAGATCAATTACAGTGACCGTTCCCTTAGGGTCAATACTTCCCGCTTCATAGCCGTTTCTTGGTTCGCCTTCATCTGCCGAAAGAATTTTTTTACTATCGGGTGTAAATGTCACCATATCCGGCTGTACACCTGCCTCATAAATCTGATCAAATGACAATGTCCCATCTGCGCCGCAAAGGAATACTGCGAGGCATCCGGCAACCGAATAATCAGATGACTGGATTGCCACTGCAAGCTTTTCTCCATTTGGAGAAACGGCAACAGAAGTCATATCACCGTAGGAGAAACCTTTGTAATTTGTTCTCAACGATTTCTTTGATATTTATATTCTTTCCATCTAACAAAGCGATCTTATCAACTGCATTTTTATTTTTCATCGGAATTGCCGTTAAGTTCCCGGTTACACCATTCACAGCATACGCCCAGCCTGTAACTGTATTGTAATCTATAATTTCCATAACGCCGCCGTCCGGGTTTTGCATGCCGGAATTATATTGAGCAGTCTGTGTCATGGCAATAGAAGACTTTTTATTCTCTAATCCGTTTTTCAGCTCTCCGCCGTTCGCATTTTTGGTAACACTGAATGAATCAATTAATTTACTTTCCGGGGCATTGCTGTCTCCCGAAAGGTTATATACGTTGACAGAGATTTTATTATCCGCCACGTCAAAGACAGCGTAACTTGGACTGTACTCCTGGTTCCATTCCTGATTTCCAATTGGAAGATTTCCCGCCAAATATGCCTCAGAACCGGTTTGTCCGTTTGCCAGCACCGGATAATCTGCATTATTGGTCTTGTCTACTTTCTCAAAAGGAGTATAGTATTGCATGTCAGAACAGCAATTACCCGTCAGATAAATCACTCCGTCAGGATCATGGAAATCATCCAGTCTTTCTGCATTTCTCTGACCGTTTTTCAGCACATAGCTTCGAGAATACACATGATCGTGACCGCCTAATACAAAGTCAACGTCAAATTCATCCATCACCTGCTCAAATCCTGCATCTACATAGTTCTCAATATCCGAATCGGCAGCATGCTTTGCCACTGTCTGCGTAGATTTATGATGTGTAACAACTAACCATTGATACTGACCTGAATATTCTGCCGTCGCCGCATTTAAAGTTGTTCTGAAGTTAGAAACGATGGCTTCCGCTTCGGAATTGTCCTTTGAAGCGCTTGGAACATTTACATTTCCCGCATTTTCATTATCGTTTCCGCCCGGATAAGCTCCTGTGTTTAATGTTACGAAGAGAACGTTATTATATAAATAGTAATAGTTTCCTTTTGTCTCCATTTCTCTTCGTTCCACAAAATCATATTGCCCGTCTTTATTCGGTGTAACACCATTTGACTCTGCAGATTGTGCGATTTCATCCGCAGTTGCCTGAATATAGTTGCCATGGCTTTGACTCGTTCCACTGTTCTGTCCGCGGAATGTTGTCTTTACCTGATTAAGAGACGCTGCGTTTCCATCTACACTCATTTCATTCGGAAGATTAAATGATCATCAAACATGTAATGACGATCATGATTTCCTACTGCCGGGGCATACAGAAGAGATGTCATTTCTTCCGGAGCAAAAAATGCCGCATACTCACTGGATTTTCCCCAGCTTTGATCCTCCACCTGGTCTCCCGCGGAAACAATGAGGTTCACATCTTCCTCTTTCATCTTGTCCAGCATAACTGCCCATCCGGTCTGATTTTTTCCGTCAGAAGGATTCCATCCCCCGTTATTTGTTTCTCCGTTTTCTTTAATCTGGGGATCGCTTGTAAAACCAAATCGAAATTCACCTGCATTTGGTGTTTCATAAGAATACTTCTTTGACCAAGTATTTCCATTATCATATGAAATCTGATAACTATATTCTGTGCCTTTTGAAAGTCCTGATACAGTAGCCTGACATACTATTTTCCCGGTATCTGTATATTTTCCTTCAACTACTTTTGTAGGAGTATGAAGAGCTCTTACAGATGCTTCTACTGTCTTATCCCCCATACGGACAATCGCATTTTGAGTACCTTCCGGGGCATACCAGTTCAGGTTTACCGAATCGTCTCTTTCACCTGGTTGTAAAGTAAGGTATTCGATTGAAACTGCATTGTTTTCCTGTGCTGCCACCTCCTCTGCTCCCGCTGCAAAGACATCACTTACTGTACTTTGAGCGCATACGATCGAAACAGCTGCTAAAAGCGCCATTGTTTTTCTCCGTTTTACTCTCATATCGTTTCCTCCGTTAACCCATTGAATTCAAGTAACGATAGGATTGTAATGGTCTTTTGTTAAGGTATTTTGTTGCATATGTAAAATAGGAGTTAAATTTTTCCTTTTACAAAATGACAATGGCATAAACTGTAAGTTGTTTATTTCTTCTTTTTCGGTTTTGGAGTTGGCAGTTCATCATACATTGCATGAAACAAGCCTGTCAAAAATTCCTTATTATCAACTTCATCTACCAACAACATCTCTTTTGCTCCCTCATAGGGTAATTCACATGAACTATTCGGACATATAACTAATTGCTGATTTACTTCGTTT
>ENA-OQCP01001149-OQCP01001149.1-human-gut-metagenome-genome-assembly--contig:-NODE-1149-length-10491-cov-2.434388_pt1 | contig 10491 bp, 12 predicted proteins | sample MGYA00242760_ERZ504583 | MGnify/ENA primary metagenome ERZ504583 (study PRJEB26092, sample SAMD00036308) | human gut metagenome | host: Homo sapiens | study: EMG produced TPA metagenomics assembly of...
AAAAAAGTAGCAGAGCCGATCGGTCTTGTTGCTGCGGTTATCCCGACAACAAACCCGACTTCTAACGGCAATCTTCAAAACAATTGATCTGTTTGAAGACAAGAAATGCGATCATCATCAGCCACACCCGGCTGCAAAAGAATGTACGATCGCAGCTGCAAAAGTTGTACTTGAAGCTGCTGTAAAAGCAGGAGCGCCGGAAGGAATCATCGGATGGATTGATGCACCGTCACTGGAGCTCACAAACACAGTTATGAGAGACGCAGACATCATTCTGGCAACAGGTGGCCCGGGAATGGTAAAAGCTGCTTACTCTTCAGGAAAACCGGCTCTTGGCGTTGGCGCCGGAAATACACCGGTTATCATTGATGACACAGCAGATGTAAGAATGGCTGTAAACTCTATTATCCATTCTAAAACATTTGATAATGGTATGATCTGTGCTTCCGAGCAGTCTGTAACTGTTCTGGAGAGCGTATACGAGCAGGCGAAAAAAGAGTTCGCTTACAGAGGCTGCTACTTCCTGAAACCTGGAAAAGAGCTTGATGCGGTTCGTAAAACAATCATCATTAACGGAGCTCTTAACAGCAAAATTCCGGGAAAATCTGCATATGAAATCGCAAAACTTGCAGGTGTAAATGTTCCGGAAGATACAAAAATCCTTATCGGTGAAGTTGAGTCTGTAGATATCGCAGAAGAATTTGCTCACGAGAAACTGTCACCGGTACTTGCAATGTATAAAGCAAAAACATTTGACGAAGCTCTTGATAAAGCTGCACAGCTTGTAGCTGACGGCGGATACGGACATACATCTTCTCTGTATGTACATCCGGCAGAGAAAGAGAAGATCCAGAAACATTACGAAGCAATGAAAACTTGCCGTGTTCTGATCAATACACCGGCTTCACAGGGTGGTATCGGAGATCTTTACAACTTTAAACTTGCTCCGTCACTTACACTTGGATGTGGATCATGGGGTGGAAACTCCGTATCAGAAAACGTTGGTGTAAAACATCTTCTGAACGTGAAAACAGTTGCCGAGAGGAGAGAGAATATGCTGTGGTTTAGAACACCTGAGAAAGTTTACTTTAAGAAGGATGTATGCCGGTAGCGCTTGACGAGCTGGGAACAGTAATGCACAAAAAGAAAGCATTCATCGTTACAGATACATTCCTTTACAAAAACGGATATGTAGATCCGATCGAGAAGAAACTGGATGAGATGGGAATTCAGCATACATGCTTCTATAACGTAGCTCCGGACCCGACTCTGCAGTGTGCTCAGGAAGGTGTTGCTCAGATGAGAGCATTCGAGCCGGATACAATTATCGCACTCGGCGGTGGATCTGCAATGGATGCTGCTAAGATCATGTGGCTTATGTATGAGCATCCGGAAGCAAACTTTGAAGACATGGCTATGGACTTCATGGATATCCGTAAGAGAGTATTTACATTCCCGAAAATGGGAGAGAAAGCATACTTCGTAGCTATTCCGACATCTTCAGGAACAGGTTCTGAGGTTACACCGTTCGCGATCATTACAGATGCTGAAACAGGCGTTAAATGGCCGATCGCTGACTACGAACTTCTTCCGAATATGGCAATCGTTGACGTTGACAATGCAATGACAGCTCCGAAGGGACTGACAAGCGCATCAGGTATCGACGTTATGACACATGCGATCGAAGCATATGTATCTATCATGGCAACAGACTATACAGACGGTCTTGCAATGAAAGCTGTTAAAATGGTATTTGAAAACCTTCCGTCAGCATACGAGAACGGAGCAAACGATCCGAAAGCTCGTGAAGAGATGGCAAACGCTTCCTGTATGGCAGGTATGGCATTTGCAAATGCGTTCCTTGGTGTGAACCACTCTATGGCTCATAAACTTGGTGCATTCCATCACTTACCGCACGGTGTTGCAAACGCTGTAATCCTTACGGAAGTTATGAGATATAATGCGGCAGAAGTTCCGACAAAGATGGGAACATTCTCACAGTATCAGTATCCGCATGCACTTGCAAGATATGCAGAGCTTGGACGTTTTGCAGGATGCACAGGAAACACAGACGAAGAAGTATTTGAGAACTTCATCGCAAAACTTGAAGATCTGAAAGAAAAGATCGGTATTAAGAAAACAATTAAAGATTACGGTATTGACGAGAAATACTTCCTTGATACTTTGGATGATATGTGCGAACAGGCATTTAACGACCAGTGTACAGGAGCAAACCCGAGATATCCGCTTATGAAGGAGATCAAAGAAATCTACCTGAAATGCTACTACGGTAAATAAGAACCGTAACTGCGAATAATAACAGAGCGCTGCTTTCACAGCGCTCTGTTTGCTTTTTTCAAATTATTTCGGTTCAAACATATAAATCTATGTACAAAATAAAAACAAAACAGAAGGAATGATAAAAAATTAACAATTAGATCAATAATAAAAAAATAGTTAAAAATTGCACAAAGTTTGCTTTAAGGGGTTTTCTTTCCTGAAAATTACGGTGTATAATGAGCTCATCAAAAACGAAAAACAAAAACCCATTTAAGGAGGAACCTACCATGAAACTTGAAGAAAACAACATTATCGTAAAACGTTCGTATAAAACCGTCTATAAATGTGACGACAGTATTGTGAAAGTATTTAACGAAGAGCATCCGAAGTCAGATGTATTTAACGAAGCTTTGATCACGGCGCGGATCGAAGAAACAGGACTGGATATTCCTAAGGTGAAAGGAGTTTCCCTGGTTGAAGGCAAGTGGGCGCTCGAGATCGAGTATAAAGACGGAAAGACAATGGAAGATATGATGAATTCCGACAAAAAGAATATTGAGAAGTATATGGAAGATTTTGTAGACCTTCAGCTTCAGATTCACGGCAAAACATCTCCTCTTCTGAAAGGAATGAAAGATAAGCTTGCCCGCCAGATCAACAGCCTGAAAGATTTGGATGCAACAACAAGATACGAGCTTCTTACAAGACTTGAAAGTATGCCGAAACATAATAAAGTATGCCACGGCGATTTCAATCCGAGTAATGTGATCGTAGGTAAAAACGGCAAGATGACGGTTGTGGACTGGGCGCATGCAACACAGGGAAATGCAAGTGCGGACGCGGCTATGACATATCTTCTCTTTGCATTGAAAGATCAGGAAACAGCAGATCTGTATTTGAAATTGTTCTGCAAAAAGAGCGATACGGCAAGACAGTATGTACAGCAGTGGCTTCCGATCGTGGCGGCAGCGCAGCTTACAAAAGACAATGAACTGGAGAAAGACTTCCTGATGAAATGGATCGATGTTATTGACTATCAATAGAAGTTTCGATATTATTATCAATAGTAAAAGGAGTGGATAGAGGAAGGAATTTTACCGGATATGGAAGATAAGCGGATCATAAGAACAAAGCATAATCTTAAGGATGCGATGATCAGAATGCTTTCGATCGAAGATTTTGAACACATTTCTGTTACGGAACTCTGTAAAGAGGCAAAGGTCAGCAGAATTACGTTTTACTCGCATTACAGTGACAAGCAATCTCTTTTGGACGATATCTTTAACGATATGCGTAGTATAGGCAGAGAAGATTATTACAGACGGCAGAAGGAGAATAATCCGGAGGGGGAACTTGTACTCGGGTATGTAAATATGCTGAATGCGATTTTGGATCTTTATTATGCCCGGTTTGATTTCTTTCAGTATACGAATCCGGAGGTGAATCCGTATCTGCATCTCGCCTTTACAGTATTATTTTAGAGACGGTTGAGATGCATACAGCTCATGTGCGGAGTAAATTGAAATATTCCGCAAAAAAGATAGCAGGTTTTGTCTGTTTCGGAATGTTAGGATTTGTGAATGAATGCCGGAGGGAAGGAAATTCTCTTGAGCAGACGAAAAAAGAAACGCAGTGTCTGTTGGAAGAGGTGCTAAGATCAGGGATTTTGACAGAATAGATTAAATACGGTTTTGTTAAAATGCGAAATTGTAGGAATACATCGGAATGAGAATATGGAACTGCCGCTTTACGATTTCATGAATCGTTAAAGCGGCAGTTTTGTTGTATTACAGTCGAAGAGTCTTTCTATGCACAGGGACACCCGAAGGAACTGCCGGGTATTTATGTAGAACTAAGTTCCGATGTGTAATAAAAGTATTCTGTTTTTATTAGTGATGTTGTAAATTCAATGATACGATTGTTTGAATGGGTTGTTCTCTCAATTTGTATTGCTATGTCCTGTGGTTTCAGACTAATATTAGGGCATCTTCATTTGTTAATTTTACAGCGAAATATTTTCGCTTGCATGTTCCGGAATAATGTTATACATTTGCATGCTTTTATACAATCCCTGCTTTTCTATATCATTTGCGCTCAAATCAGGATAAGGGCCTGTTGGTACGAATGAAATCTCAATAGCATATGGAATATGATCTGCATAAAAGCAGCGTATAAGTTTATACACATCTTCGTTTTCTATTATTTCTAATTTTTCTCGGATATCGTCAGAGGGAGAGATTACTTCAAATTGAAGTGTCTTAACTTCATGTACAACGCCTTTTTCTTCAAAACGTTTCCTGAGAGTATACAGTTTTGTTAATTTTTTTTCTATTTTTCGAACAGATACAAAAGTTCCTTTTCCTTGAATCCGATAAATGTATCCGGCTTGAGCCAGCCGGTTTAGTGTGTCTCGGACTGTGACTCGGCTTACGTTGTATCTAATGCTCAATTCTCGCTCAGTAGGCATTTTATCATTAGCCTTCCATTCGTTTGCGAGTATTTTCTCAAGCAAAATGTCATATAGCTGAGAATACTTGTAAATTGTATTGTTGTTATTTTCTTTCATAAGCCCCTCGTAATAGTAAATAATTGAAACAATATCATTTCATGGGTGAGTGCTAATTATACTGATAATAAAATAATATAATAAACGCACAAAAAATCAATGAAATAGAATAAAAATTATCGAAATACACAATGAGTAGTGAAAGAATATATGCAATTCGCATAAAAATACTAAGGTTAATATCTAATTGTTGCAAATATTGAATAAATGTAATATTATTATAATACCAATTAGAGGAGGTGATCCAAAATAAGAACGAAAGATTTGTATCCAAGGCCACAATTAAAAAGAGAGTCTTTTTTCTTATTGAACGGACAGTGGGATTTTGCGTTTGATGATGAGAATATAGGGTTTAGAGGGATGGAGTCATACCGTCAGAGGGGATCGTAAAATCAATGTTCCCTTCACATATGAAACGGGTAAAAGTGGGATCGGAGATGAAAGACCGCATGGAGTTATATGGTATTGGAAAAACATAACCATAACAAATGAGTTTAAAAAAGATCAAAGTATTCAAATTAATTTTGAGGGGTGCGATTATCATTTAGATCTTTGGGTGAATGGAGTTTATAAAGGATCACATGACGGAGCATATACAAGATTTGCGTTTGAACTTGGAAAATTTGCAGAAGGCGAAGAAGTGCTTCTTAGCATAAGAGTTGAAGATCCGCATAGTGAAGAGCAGGTTCGGGGAAAACAACGTTGGTTATCTGATAATTATGGATGCTGGTACGTTCAGACGACTGGTATATGGAAAGACGTATGGCTTGAACAGGTTTCTGATGATTATGTGGAAAAAATAAAGATTACGCCCGATATTTATAAAAAGACAGTTACCATTCATACAATGTGTCATTCAAATAAAGAGAATTTAATAATGAAATCGGACGTTTATTTTGAAGGGAAATTTATTAATAGTGTTTCCGGAAAATTAGAAGCAGGTGTCTGTCAGATGGATATAGACGTATATAACAAGTACGTTGGGGAGTGGGGGATCGAACTGTGGAGTCCTGACGCTCCGAACTTGTATACATTAAAAATCTCGATTTTAGATGAGGATGATAACTGTAAAGATGAAGTGGAATCTTATTTTGGTATGAGAGATATCCGAATCAGAAACGGTCTTGTCCTATTGAATGGGCAGCCTTTGTATCAGAGATTGGTTCTTGATCAAGGGTATTGGAAAGATACCGGATTAACGCCGGAAAACGATGACGTGCTGCTAAAGGATATAGAATATGTAAAACGGATGGGATTTAATGGCGTGAGAAAACATCAGAAAACAGAAAGCGATCGTTTTTTGTACTGGTGTGATGTGCACGGACTTCTTGTTTGGGGAGAAGGTCCATCTTTCTATAAATATTCTGATAAAGCTGCGAAAAATTTTGTGAGAGAGTGGACTGAGATTGTTGAGCAAAATTATAATCACCCCTGCATTATCATATGGACTCCGCTAAATGAATCATGGGGAGTGCCCGCGATTGAAAGAGATGTTTGCCAGCAAAACTATTCGCAGGCGGTTTATCATTTGACAAAATCGTTGGACAGCACAAGACCTGTTATTTCTAATGATGGCTGGGAACACACTACGTCGGATATTTTAACACTTCATGATTATGAAGAAGACGGAGAAATAATGCGGCGTAAATACTTAACTAAAAAAGAAGAAGTGTTAAGCTGCGAGATTTATCATAATAATTTCAGGGCAGCTTATGCGCAAGGGTTTGGTTATAAAGGAGAACCTGTTCTGATTAGTGAGTACGGAGCATTGCCTTTGAGGATAATGATAAAGAGTCATGGGGATACGGTGAAAAAGTAAAAACAGAGGAAGATTTTCTGGAAAGATATAAAGCTCTTACGGTAGGAATCAAATCTCTGCCATATGTTTGCGGATACTGTTATACGCAATTATCCGACGTACAGCAAGAGAAAAACGGTTTTCTGACGGAAGAAAGGAGGTTTAAGGTAAATCCGGAAAAAATAAGAGCAATTAATGATTTGCCTGAAGGTGTATTTTGGAACAAAAAAGGACATTAAAAAGGAGGAAGTAAGAAAATGAAAAAGAGATCGTTAAAGATTATGTCAGTAGTATTGGCGGGAGTTATGACTACGGGAATGATTTTAGGCGGATGTTCTGCAGGTGGAGACAAGGAAAACGGCGGAAACAAAGAGGCGTCTAAGGAATTGAATTTGTGGATGCATAATGGACAGGCATTTGTTGACGAGACAAAGAAACTTGCGGAGAATTATGAAAAGGAAACGGGAGTAAAGATTAATATTCAGACATTTCCTTATGATGCCATGAGTCAGAAAATGAAAGCAGCTTTTACTGCCGGAAATGAACCGGATATTATGCAAGTGTTTGGAGCGTAGATTCCGACTTACATGAATCAGAAACTGCTGGCGGAAGTTCCGGAAGAATTATCTGCAAACTTTGAGACAGATTATTTACAGGGCGCTGTAGATGGATATGCAAAGGACGGAACTTACTATGGAGTTCCGATTGAGATGAATGTTGAGTATGGACTATTCTATAATCGGGAAGATGCGGCGGCGGCAGGCGTTCCTGACGGACCGAAAACATTCGACGATGTGATGAAGATTGCGAAAAATAGCGCAAAATTCAATGGGGATGTTCAGGAGTATGGCGGACTTGAGTTTTATAACGGAGATAACTTTGCGGCATTATTCTTGTCATGGATTATGCAAAATGGTGGAGATTTTTGGAATGAGGATCAGACAAAGTTTGTTCTGACTTCTCCGGAAGCGAAAGAAGCGTGGCAAAAATTAGTAGATCTCGTTACGGTGGAAAAAGTAACAGATACGAAACACATTACTGCAAAAATGCCGACAGAGCAGTATTTCTTTGCAAACAAAGCGGCTCAATTAGTAAAAGGTTCCTGGGCATCTGCAGTTGGAGATGATTTGGAAAATGAAAATTGGAAATATGTATTTATGCCTCCTGTAAAAGGCGATATTCCATATTTTGCAGTTGAATCAGGCTGGGGATATGTTGTTTCTGAAAACAGTAAAAATAAAGATACCGCGTGGGATTTCGTAAAATATTGTATGGAACCTGAAAATGCAAAAGAGTTTAATTTGGGAACAGGAACAGTTGCGTCCTTAAAAGCGATTATTGATGATGAGGTTATCAGTCGGATGAAAGAAATGTAAGAGTGAGCGATCAGTATCAGTATTTACAGTATGCAAGAAGCGTAGGACCTGTTCAGGATATGGACTTTGTTAAGAAAACTTTATTAGATACATTTACAAAAGCGGCATCTGGAAGTATTGGTACAGATGAAGCGTTGGAGGAAATGGAGACAAGTATCAATAACCATATTCAGGAATTATTGAAACAGGCAAAATAAGTATTTAAGAGGAGACGTTTGTCTCCTCTCAAACTGATTGGAGGAGTGGCGGTGGAAAAAAAGACAAGCAGATTAAAACGTCTTCAAAGACGATTTATTGTATGTGGACTTACTCCGATAATGCTGCTGTTTTTTATATTTTCTGTAGTTCCTATCATATTCAGCATTGTAATGTCATTTTATAATTATAATGGATTTCCGGGAGCTCCCTTTGTGGGACTGGCGAATTATAAGATGTTATTTCAAGATCCGGAGTTTTTAGGAGCGCTTAAAAATACAGTAGTATTTGTTTTAGTCGCAGTAGTTTTAAATATTTGTATTTCCACATTTTTAGCGGTATTGATTAAATCACTTCGAAAAAAAGGGGCAAGAAGCTTTTTTTCGTGGCTGGATGTTTTTGCCGGCAGTAGTGCCGATTGTTGCAGTGTGTTATGTTTGGTTGATTATGTTCGATCCTGCGAACGGAGTTTTAAATCAGGCACTGATGGCACTTGGAATGGATCATCCGATTAACTGGTTAAATGATCGAGAACGGCTTTGTTTAGTATTGTACTGGTTACGCTTTGGTGCGATTTGGGATACAATTTGGTCATATTGATGTCAGGGTTAGATAATATACCGAATATGTTTTTAGAAGCGGCTGAAATTGACGGGGCAAACAGTATACAGAAATTTTTTAAAATTACATTGCCTTTGATGTCGAGGAATATGCTTTTTGTTGTCATTATGACATGCATTTCGTATTTTCAGGTTTTTGCTCAGGTGCAGATTATGACGCAGGGAGGACCGGAAAACCATACGAATGTCATAGGATTAAATATCTATAATTATGCGTTCAGATATTCGCAGATGGGATATGCATCGGCGATGGCAGTTGTGTTGCTTGGTATTATATTAATAGTATCATTAGTTCAGTTAAAAGTCGGAAAGCAAGACTGGGAATACTAGGAGGTGTCGAAGGTGAAAAAGCTTGTGCGAATAGGGAAAATTATTATTTTAGCAGTTGCCTTTATAGTTGTTGCATTTCCGTTTTTTTGGTGTTTGATGCTGTCTTTCAAAAGCAATGCGGAAATTATGAGTATACCGACAACATTTTTCCCATCAGAATGGATCGTATCCGGATATAAGAAAGTATTGACTGAAGCCCCATTTATGACCTGGCTGTGGAACAGTTTGTTTTCATCTGTCGTATCAACAGCTATCGTAGTATTTACGAGTTGTCTTGGGGGATATATTTTTGGTAAATTTAATTTTAAGGGGAAAAATTTTCTGTTTGTTTGTGTGTTGATTACGATGATGGTTCCTTTTCAGGTAACGATGATTCCCACATATATCATTTGCAGCAAGTTGAATATTTTAAATTCTATGTCAGCGCTGATTATACCTTTCATGGTATCGGGATTTGGAATATTTTTGTGTCGTCAATTTGCGGAAAGCATTCCGAATGATATATTAGAGGCGGCTAGGATCGATGGGGCAGGGGAATGGAGAATCTTTTTTGGCATTGTAATTCATACGATCAAACCTGCAATCGCGGCACTGTGCATTTTTATATTTATGGGAAGATGGAATGATTATTTGTGGCCGTTAATAGCGATTGTAGATGAAGATAAAATGACGTTGCCGCTGGCGTTGAATTTCTTTAATTCCAGCTTGTTAACGGATTACTGTACTTCGATGAGTGCGGGTGTTTTGGTTATGATACCGATTATTATTATATATTTTATTTTCCAAAAGCAGTTTATAGAAGGAATTACAATGACTGGAATTAAATAGAAAGGGGACTGGAGAGAATGAAAAAAGAGTTTTTTAAATTTGTTTTTTTGGGTGCGGGAAGTTCTGTTTTTACAATGAGACTTGTGGGAGATATTCTGAAAGAAGATACTATAAAAAAGGGGCATATCGCACTTGTGGATTTGGATGAAAAGCTGCTTAGAGAGACGGAAGAAGCTGTGAAAGAGCTTGTTGCATTTTCGGGTCAGGAATTTGAAGTTACAGCGCATATTGACTATAAAGAGCGCTGCCGGGAACGGATTATTTGTTTAATACGATTGCAACAGGAGGGTACGAGCGTTGGAAGAGTGACATAGAGGTGTCGACAAAACACGGAGTACTTCAGTCGGTTGGAGATACAATAGGTCCGGGCGGGATTATTCGAGCATTAAGAACGATACCGGTCATCCTTGATGTTGCTAAAACAATGGAAGAGATCTGCCGGATGCATGGATAATTAATTATGCCAATCCCGAGGGGGCAATCTGCCTTGCGCTTCAG
>ENA-OQCP01001151-OQCP01001151.1-human-gut-metagenome-genome-assembly--contig:-NODE-1151-length-10475-cov-3.923657_pt1 | contig 10475 bp, 18 predicted proteins | sample MGYA00242760_ERZ504583 | MGnify/ENA primary metagenome ERZ504583 (study PRJEB26092, sample SAMD00036308) | human gut metagenome | host: Homo sapiens | study: EMG produced TPA metagenomics assembly of...
CCCAGCAGCTTAAAGCCCTGCACGCCACCTTCCACCGCATCGGCATGGATGACGAGGCCCGCCACGGCTGCATCTACGAGTTCACTTCCGGCCGTACAGAAAGCAGCCGGGAACTGACGATGCAGGAGCGCGGCAGCTGCTGGAGCGGTTGAACCCGACGGACGACAAGGCACGGGCCATGCAGATGGCAGAAGCCAGGAATGTATTCCGGGACATCTACCGTCTTTCGTTCCAGATTCCCCAGCTGAACCAGGGGTTCACCAGCGACAGCGAGGAGGAATACCGCATGAACGTGGCGAAGCTGAACATCTGGGCACGTAAGTACAGCAAGGCGCATAAGGACATTACAAGCATGAGGCTTTGGGAGCTCCAGGCCACCAAGAAACAGCTGGAGCGTGGATGCGCCGTGAGGAAAGGAAACTTAAAAAGGATTGATACAATGAGAAAGAAACAGGAAATAAAGAAAGGAATTACCATTCTCCGCATGAAAGGGGATAAAATCAGTCTGCTCCAGGCCGAGGTGCTGGAAAACGGGCATAATGAGAGTCAGGTGTTTGCCACCTACGTAGCTTCTGTTCCGGAGGAAGACAAGGACGAGACCGTGTTTTATGCCTGCCGTGACGCCGCCCGTTTTGCCGCAGGGCGATTATCGCTGGAAGACTGATACCCGATGTGGACAGATATCCGGTGACGGTTGACAGACCTGAGCCCAAAGAGCGCCAGTCAGTCAGTGTACGGGAGTTTGAGGCTCTGAAGCGTAAGGTCGCGCAGTTGGAAGGCTTTGTGGAGGATTTGTTGAAAGAACGCCGCCAACGTGCCGAATACCAGAAATTGCCGGATACGAACCGTGCGGACTATATCGGCCAGAAAGATGCTACAGAGCTTATAGGATGTAGCCGTGAGACGCTGAATGCCTGGCAGCGTAAGGGTTACATTACCGGATACCGCAAAGCCGGACTGGTCTATTATAGCAGGAGTGAGCTTGCCGCCGCTCCGGTTGTGCAGAATTTTATCACAATAAAGAAGGGGAGGAGATGAGATGGTAGATAATAATAATCAATATATCCCAATGGTCCATATCGTAGACAGAAACAAACGCCGTGAACGGCTGGCGTCCCGTCTCGAAGTCTGTGCAGACCGTATCTGTGACCTGCAGGACCGGTTGATGGCGGGTATTACCGCCTTGAGACCTATCGAGTACGACCGCCTGCTGGACGAATACCGGGCGGAGCTGGTGCGTTACGACAACATCGACCGGGAACTCCGGCAATTGGAGGACCCTACGAAAACAGAAGAGTACAGGGCCTATCACCGCAATGCCGGCAAGCAGCAGAAAAATAAAATCAACTATTAAATTATTAACCCTATCAAAAGAGCAAGAATTATGGCAAGAACAAAGAAAACAGTAGTCAGCGGCATCAGCCGCGAGCAGGCAGAGCAGGCCTTCGCAGATTTTGCGGCGGCCGATGCCAAAGTACAGAACCTCACCTCGAAGATGGACCTTGAGATGACCCGTATCCGCGAGAAGTATGCGGACCAGCTGGCAGAACTGTCAGCCACGAAGGAAAAGAACTTCGACATCATGCAGGCATACGCCGTAGAAAACAAGGAAGAACTGTTCTCCAGGAAGAAAAGCCTGGAGAGCGCCCATGGCGTGTTCGGTTTCCGTACCGGCACACCGAAGCTGAAGAACCTGAAGGGGTTCACCTGGGCGGCAGTGACGAATTTATGCAAGGAGCTTTTGCCGCAGTATATCCGCACCAGTGAGGAGCTTGCCAAGGACAGACTGCTGGCTGACCGTGAGAATCCTGACGTGGTATCCTATTTCCCGAAGATCGGTGTGCAGGTGGTGCAGGAGGAGACCTTCTATGTGGAGCCTAAAAAGGAGAGCGATGCGGTTGAGCAGTGAGATGAGGGAGATACACCGCCGTTACCGGTACCGTCCCCGCGGGCGGTGCTGGGCTGTGTACCTTGACATCACCTACCGTCAGGGTGACAGCTTCCCTCCGAGGATATCCACTCTTGGCACCAAGGTGAATGAATATCCGACCAGGGAAGAGGCACGGCGCGAGGTGTACAGACTGAACGGCTGGAATTATGAAAGGAGAAAAAGAACTTAATACAGAACAGACCATGAGCAAGAAACAGAACGGGGTGCTGGTAACGGCACCCCACTTCGGAACGGGACGGGAGACCGTCGGAGAATTCCCGGGGTATTCCTGCGGCTATTGTCAGGGCAACGGCTATTTCCAGGGGGATATCACGGTAAAGGACACGGAGCTGGTCCCGTGCCCCAAGTGTGGCGGTACCGGCAAGGTGAAGGGCATCGTTACGGTGGACTGGGTACCGGACGGGGAAGTGAAACCCTGCCTCAAAGGGAATTCAAACGACATTTAATCACTGAAGTCCTATGCGTATTCCCGTGAAATACATCGTACAGATAGATAACTTCCATGTGGCGGATTTCATCTTCTACTGGAACTATTATGACCAGCCGTGTTCCCTGCTTCTGCAGAAGCCCAAAACGGAAGGCTTACCGCCATCAAACTGGTGGTTGACAGTGACGAGGCCGCCAGCTTTTTGCTCAGGGCGAAGGAGAAGACGGGATGCAGGCTATATCAGGTTGACTAAAGGCAATTCAAAAATGAATAAGAAAACAACTCAAATAATATAATAACAAGAAAGGAACTGAATGAGAACTCCAATCACATATTACGGGGGTAAGCAGCAGCTGGCAGCCAAAATTATTTCTATGATGCCGGCTCACAAAATTTATTGTGAACCTTTTTTTGGTGGAGGTGCTGTTTTTTTCAAAAGCCCAAAAGCTATCTTGAGGTGATTAATGATAAGAACGATAAACTTATTACGTTCTATCGGCAGGTTGCGACTAATTTTGAGCAACTGGCTGAAAAGATTGACAATAGTCTTTGTTCCGAATCTGACTACTATCTGGCTAAAGATTACTATAACGGAAGAGTTCCGGCCGGAGACACTGATATAGCCTGGGCTGTATTCATAATAACAAACGGTTCTTTTTCCGGAAGTATGCACGGTGGTTGGAAATGGTGTAATGGTTCGGCAGGAAGCCATACCGGTGTATTCATGCGAAACAAGCGTAGAGAGTTTAATTCCGCATTGAGGAATCGCCTGCAGGATGTACAAATTTCTTGTCGGGATGCGCTGGATGTAATAAAACAAAGAGATACATCCGATACGTTTTTCTACCTTGACCCACCATATCCAGGATGTACTCAAGGTCATTACCGTGGATATACTCACGAAGAATTGTTCCAACTGCTTGCTCTCCTGCAGGAAATAAAAGGAAAGTTCATTTTATCTAACTTTTGGTGTCAAACACTCCGGTATTTCGTTACTGTGAATAAATGGCATGTAGAAAAGATAGATATGCCTCTCAAGGTCGCCAATCTAACGGAGGCGAAGCATAAAACAGAAATTTTGATAAGTAATTATGAGCTGAGCCCAATGCTGTTCGGCTAAAAACAAATTAAAAAAGAAATGAATAATGTACTATTCAAGAAAATAAAAAGAGCAAACAGTAAATTATATATGCCGATTGTAGAACCAATAAGTTGGCTTAAACGAATAGTTTTAAGACTGCTATTAGGATTTAAGAATATTGAATATTAGCGAAGCAAAGAAAAAGCCGCTGCATGGAACACCATACTGCGGCTTTTTTGTTGAGATACGCCCCCAGCGCTATCTCTCGATCGTTTTCCTGACGCCAGGAAAATGGTCCTATTCTCCGGTTCCCCCAGACATTCTATTATCGCCTCATGTTGCAGCGGCGTCAATGCCCGCTGCCTGGGCTTGAAGCACAACTCTTCAAGGCGTTTTTGCAGTTCGGTATTCAGCATTATCCAGCGGTGCAGTTGCGAGCTGGCGCTGCGGGGAGTAGAGTTCGGGAAGTAGGCTTGTGCCAGGTCACTCATATAAATGGCTTTCATCTCTTCATTTACAATTTTACGATTTACAATGTACAATTTAAGGCTGCGCAGTGGCAACTACAAAAAAACTACCCGTAAGCAGTGGGCTCGCTACTTACGGTAGTTGGTCAATTACCAGGTAGTAGTCGGCGCACTACTACTAAGTGGTTCGTCAGCCCAGCGGATTCTCTCCCTGGTCGCCGTCGCTGCCACCGCCGGAGTTGCCGCCGCCGGTGTTGCCGTCATCGGGCAGAGGGGCTTCACCCTTCTTGGCCACGCGCTTGAAGGTCAGCCCGCCGTCGCCCGCACGGGTTGCCGCCTTGACGGGACGGCCGGGGCGGAACTGGATGGTGCTTCGGTGATGTTGGCGCTGGTGAATTTCTTTTCGGTTTCGGCACCGGTGCTGCATAGCTGGAGCTGGAAACTGCCGAAGTTCTCCCAGCGTACGATCTTGCCCGCCGCCAGATGGAGATTGGTCTGTTTGATCAAGGCGCGGATGGCGTTCAGCACGTCACCGTCCGTAAGGGAGGTGGCGTAGGAGATTTGTTCTGCCATTTCGTCCATGGTTACTTCGCCGCTGGCTTGCGCCTTGGCGTAATATTTCTTAGGGGCGCTGTCATCGCCCGGCTTGGTGCTCATTAGAGCGAGAGAATAGTTTACACTCATTGTTTTTAATGATTAGTGATTAATGATTTGCTGTCCTTTTCGCGAATTGACGCGGCAAAGGTGGTGTAAACAGGCTATTCCGTGTTGTAGAATGTGCTTTTGGGCGGTATTAGTTGCATTAATGTGTTATTATAATTATTTTTGTATCAGGTTTTCAGCAGTCAGGGTAATCACAATAAAGTTTTCGGGAAATGAAAAAAAGACGTAATAAAATTATCGGGCGCAGCTATGCGCATCGGGTTGCGGAGGTTAACCGCATTTACGATGAACATGCCAATAGCGGACTTTCCAACAGGGAGATTCTGCGGCGTTATATCTGGCCGCTGTTCTATATCTCCGAAAAGACATTTTATAATCTTATCAATGCCAGTGCCGACCCACGTATCATCCTTCAACAGGATGAGCTGAACCGTCAGCTCTCGTTGTTCTGAATCTCATCCGCTGTCGTAGTGGTATATTCCATTTCATAGACTTTGATGCCGCCGGGTAGTGAGAACTGTCGCTGGCACGGCGTACCAGGCGGTGACACATCCGTCGAACCGCCAGCCGTGCAACGCGCCGTTCAGGCGTCGGGCCAGTGCCATGCGTTCGGCTGCGTGCTGTTCCTGGGTGCTGCCATAGTGAGTGTCATCGTAGCAGTCGAAGGCAAGCCGGATGATGATGGTGGTCTTGCCGTGTTGGAGGTTGCTTTCAGGTTGTCCCACAAGGTTTCGGGGATGCCGATAAGGACGCAGGGGAAAGTGACCGGGTACTGGTCTTCCCCGTTCTGCAGGGCTTCCAGTTGCCCGTAGTCTTCGTCGATAAGGGAAACGTCGTTACCCATTTTATTGGCGATCTGTTGCTGGAGGTCGTTGAATAGTTGTTCCATAATAAATTATTGATTTATAATTTTCTCTACTTCTGTATTCAGTTTATCATTTACTTTCCTTATCAGTTCCGATCCCGGCTTGGATGGCATGAACTGGCGCTGCGGGATGTTGATAGTAAGTTTGGTCTTTTTGGTCAATGCGAGGCGTTTCCAAAAAGTATCTTTCTTTTTGTCTTTACCCGCTTCCCGGTAATGCTGCGCCAGGCAAAGCGACGCATTTGCGGGGTGACGGTAGGGCGAACTATGCCTCCCAGTTGTGGATGCCTGCATAAGGGGCGCGGGTGAAGATAGTAACCTGTCCGTCTCCTGGTGTGTATTGGATATTGCCGGAAAGATGGTTTCTGCCGGAGAGCAGCGGTCCGTATTGAGAACCGGCACTGCTTCCACCGTTTCTTTGCCGCTTGGTTTCCTTCCATTTATGGAAACCGTTATGGGTAAAACCTCCTTTGCGGAAGTTTTCCTCGATGTGGCGTTTGGCGATGTTGCCTGCCAGTACGGGCATGCGGCGGCGTGTCAGGTCGGCCAGTTGCTTTTGATATTGCAAAATACGTCGGTTAAATTCTTGAATATTCATTGTTTACTTGATATTTTTCTGTATATTTGCAGTCTAAGAAAATAGCTCGACAGGCACAGCTCCGGATTGCAGTTCCGGTTGAAATGGTCTTTCGGGCTATTTTTGTATGTTGTCCATTACTTTGCTGCTATCGGAGATGCTATGTAATATCATATTCCCGTCCACATCTTCCAATACAATAATCCACGACTTGTCTCCCTTAACAGTCACTTCAAAAACATGAGACTTTACATACATAGGATTGTTTTTATGATATTCCGTCCATCCCTTATATTGAGCCTGTCGGATGACATCACTGAGGTACAATAGCATCTCATTCTTTTCGGCATAATGTTCGTGAGGTTGGTTCAACCATTCCTTGATGGACTTTTTGCTGACAATGATTTCTTTCTTAAAATCAGAGTTGACAAGAGGTTTCGCCTTCAGCACTTCTGCATCTTTCTGTATTTCCTTTCTACGAACTTTCAGTGCCTCTTTCCGCTCTTTGTCCGGTTCATACACTATCGGCTTCTCCTTATTCACATGCTCTGCCATATATTTCTTCACGGCCTCTTTCGCCCTTCATATCCATTGGCTATGTAGGGATGCGTATCGCTGAACAGTTTGCCGTCCCGTCCCGGATTGTTGTCCAGTCCCGGGGCAGGCTGGTCTTTGGGGGCGGTGCTTCCACGTGGCGCTCCCGTAGGAGGTTCGTCTGTAGCCGATAAAGAACACTTGCAGTTCCAACGGTCTCCGGGGCGGTGCGCACTCCAGAAGGGGTGGTTTATCGGAAGGATAGTCCCCCAATAGACCTGATGGTCCGCTCCCGGGTTTGCGCTGGTGCTGGGCATCCATTCCAGATTGGGCAGGACATCGGCGTACTGCTCGAAGCGTTGCCAGTCCGCAGCCTGGCGGGCACGGATGACGGCGGTATTGTATTCGGTTTGCAGCCAGTGCCGGACGTGATGGTCGAGCATGGGGTGAACATCTTCTTTCCACTGTTTAAACGGTTTTAAAATACCGTTTGAATCGTAGAGTTGCGCGGCGATATCGTTCTGCATCCGGTGGACTTTGAAGGCGGAGAATACAGCGTTGCCGAGGTCAAGCTTCTGACGGAACTCTACCGGAATTTCGGCAGCGGATTCACTAAGCCTTCATTTGATGCTTCGTTGAAGATACGGAATGTCTCATTGAAAGGTTTTCCTCTATTTCCGTCATAGGGTGAAAATCCTTTTCGTAGATATGCTTCAAGGCACGTTGCAGGGCGGCGTTGTCGAAGACGAAAGCGGTGCTTACGTCATCATCGGCCTTGCATTGCAATGGTGCGGCAGAACCGGACATATAGTCGAGTTCGTCAAGGCCCGGTAGTTGCTGTTCCCCATAGTAAAGATTGTTCATTACCAGTCTAAAGCCCCGTCGGTTTGCGGGGCGTCCCCGAAAAAAGAGCGGGAGCGGTTCTGGGGGTGTTTTGCTACCACCTCCCCCTGCGGGTACTCACCCCCTCCTTGCTCCCCCGTTTGGCGGGGGAGGGCAACCTCCCCGGAGGAGGAGAATTGAGATACTCCGAGAGCGAATGGGTTGTTCATTTTCTTCTTCTCTGCCATTTCCGCTTTCAACTGTTCATAGTTGTCCGGGCGTTCGATGTTCAATTGCTCGTACAGATAGTCATCATCGAGCGGCAGATCGAATACGTTTACAGCCTTTTCCAGTAATTCGGCTTTGACTTTCACTTGTTCCAAGTCCGTTTCTTCTACATAAACGAACTCACCGCCTTGGGTATTGACGCCAAGAGCCGCAAACAAGTCGGTCATATCGTAGTTCAGCAGGTTCAGAATGGCAAGAGCGTCTTGCTCGATAAGTTCCTGCTCCACCTTGTTGTGCACGGTTCCCAAGGCTTGTGTGCCCGTTTCGCTGGCTTCGGTGGTGAGGGTGTTGCCCAGGACAGCCTTGCTCATTTCCGCGTTACAGCGGTCAACGAAGGTACTGTAGAGATCGCTGCTGCCGGTGGTATTACCCGTTTCTACGAAATCAAGGTTAGAACCTCGGGTGTAAAGAAGGAGGATGCGCCTCCTTGGGCCTTGGCGGCTTCCATGGCGGCGGACAATGCTTCCGGGTCGGCGGCATCGTAGGTGTACTTGCGTATGGGCATGCCGAATATTTCGGAGAACTGCGCCCAGTCGCCCACGGTTCCCCGCTTATAAATGACGTACGGAGCGCACCGTGCCAGGATGCCGAGCGGTTCTTTGCCCCGTATCATCAGCAGGTCCGGGTATTCGTCGAAGCTTTCACCGTTGATGTCGTTCTGACGGGTTTTGATGAGTCTAAGTACCGGGTCCACGTGCTTTCGGGGCACGAGATAGTAGTCTATCCATCCCTTGCTGTTGATGTAGAACTGCACCAAGGTGAATCCCCAGTAGTCGGCATCCAGTGCATCACCAATGAACCGTAGGAACCAGGGCGAGGAAATCTGCTCGTTTACTTTATCATCGGCCACGCCGTTGCGCCTGAACTCTATTTTCCTGCCAAGCACACCGCTCTTCCGCTTTTGGATGACAGAAAACAGGTGCGGGTCCATCAGACTCTCACTGTAGATGTCGTAAATCTGAACCCGCTGTGTGAAGTCCACATTCTCGGCGCTTCGGATGCCCCGCATGTAGTCGTCCAGCCCGATGCCGAAGCGTTGGGGTTGCGTCAGTATGATGGTGGCGCCCTGGCGGGTGACGTTGCTGCCTTCGGTGATGCGCTGTTTGATTTTGGATGCTTTGTTCCAAAATGCCGGGAAATTTATTCTTTTCATAAATGGTTCGTACGTTTAGGGTTACTACTCATCAGCCAGGGGCTATTCTGTTTCTGCTCTTCTTCCGGCAGCTTGGGAGCACCGTCGATGGTGATCTTGAATGCCGCCACCTGCTTCAGCCATTCCACGGCACGCTCATAGCGGTCTTTCCGTATCTGCGACATCTTCTGCGGATTATGAATACTGAATATATGGTATACTGCGATATCGATTGCCATCATCAGGACAAGCTGGTTGCGTGCATCTCCTTCGGCGGAGAAGATGGCATCTACATCGTAGCGAGCACTGAGATAGCCGCGCATCTCAGCGATGGCACGGTCTTCGCAGATTTCGACGATACTTTCGTCATCGCGGGTCAGGGAGCCCAGTATCTCGCGGTGGATACTGGCGTCGTAGTCTTCGGGATTGATGAATTTACTCATAGCTATAATCTTTTAGGATTGTTCCGGGCGTTGTGACGCGCCACGGTAATCGGTTTGAGTTGCTGTACTTTCTTCTTGAGGATGCGCAGGCCGCCTTCCACACAGTCGGGGCCGTCGGCGGGGAACTTCATCCGCAGGGTGAAAAGCCGGAACTGGTCATCCAGTCGCTTCATGTGCGGATTGTCCTTTTCAGCTTCATTGAAGATGAGGTTCCCTTCCCGGTTCAGCGGTTCCAGGTTGGCTTCGATACGGGTACCTTTTTCGGTCTTTCGTTCTTCGTCGGGATGGATGTAAAGTTGCACGTTCCGTTCCCGGCGCACCTTACCGACCAACGGTTTGAATACTTGCTGAAAAAAGGGTCCTGCAGTTTGTTGTTCTCCATGTAGCAGTACACCGATGTCTTTCCGTCTACATATTCCAGCAGTTGTACATACCAGTCGATGAAGTCCGAGTTCAGTCCACGGTCCAGGCGGACATTGATAATATAGACCTTCTGTTTCAGCTGTCCCATCAGGATGCAGCTTTTGGTGCTGCTGTTCTTGCTCTTGTTCTCGCCGGGTGCGGGGTCGCCGTAGATGACCAGGAAATCGAACTTGTTCAGGGCGGGCACTTTGCCGTAAGTCAGTTCCTTAAATACTTCGCCTTCAGTGACGGGATTGTTGAAATACTCCGTCTGCTGGGCGGCGGTACTGATTTTGGAAAGTGCCGTATCGATATTCTCTTCCGTATTCTTGGATGGCCAGGTGCTTCGTCCTTCCTTGTCCCGGATGTTCACTATATCCCAATGGTCGGCCGCTTCTCCCGCCCTTACCACACAGCAGTCGCGGGCAATGATATTCCCGCAGAATATGATCAGTGTTTTTATGGCAGTGTCTCGCGTACCGTACAGTGCCTTTTCCCACCACTCCCAATTCTTCTGAACCGTATCCGGGTTGCGGACCGATTCGTCGGTATCGAAGTCATCCACCAGTAGTACGTCCGGACGAATGGCACCATTGCGGCTACCACGTGGTGCATTACCGGCACCCACGGCACGGAACGAACATCCACACTTGGCTACAAACTCTTCGGCGCACCAGTTGCCAAGGTTGACTTGTACACCGTAGTAGGCGCGTATCAGGCATTCTCTTCAAAACTGCTTCTTATACGGGTCGAGCAAGCGGGTAGCACTGTCTTGTGTGGCAGACGCCATCATCACATTGCACTTCTTCTTTGTCAGTGCCAG
>ENA-OQCP01001153-OQCP01001153.1-human-gut-metagenome-genome-assembly--contig:-NODE-1153-length-10467-cov-7.289265_pt1 | contig 10467 bp, 12 predicted proteins | sample MGYA00242760_ERZ504583 | MGnify/ENA primary metagenome ERZ504583 (study PRJEB26092, sample SAMD00036308) | human gut metagenome | host: Homo sapiens | study: EMG produced TPA metagenomics assembly of...
CGCTGCCCAACGAGGTCGCTGAGTACACCGAGTACGACCTGCAGAGGCTAGCAGTGAAGCCAGGTATTACGGGGCTCTGGCAGGTGACGGAGCGAAACTCCACCGGGTTCGACGGCATGGTCCGCCGCGACCTTGAGTACATCGCCAAGCGCGGCGTGGCCACCGATTTAAAGATTGTTCTCCTCACAGTCGTTGAGGTCTTTACCGGTGGCGGTGCTTGCTAGATGACTGAACCGATTAGGGTAGCCCAGGTTGTTGGCAAGATGGTTGGCGGCGGCGTCGAGGCCGTTGTCATGAACTATTATCGCCATATTGACCGAAGTAAAGTCCAGTTCGATTTTCTTGTCGATTCAGATTCGACGCTCGTGCCACGTGAAGAGATCGAATCGCTTGGTGGTCGAATCTTTGAGATTCCGCCCTACCAGCATGCGATTGAATATCAGCGAGAGCTTCAAATCCTCTTTACGCAAGAGGGCTGGAAGATAGTGCACAGCCATATCAACACGCTTTCCGTCTTTCCGCTTCGCGCCGCGAAGAAGGCAGGGGTACCCGTGCGTATCGCCCACAGCCACTCGACGAGCGGCAAAGGCGAGTTTGCAAAAAATGCCCTTAAAGGTTTTTGAAACTGTTTTCGACAAGGTATCCAACTGATTTGGCGGCCTGTACTGAGTATGCCGGTAAATGGCTGTTCGGATCATCCCATTTTACCGTCTTTAATAATGCTATCGATTTGAGCAGTTTTTCTTTCAATCGATCGATTAGGGATGAGCAACGTGCTGGGCTTGGAGCGCAGGACGATACGCTGGTATTGGGGAATATCGGTAGGTTCATCCCCCAGAAGAATCAGCTGTTTTTGCTTGATGTTTTCAAGGCGGTTTATGCTCAGAATCCTGATTCCATTCTTGTTATCTGCGGCGATGGAAAGTTGAGACCGCAGGCGGAGGAAAAGGCACGCTCGCTGGGAATTGCGTCAGCGGTGCGTTTTCTCGGTCAGATTTCCAATGTACAGGACATCTATCAGGCGCTTGATCTATTCGTTCTCCCTAGTCTGTACGAGGGCCTCGGAATGGTCGCGATTGAGGCCCAGGTCTCCGGTCTCCCGTGCATCTGCTCTGAGAGGGTTCCCAACGAGGTCGCGCTATCCGGCCGGTGCAGCTTCGTTCCGTTGAGTGCGGGCGTTGAGGCTGGTCCAATGCGATCCTTACCACACGCACAGATGTCGTTAATCGTTCCGATCCCCAAGCATCTCTGGGGTTTGAATCTTATGACATCTTTAGGGCAGCGCCCAAGCTCGAAGAGTACTACCTGAAGTTATTTGAAACGGTGAATTAATGAAAATTTGTATTTTAACGTGGCTCCATAATCAAAATTTCGGTACACTGCTTCAGGCTTATGCCCTACAGCAGTTTTTGAAGGCAGAAGGCATGACGTTGTCGACGCCGATTATCTTCCTGCGTTAAAGAAAAGCTACTGAACTGGGCGATCAACCGGAACTCCTTCGATTTATTTGCTGGCAAAGCACGCGAGCTATTCAATCGCAAGAAGGAACATGATGACTTCGGATCCTCGACGGCTGACGTATTCAATCGCTTTTTGAGCCAGAACATCGAGACCACTGATCGGATTGTCGATACAGACGGACTGGTCGATTTACGGGGAAAATACGATGCGTACGTCTGCGGATCTGATCAAATCTGGTCCCCTTATCTTTTAAATAGGAATTTCTATCTCTCCTTTCTAAGCGACAACGATAAGAGAATCGCGTATGCACCCAGCTTCGGTGTCACGAGCACCACGCAGAGGAAGAAAAAGATCATTACCGATCTGATTAAAACGTTCAGCTCTGTGTCTGTTCGTGAAGATGCGGGCGCGGATTTTGTCGAATCCCTCGGTCTCGAGCGCCCTTCACAAGTTGTGGACCCTGTCCTGCTCCTGTCGAAAGAGGACTGGGCCCCGCTCATCAACGGTAAATGTCCTGAGCCCGGGAAAATCGTCTGCTATTTCCTTGGAAATAGGCCGTTTTACAGGAAAGCTGTCGATTCGATTTCAAAAGAGCTCGACTGCGAGGTCGTGACGCTTGTCGGTTCAGGTAAAAATGCTGTCGACGAGCAGCTCAATCCGCGTTACGGGCTTGGTCCCGATGAATGGCTCGCGTATCTGGCGAGCGCGCGGTTCGTGTTAACCGATTCGCTGCACGGTACGCTGTTTTCTCAAATTTTCCGCAAAGACTATTACTGCTTCAAGAGATTTGAGGAGACCGACAAACGCTCTCAAAACTCTCGAGTCGAGAGCCTCTCGAGGCTTTCGAATACCGAGGATCGTCTGCTAGATGGCTATGACAGTCACATGAACGCTACGGAAATCGAGGGCTATGAGAAGCGACTGTCCGACGTGGAGTCGCTCATCACGTTTTCGAAAAAATGGCTCTTGGATGCTCTTGAGCAATAGGGGGAAAGTTAGCTTGAGCAAGAACATCGACACAGTTTCTCACCGGGCCTGCTTTGGTTGCGGAGCTTGCGCGGCCAAATGCCCTTTTTCCGCTATTACTATGCGTACCTCGCCCGACGGTTTCGAATATCCCGTGGTGGACGCAGCGAGATGCACCTCCTGCGGTCTATGCCTGCGTACCTGTCCGGCGGAAAACCAAGTCGACGCGGACTCTGAGGCCATTCGCGCCGCTGTCTTGCAGAGCGATGACACGGACGAGCTCGCGCAAAGTTCGTCCGGCGGCGTCTTCTCCCTTCTTGCGAAACGTATACTATCGGACGGCGGGCGCGTTTACGGCGCCGCCTGGGATGGCGTCGATCACGTCAGGCATATCGGTATATCCGAGCTTGCCGAAATCGCGCTCCTGCAAAAGTCCAAATATGTCCAGAGCGATGCTAGCGAATCGTATCCCGAAGTGCTCAGCGATCTCAAATCCGGCAAGCGAGTCCTCTTCAGCGGCACTCCTTGTCAGGTTTCCGCGCTGCGTCTCTATTTGGGTAAACCGATGGATGGGCTGACAACCGTCAGCGTTGTTTGCCACGGTGTACCAAGCTCTTCCATGTTTCGTTCCTATGTTGACTGGCTCGAGCTTCGGGAGAAGTCCGATGTCACCGCACTGACTTTTAGAGATAAATCGAAATTCGGATGGGGCCATAACATAAAAATCGAGTTATCCGACGGCAGGATTATAAAGAGGCCCGCTGCATTCGATCCCTTTTATGGTTCCTACATCAAAGGCCTGATCAGCAGATCGTCTTGCTACGGCTGTCCTTTCAGAGGGTGCGACAGTCCTGCCGACATCATCCTCGGTGATTCCTGGCGTTCTGAGTCTGTCCAAGACTGCGGACATCCCGAGAAGGGTGTTTCGGCCGTTATCGTGAAGACCGAGCGCGGGGCAAAATTGATCGATGAAATAAGCGATTGCGTCGCCTACTCTAACATCGGCCTTGCTCCGGATGATGTGCTGCTTCATGAAGATCCTAATAAGCGCTCGGATCTTGAGGAGAGGCGCGATGCCGTTATCGAGCAGTTCGAGGCTACAGGATTACAAGTCTTTGATTCCGTCCTGGCGCCGAATGCGACTCTTTTCGACCGTCTGAAAATGCTGCTCCCCCCGTCGATGCGCCTGCGTGTAAAGCGGTTTGTCCGATCTATAAAACCTAGGACCGTGCATGAGTAACTTCACCACAGTGATAACGATTTGCGACCGTCCCCATATCGGGGGCGGAGCTTCAAAAATCGCAATCGAAACAGCAGCTGCTCTGGCGAGGATAGGTGTCAACAGCTATTTCTTTTCAGCGTTGGGTGACCCCGATCCTCCTTAATCGAATCGGGCGTTGTTTGTGTCAATTGCGAGCAGAACGACGTCCTGAACGGGGGCGTCTCCGGCGCTGTCCAGGGTATCTGGAACAGGCGCTCGGAAACGGCGCTGGATGATCTACTGAAGCAGCTCGATCCGAAGACGACGGTCGTCCACGTTCACTCTTGGACGCACTCCCTTTCTCCCTCGATATTCACGGCCATAGGGCGACGGGGGTTCAAGTGCCTGATCACAGCCCATGAGTACTTCCTCGTTTGTTCCAACGGTGGTCTCTACGATTATGTGAATCATTGCAACTGCGGAATTGCCCCCGGTTCTCCGAAGTGCCTGCTGCACAACTGTGACAAGCGCTCATATATCCAAAAACTGTATCGATCCGTTCGCTTTTCCGTGCAGGGCTATGTGTTGAGAGCGCTGCGCCCGGCTGTCGCCTTCGTTTCAGATTCCAGTCGTCGGTTGATTGAGCCTATCTAACATGGGATGCCGAGCGATTCGACTGTTTAAATTACGTCGATGCGGACAAATTCCAGCATGGGTTTGATGCAGATTGCGAGGCTTACCTATTCGTTGGTCGCCTGAGTCCTGAAAAGGGCTGCGATTTATTTTGCGAAGCCGCCAGTAGGGCCGGTGTGGACGCTATCGTCATCGGTGGCGGTACCGAACTGAAGAGGCTGTCGGACAGCTATCCGGATATCAAATTCATGGGCGCGCTGCCCCATGACAAGGTGCTTTCCGTCATGACGCGGTCACGTGCAATCGTTATGCCCTCGGTTTGTCGAGAGACGTTCGGGCTTGTCGCCTATGAGGCCATGATTGCTGCCGGTCTGCCGTGCATCGTCTCCGATGTCGGCGACGCTGCCTCCTTTGTGAGGTCTAAAGGTCTCGGCGAGGTCTTCAGCGCGGGCAATGCCGAGTCGCTATCCGCCGCAATGGTCAATATGCTCGATCCCGATGTTTACTCGCGTTACAGGGAGGCGGTTGAGAAGGCGGACTTCAGCTGCCTTGAAAAGACCGCATATGTTGAACGTCTTATAAGTATTTACGATCAGCTAATAGCTGAGCATTAATTGGATGAAGGTTTTAATGGTTACGGTTGTGATGTCAGTCTATAACGGCACACGATATCTTACTGAGCAGCTAGACAGCTTGCGACTTCAGACCGTGTCTCCGGACCGAGTGCTAATCGCGGATGATTGCTCGACAGATGAGTCGTTCGATCTCATTGTCAAATATATCGAGGAACACGGACTCGGTAATTGGACCATCAACAAGAACCGCTCTAATTTCGGCTGGCGCAAGAGCTTTAAGCGGCTTCTCGACCTTGCATCTATAGACGATGGAATCGTCTTTCCGTGCGACCAGGATGATATCTGGGAACCCGATAAAATCGCTGTGATGTCCTCAATCCTCGAGAAGGACCCCTCGATTGAGGTTCTCAGCTGCGCTGTCGAGCCGTTTTATGAGAGCGGCGGTAAAAAAGTAACAGTCTATGGTGCCGTCGATGATTCCAAACCTCTTGACGATTTGGAGACTCCGGTTTTCGATAGCAAGTTTATGTCGGTACGGCGCCCCGGATGTTCGTATGCCGTTAAATCGAGTTTTATAAGGGAAATCATGCCATATTGGCAGGATGATTTTGCGCATGACGGTATGTTATGGCGCTTCTCATTACTGAAGGGGACCCTCAGACTTCTAAATCAGCCCTTGATTCGGTTCCGTAGGCATGACTCTAATGCAACTGAGATGCGACATATTGACAAGAAATCTCGTGTTGCTGAGATAGGGATGTGCTTGAGATTTTCTAAGGTTTTAGAAGAATACTGCAGTAGTAATCCTGGCGATTATCGTATATCTTCTGCGCATATAGAGCATTACGGTTCTGTTTTAAATGCCCGTTTGCACTTGCTCGTAGGTGGCCTAAAAATAAGTGATTTAGGCACCATTCTAAAATACCGTAAGTATGAACTGTCAAATCGTTCCCTGCTTGGTGATTTTAAGGCCTTAATCAGTTCCTGTGACAGTAAGTAGGTGTTTAGAATGCTTGAGCTATTTACTAATGAATTCACTATTTTGATTTTTGCCGCAATCTTAAGTGTCATTTCTCCTGTTAAAGGACTATTTTTTTCTGTTCTAGGATTGCTCGTTTTCAAAGAAGTTCTTTCTGGGCGCCTCTACAAAGTGTTTTTAAATAACGCTATTCCCATTGTCGTTATGGGCGCGATGGTTTTCTTTTCTGCCATTGCGTTTACGTCCCGAAGCATTAATGAATCCCTCCTTACGGTCTGCTCGTATTTCTTTTGCATCTTTCTTGGTTATATTTACGGTAAAGTAAAGAACGATGACTGGGTTGAGTCTGCATTGCTTAGGCTTCGCAACGTTATGGTGTTCGCCTGCCTTTTCAGCTTTGTCCTTGAAATTGTTTTAGGTCAACGACTAGTTACAAATGGTTCCTTTTCTTTTCTGCAAACTGTAACGATTGATAATCCATCCTTGTATCGACTGCGTAGTTTTTTCGGTCATGCAATCGTATTTGGCCAATGATAGTTATTGCTGTTGTAATCAACTATAAATTGGAGACGGGCAGGATGAAACGTCTCTTATACTCTGTAGTTCTTTTGGTCGCTCTGCTTCTGACAAAGAGTCGTAGCGCGTGGATTATTCTCATTGCTTTAGCATCGGTGTACCTGATATTTCGCCTAAAGAACCCCGAGTATTCTAAATGGAATTTAATTGCCCTTTTAATTCCAGCTTTATTGCTACTCGTTTTCATTCTCTACAAGTTTGGACTGTTTAACTTTGTGGCTTCTCGATTCGGTGAGCTTGAAACTGATGTTTCATATAGCCAGCGTTCCGGAGCCATTGCCTATATTATTCATAGCTTTTTAAGCAGGCCGCTGTTTTGGCTTACTGGAAATGGTTTTGGCAGTAGTCGCATGACTATGCTGGGCACGACGGTTGAAATTAGCGGTTTTTCAACGGTGGATAATGGTTTCCTTGCAATGCTGTATGAATATGGTTTTCTTGGAATTTGTAGCTTTGTATTCTTGATAATTTCCGCTGGCATCGGTTCGTTCAGGTCGGGTTGCGAACTCGATCAAGTACTATTTACCGTCTCCTGTATATGCTGTGCGGAGCTCATATTTTATTGTGAGCTTGGTTGGTGGGTGCCAACGGTTATCTTGTTTGCTTCCTGTGGACTCGTTCTGGGTAGAACGAGTGCTCGGTATTCAGATTCGTGCGAGTCAGGCCCTTTTTTGATTTCTGAATAAATCAAGGATGTTAGTTTAAACAAACGAGGTTGAATGAATTATTCGTCTATTGCACGCAACACTATGATTGCGTTTGCTGCACAGTTTATTTCTCTATCGGTCAGTGTTGTCATGTCGCTGCTCGTGCCGAAAATCGTTGGTGTTGCTGATTATGGATACTGGCAGCTGTTCATGTTTTATACGACCTATTCCGGCTTTTTTCACCTTGGCCTGAATGATGGTGTCTACTTGATTAACGGGGGTCTCTCTCGTGATGAAATCGATAAGAGCTCAATAAAATCCCAGTATATCTTCGGTGCTTGTTTCCAGGCAGTGATTTGCCTCGGCATCACTTTTGTTTCGCTGCCTCTTGTCGATGACGCAAATCGAGTATTTGTTATCGCGTCTTTTGCGCTTTACACCGTCGTCTATAACCTGACAAGTTATTTGGGCTTTGTCTTTCAGGCTATGAACGAAACTAAGCTATTTTCGTTTTCTACAATGCTAGACAGGCTGGTGTTTCTGGCTCCGCTCCTTGTTTTAATTGGATTTAAGGTTTCGGACTACCATCCCTATGTCTACGCGTATCTCGTTTCGAAGATTATTGCGCTCATATATTGCTCTTGGATGGGCAGGGATATCCTATGTGCTAAATCAGTGTCTTTTGGCAACTCGCTTAAGGACGGTATCCGCAGCATCATCGTCGGCGTAAAGCTGATGATTGCGAACATCGCCGACACACTGATCCTCGGGGTATCTAGGTTTCTTATCGATCATTTTTGGGGTATCGTCGCCTTTGCAAAAATTTCGTTCTCCCTCTCTCTTGTCAATTTCTTTATCACTTTTGTCTCGCAGGCGAGCATGGTCTTATTTCCTGCTCTTAGGACAGGTTCTGATGAGGAGAGAGTTCGTTTTTACATTGGCATAAGAAATGCCATCGAACTCATTTTTCCTGCAATCTTTTTGTTCTATTTCCCTATGGTTTGGTTTTTGGGGGCGTGGCTTCCTCAATATGCCGAGAGTCTTAGATATTTTGCGCTCTTACTTCCGATATGCGTCTTCAATACGAAGATGAGCCTTTGCTGTACTACCTATTTCAAGGTGCTTCGTAAAGAACAGCTGCTCCTGAAGTTGAATATCGTCACTGTTATTTGTAGCGCTGTTTTTTCTATATTCGGTGTTCTTGTCCTTAACTCACTCGACGCGTCCTGTGTGGCGCCGTTATCTGCATTATTGGCAGGTCGTTGTGGTCCGAGCTCTATCTGAACGAACAGCTTAGCGCCCCTGGTTCAACTAGGCCGTTTCAGGAAATCCTGCTTACAGCCGCTTTTGTCTTGTTCACTGAGCTTTTATCTGGTGGAACTGCGGCGATTCTATATGCATTAGTCTACGTTGGTTATCTCTTGCTTAATCATTCTGCGCTGAAAAGCGTTGCTTCATGTTTGACCAAACTGAAGAAGCAGCGATAGCTACATCAAAATGGATTGGATTTTAATATGAAAGGCATCATCCTCGCCGGCGGTCCGCACCCGCCTGTACCCGCTCACGCTCGTGACCTCCAAGCAGCTGCTGCCGGTCTACGACAAGCCCATGATCTACTACCCGCTGTCCACCCTCATGCTGGCGGGCATCCGGGACATCCTGGTCATCTCCACGCCGACCGACCTGCCCAACTTCGAGCGCCTGCTCGGTGACGGCTCGCGCTACGGCGTGAACCTGTCCTACGCCGAGCAGCCCTCGCCGGACGGCCTGGCCCAGGCCTTCACCATCGGCGAGGAGTTCATCGCCGGCGAGCCGTGCGCGCTGGTGCTCGGCGACAACATCTTCTACGGAAACGGCCTGTCGCGCCACCTGACGCGCGCCGTGCAGAACGCCGTGTCGGGCCGCGCCACAGTCTTCGGCTACCATGTGGACGACCCCGAGCGCTTCGGCGTCGTGGAGTTCGACGGGGAGGGCCGTGCCGTCTCCATCGAGGAGAAGCCCGAGTGCCCCAAGAGCTCCTATGCGGTCACCGGCCTGTACTTCTACCCGGGCGACGTGGCCGCCAAGGCCCGCGAGGTCAAGCCGTCGGCCCGCGGCGAGCTCGAGATCACCGACCTCAACCGGATGTACCTGGAGGAGGGGACGCTGTCCGTCGTCACCCTGGGCCGCGGCTACGCGTGGCTCGACACCGGCACCATGGAGAGCCTACACGAGGCGGCGGAGTTCGTCCGCGCCGTGGAGCACTCCCAGGACCTGCCGGTCTCGGTCCCCGAGGAGATCGCCTGGGAGAACGGCTGGATCACCACCGCCGAGCTAGAGGGGGCCGCCAAGGCCTACGGCAAGTCGGTCTACGGCCAGCACCTGAAGAAGGTCGCCGCCGGCGAGATCGTCAACAGCCCGCGCGAGTACTAATTGCCTGGTGAAAGGGGATGAGTGATGACTGATATTCTGGAGCGCGATGGCCTCTCCGTCGAGCTGCTCTCATCCTTTCGTACTGAGGAGGCGAGTTGGCTGATGCGTTATCTGGTTGCTAAGTGGTTTTCTAAGCAAGGTTCGTTGGTAATGGCCGTTAAGCCAGGCCAGGAACTTGTCGAGATGATGCGAAGGATAGAGGATCGTTTCGGCATCTCTGACCTTCAGCTCATTAACATCAGTCGTCCTTCCGCATATGGCGAGTATGAACCATTTGAGTTTGTCCATTCTGAGGAACAGCTTGTAAAGCGCCTTGAGCAGCAAGCGAAGTAAGAAGCTGCGTTAGAATTTCATGATAATCGGGCAATTCGAATATGTGTTCGTATTTTCGGTTATAATCTAAGTAGATATTTTTAAGGGAAGGAGGGCATATGGCTACTTCAAGTTTAAAAACACCGATTAGGATGCTCTCTCCTCAGGGCGTAAAGGCGTTGTGCGACGCATATGATGAAGGCGTAACCAAGGATTTGAAGTTCAAGCCATCGCCTTCGGATCCGTCTTTGACGCCAGACATGAAGAAGGCCATCGATTCTTTGTTTAAATCGATGGGCTTCTAGAAATGGCGCTTGTATCGTATTCTTTACTCCAATTACTTAATGCGCGAGGAGAGGACGAGGTTTCGGACGTTCTCTCCTCTTTTCGCTGTGAACGTAACAAGGATATAGAGGATTTTGTTCGTTATAACACGTTTGATTTTAACCTGAGGGGTTTCTGTGCCTCTTATCTTGTATTTGATACAGATGCGGCCGCTTTAGTTGGCTTTTATGCCCTTGCTCTAAAGATTGCTCCATTCCTGAGAATGTCGTTTCAAAAACAGCTCACAAGAAGTTGGCTTCTTTTGGTGAACTTAGACCAGAAACTGGTTGTTTTGATTTGCCTTGTGTTCTGTTGGCGCAAATTTGGGAAAAGCGATTCAGGTATAGGTCGCGTAACCGGTGAAGAACTCATGCTTTCGTT
>ENA-OQCP01001154-OQCP01001154.1-human-gut-metagenome-genome-assembly--contig:-NODE-1154-length-10465-cov-2.514510_pt1 | contig 10465 bp, 14 predicted proteins | sample MGYA00242760_ERZ504583 | MGnify/ENA primary metagenome ERZ504583 (study PRJEB26092, sample SAMD00036308) | human gut metagenome | host: Homo sapiens | study: EMG produced TPA metagenomics assembly of...
AACGAGCCGCGGTCTTGATGACACGCCAGCCGGGGGTGGCAAAGACTTTGCCGGGCTGTCCGTCCAATGTCCGGCAGATGTCCCTTACTTGTGCGGCGTTGAATCCAAGCGGATGCAGAATTTCAAATAAGACCGTTTCCGGTGCCGCTTCTTGCCTCAGGGCGCCGATACTTATGCCTTCCGGTGTCTTGACTCGCAGTTTGGCTTCTTCTATACCTATATTATATATAGAGGCGGCATCGTCCAGATGCTCTGCCGTTTTGAGGATGCTTTCCTTGACGGAGGGGTTTATCTCCTGCATCATGGGAAGCAGGTTCAAGCGTATTTTGTTGCGGGTATATTCGTCCTGCAGATTGGTGCTGTCCGTCACGTAGGCTTGCCCGATACTTTCCAGATAACCGACGATTTCCTTTCTGTCCAGGCAGAGCAAGGGGCGGACTATATGTCCGTTTCGGGGGCGTATGCCCCGCAACCCGTTGATGCCGGTACCGCGAATCAGATTGAGCAGCAATGTCTCTACACTGTCATCTTGATGGTGGGCGACGGCAATGACAGCTGCACTGCATGCTTCCCTTGTTTTTTCGAACCACGCGTAGCGCAATTCCCTTGCAGCCATTTCGATGGAGATATGCCGTTCCTTTGCTTCCTGCTCCGTGTTGAAGTGGACGGTGTGCAGCGTCACCCGGTGCTCCAGGCAGAGCTGGCGTACAAAGTGCTCGTCGCGGTCGGATTCCGCTCCGCGCAGATGGAAGTTGCAATGGGCGGCTTCGCATGTGTATCCCAGGCTGAGGAGCAGGCGCAGCAACGCCACGGAGTCCGCCCCGCCGCTCAGTGCCACAAGTATCTTGTCGTCCGGCGAGAAGAGCTTGTGGCGCTCGATGTATTGTACTACCTTCTGCATATTCAACTATAGAGTGGTGCAAAGATAGTGAAACGATTTTTATTGCCATATCTGCAAGTATCTATTTTCAGAATCTTTATCGGCTAAGGTCGTATTTGCTAAAAGCTAATCTTACTACAGTTGTGTTCTATGCATACCATAGCTTTGTTCTTTTCTTACCACAGCTGTGGTAAGAGAACAAAGCTATGGTGAAGTTACGATTTAGTATCTCTGGAAGTAGTGTTCTGCCTTCTGGGCATTATTGTTTAGTGTCTCTTATTTAAAAACATTCTAAATTATTTGTGCCTTGCGGACATAAGTATTATCTTTGCCCCCAAAATAGAAAAGAAAGGCAGAAAGACTATGCGTTTGTCCGAATTGAATACCGGTGAAAAAGGTGTAATCGTAAAAGTGCTGGGACACGGTGGTTTCCGCAAACGGATTGTGGAATGGGATTTATTAAAGGTAAAACAGTGGAGGTCTTGCTGAATGCCCCACTACGCGACCCTATCAAATACAAAGTAATGGGATATGAGATTTCTCTTCGTCGGCAGGAGGCTGAGATGATAGAGATTATCAGTGAGCAGGAAGCTAAGGAGCAGGCTGTGCAGCCCGATTACCACGAGGGGTTGGGCGAAAACATGCATCTGGGCGAAGATGAGCTGAAGCAACTGGCCCTCGGCAAACGCCGCACCATAAATGTGGCTTTGGTGGGAAATCCCAACTGTGGTAAAACTTCTCTTTTCAACATCGCTTCCGGTTCGCACGAGCATGTGGGCAATTACAGTGGCGTTACGGTAGATGCCAAGGAGGGGTATTTTGATTTCCAAGGCTACCACTTCCGTATTGTCGACCTTCCCGGAACCTATTCCCTCTCGGCCTACTCCCCTGAAGAAATCTATGTCCGCCGGCACATTATCAATGAAACGCCGGATATCATTATCAATGTTGTGGACTCTTCCAACCTGGAACGCAATCTCTATCTCACCACCCAGCTGATTGACATGAATGTGCGCATGGTGATTGCACTGAACATGTACGATGAGCTGGAAGCCAGTGGAAACACGCTGGATTATGTAAAGCTCAGCCAGTTGTTCGGAGTCCCGATGTTGCCTACGGTCAGCCGTAGCGGGAAGGGCATCGAACAGCTGTTTCATGTGATTATCAATATTTACGAAGGGTGCGATTTCCTCGACCATAAAGGAAGGATACGCAGCGAGATATTGAATGACCTTCGCAGCTGGCATCAGGAGTATGTTCCCGACCATGATTTCGGCAGCCATAAAGAAGAGGTGGAACAGCCGCGCGGCTTTTTCCGCCATATCCACATCAATCACGGTCCAGAGTTGGAGCGTAGCATTGAGGAGGTGAAGCGCGTCATCAGCGTCAATGAGAACATTCGTCACAAATATTCCACGCGTTTCCTTGCCATCAAGCTGCTGGAGAACGACGGAGACTTGAAAAAGATTGTGGAGGAGCTGCCCAACGGAAAGGAAATTCTTGCCGTCTGCGACCGGGAAGAGGCACGGATTGCGAGGTGATGAACGAGGAGAGCGAGCAGGCCATCACCGACGCAAGTATGGTTTTATAGCCGGTGCCCTGCGCGAGACCTATGTGGACAATCATCAGGATACGTCGCGGACCACTCAAATCATAGACTCAATCGTTACCCACCGCGTATGGGGCTATCCCATTTTCTTCCTTTTCCTTTATCTGATGTTCGAAGGCACCTTTGTGCTGGGCGACTATCCTATGCAGGGGATTGAATGGCTGGTAGGCGAATTGGGCGACCTGATACGCAACAACATGTCCGAAGGACCGTTGAAGGACCTTCTGGTGGATGGTATTATCGGAGGTGTGGGAGGTGTCATTGTATTCCTGCCGAATATTCTGTTGCTCTATTTCTTCATCTCCTTGATGGAGGACTCGGGCTATATGGCACGTGCCGCTTTCATTATGGATAAGATTATGCATAAAATGGGGCTGCATGGAAAGTCCTTCATTCCGCTGATTATGGGCTTTGGCTGCAATGTTCCCGCTATCATGCTTCGCGCACCATCGAGAACCGCAAGAGTCGTCTGGTGACGATGCTCATCAATCCGCTAATGTCGTGCAGCGCCCGTCTGCCCATCTATTTATTGCTGGTAGGCGCCTTCTTCCCGAACAATGCGAGCTTTGTGCTGTTGGTAATCTATGCCATCGGCATTCTGTTGGCAGTGGTCATGGCACGTCTTTTCTGCCGCTTCCTGGTGAAAGGAGACGATACGCCGTTTGTCATGGAGCTGCCGCCTTATCGTATGCCGACGTCCAAGGCCATCTTCCGCCATACGTGGGAGAAGGGGGCGCAGTATCTCCGCAAGATGGGAGGCATCATTATGGTGGCATCCATCGTTATCTGGGCATTGGGATATTATCCCAACCACGATGAATATGAAAGTGTGACGGAACAGCAGGAGAATTCCTACATCGGCCGGATTGGTAAAGCCATGGAACCGGTCATCGAACCGTTGGGATTCGACTGGAAGCTGGGCATCGGCATCCTTTCCGGCGTGGGCGCCAAGGAGCTGGTGTAAGCACGCTCGGAGTGCTTTATGCCGACGATGCCGAGGCAGATGCCGCAAGCTTGGGTGAACGCATTCCGATAACGCCTCTGGTGGCTTTCGGCTACATGGTATTTGTGCTGATTTATTTTCCGTGCATCGCCACGTTGGCAGCCATTAAAGGGGAGTCGGGCAGTTGGAAGTGGGCCGTGTTTGCGGGGCTTTATACTACTGCGCTGGCCTGGCTGATGTCTTTTGCAATTTATCAGATAGGAGGTCTGTTTTTATGATGAATAGTTGGCAGGAGTGTGTAGTAGCCTTATTGTTGTTGCTCTGCGCTGTGCGGATTGGCATGAGTATTTATTCTTTTTTTCATCGGGTCAAAGAAAATGATAATCCGTGTGATAGCTGTGCAAGTGGCTGTGAACTAAAGAATTTGTATGATAAGAAGCGTGCGGAGTGCGGTGGAGTGACGAAAAAAGAAGAAAGTTGTTGCGGATAGTTGGTAGTTTCAAAAAAAGTGCTACCTTTGCATCCGCAAACAAGAAATAAAGAGTTCTTGTAAGACTGGTACCTTGGATGAGTGGCTTAGTCAGCGGTCTGCAAAACCGTGTACGGCAGTTCGAATCTGCCAGGTACCTCGAAGAATAAAACTCCGAAACTGCTTTTTAAAAGTGTTTCGGAGTTTTTTGTTATAGGGAATTGTTTGCCCATTCTATAAAATATCATTCGCTGAATAGTTACAGCTTACTTATTAAAGATTGAATAAAATGAAAAAAGTTGGATTTCTGATTTTCTGTCTGTTTGCTATGTGCAGCATGGCAGGCAAGGCGCAGGATGTAGTGGCGGACAGTACCGGCTACATCGTTAAGGTAGGGGAGATGGCTCCAGATTTTACAGTGAAGCTGACGGATGGGAAAAGCATTACCCTTTCGGAACTTCGTGGGAAGGTGGTCATGTTGCAGTTTACCGCGAGTTGGTGTGGGGTATGTCGTAAGGAGATGCCTTTCATTGAGAAGGATATATGGCTGAAGCATAAGTCGAATCCGGATTTTATGCTGATTGGCATTGACCGTGACGAGCCGTTGGAGAAAGTGATTGCTTTTGGTAAGTCAACCGGAGTGACCTATCCTTTGGGTCTGGACCCGGGAGCGGATATATTTGCGAAGTATGCGCTCCGCAAGGCAGGTATCACACGCAATGTCCTGATTGATAAGGAAGGGCGTATTGTGAAGCTGACACGTTTGTATAACCCTGAAGAATTTGCTTCTTTGGTGAAGGAGATTGACGGAATGCTTTCTGAATAGTAGGAATAGGCAAGATATAAAAAAGGAAGTGCCCCCTAAAAGTTAGACAAAAACTTTTAGGGGGCACTTCACTTTTATGCTTGTCGGGATAGTTTGGCAAGATAGTCATAATGTGTACCCTCTTTCACCAGCTCTGCTTTGAAGCCGTTTTCGGCAGCATAGATGCTCAGGGTCTGAAAGTCGATATAGAGCCAGTCAAAGGAGTCGCCTTTGACATTCTTGTATTGCATCTGGAAGTCTACCTCTCCGTAGTAATCACCGGCAAGGTTGATAACAATACTGCCATCTTCCTCTTCGAACAGATAGCTCAGGTTGCTGGAATCCATTAAAACACAGCCTCCAGGCCGGAGCAGCAGCTTCATCTTCCGGAAAAAATCAGGCAGATTCTCCAACTTCCGATAATGCCGGAACCGTTCATCAGCATTAGGATAGTGTCGTATTCATCGGCAAACTGTTCATTGAACAGATTGGTTTGTGACACGCTACGCACACCTCGCTGCTTCATCACTTCCACGGAAAGCGGGGAAATGTCGATGGCATGGACCTCTTTTCCGGCTTCTTGCAGGGTAAGGCTATGGCAACCGCTGCCGGCACCCACATCCAGAATCCTTCCGGTTGCCATTTGCAGAGCAGTACGCTCCAGCAAGGGCATTTGCTTTTCTGTGCGGAATAGCTCTTCGACGGGAATTTCGTCCTCATCGAATTGTGAAGAGAACACGCGTAGGCGGTCGGCTTTATGCCGTTTGAAGTAATCGGCTATGGCTGCGCCCATCGGGTCCTTGTCGGCAGGCAATAAGGCTGTATTTATCATTTCTTATGTCTGTTAGCGCGTTTGCGGCGGATTTCTGCTTTCATTTTGGCTGAGGCGGAACCGTGTTGCCCGGTAATGTAGGTTTTCTTCTTGGCTTTGGTCTTTATCTTGTTTTCTTCTTTAGGTTTGTCCTTTTTGCCTTTGAAGACAATACCACCCATCATCGCTTCTTCTATACTCATATATTTCGTTGTTTTAGTGATGTAAAATATCATTTCTCCGGCAGTACCTCAATCCAATAGTCATCCGGGTCATTGATAAAGTACAGTCCCATTGCTGTGTTTTCGAAACATACCCATCCGTTTTCCTTATGGTATTGGCGTATGGCGTCGTAATTGCCGGATACGCGGAAGCAGAGGTGACTCTCGTTCTCTCCTAATTCGTAGGCTTGTGGGTGCTCCTTCAAGCAGGTCAGTTCCAGCAGAAAGCCGGTACTGCCGTCGGTCAGATAGACCAAAGTGAAAGAGCCGTCGGACGACTCTTTCCTATGATGTTCTTTCAGCCCCAGTGCCTTTTCGTAGAATGCGATGCTACGTTCCAGGTTGGTGACATTGATATTAAAATGGTCGAATTTACTTTTTATTTCCATTTGTTTATTCCTGATTTGATTATTTACAATTTGCAGTCTGCGTGTGCGGTCATTTGACCATTGCTTTCAGAATTTCGCCTACATACGTGCGTGGCATACCTTCCATCGTTGCCGGTGAAGGCAGCTTCTTACATTCCAGAATAACCGTAGGCTCTGTCTGTCCCGTAGGATAGAAACGGATGGTATAGCTTTCTGCTTTTTCCATTTGTTCATACGGCTGGTCGGGCGACAGTATGCTGAATACAACTGGTTTGCCGTTGACTTTGCCCAAAGAACCTCCGGAGTTTGCTGTCATCATGGTCATGTTGAAAGGCTCTTGGCCGATGACGATAACCAATTTGCCTGCTCCGGTCTGGATGGCATCGGCTGACAATTGCTCGGGGGCTATGGTCGTATATTCTTGCTGCTGGCTCTTTTGGGCAGGAACCAGTGCGGCAGGTTTCTTGACTTGGGGCACTTCGATGACTTGGGCATCTTTCACGATGCTTCGGATGCCTTTTCAGCAGCCTGGGCAGGTTCCACGGTAACTTGTTTCTTCGGGGTGATTACCGTCGGACCGGAATTGACGACAGCTTTCACCTCTTTCTTTTCTTCCTTCTTTTCTTCTACCGGAGCTTTGGCAGTGGTGGCGCTCAATGCTTCTGCTGCTCCCAGGCAAAGGTCATCAACGAAGTCTACGGTTTTTCTGCGCCACTTGGCAAGTCCGCGTACCAGTTTGGTCTTCGCCTTGTTCAAGGCATACTTGTCTACAATCCACTCCTCGGCGGTATATTTTTCTTTTCCTTCGCGGTAGTTAAACCGTATCTTTTCTACTTCGAGCACGCTCTTTTCGGGTTGGCAGGTCACAGTCAGCTGGTAAAGGATTTTGGTACGGTCTAATGACAGAGCCGTAGAACTGAATACAATCCATTCATCCCCGATACCTACAATTTGTCCTTTCTCTTTGTCTGAGAATACTACACGGCTGGTATTTTCATTCTCTTTCAGACGGGCATCCATCCAGCCGAGCAGACGTTCGTAGATTTCATCCTGAGACATGCCGGGGATGCTGAACTCTTTGGTGAATACCACTTTGCCGTCCACCTCGGGAACAGCACCGGCCAGATATTTACTGTCGTCCTTATCCTGCGCCTGCAGCATGGCCGGCAAACAAAGGCAAAACAGTGTAAAAAGAAGTTGTGTCAAATTTTTCATAATAGTATGTGTTTTAATTATTAATTTACGAATTATGGGCTACAAGTTGGGGAGTTCGAAACTTTCACCACGGTGTGCAATGCTCAGAAAGCGGCATCCCTTGCTCTCGGCAAACTGCCGGAAGGCGTTGCTCCCTGATAATCTTCGCTGAAGTGCATCGGTACAAATATAGTGATTTTTATTCGTTCCACGAATTGTTCTGCTCCACGCATATAATCTTTTCCGATACGGCTGTCCACCGGAAACATGGCTACATCTACGGCAGGTGCAGTTTGCTGCAGCTCTCTCACTTCGGCCAGAAGTCACCTTCGGCCTTGCGTATTTCCTGCGGAGTAGATTCCTCGCTCCAGTGCCAGTTGTTCAGGTCACCGGCATGGAACAGCCGTCTGCCCTGCAGGTTTATCAGGAAGGAGATACCCACATCGGTAGAACCGAAGGCCTGGATACGGATATGTTCGTCTTCGTAGGTGTCGCCCTTATTGATGTAGGTGGCATCTTCCGCTGAGGCGCGGCGGTGCTTCAGGATGTCTTTGGAGAATATGTAGCGGATGTCGGGCCGCAGTTTTTTCCATGAAAGAACTTCGCGATTGAAGTGGTCGGGATGGAAATGCGAGCATAGTACGTAGAGTACGCCCGGCTTTTCCAAGAGATAGTCGTGCACGATACCTTTATTGAAAACCTCTTCCGAGGAATCTTTATAGTAATCGATAATGACCGTCACTCCGTCCGCTTCAATCGCGAAGCCGCTATGGTAGATGTAATCAAGTTTCATTTACGGATTGAATTATAGCGCAATATTACAAAAAACGCTACACAAACTTCCGGTTTAAGCTGTTATTTTATGCAAAAGCACGCTACATCGGTACTTCTATGAAGAGAATGTGAGAGTCTTTCAATGTTTCCAGCTCAAAACTGCCGGTTTCGTATACTCCCATTCCGTCACGGCGTGAGAGTATTGTGCCGTCCACTTTGACTTCACCTTCCATTACGAAGATGTATGCACCGGAATGCGATTGGTGCATGTGGTAGTCAATCTTCTTTCCGGCTTCTATTTCACCGATAGAAAACCAGGTCTGTTGTAGCAGTCTGGCAGGAGCATCGCCGTCAGGGGATACTATTAGTGCCATTTCATTTTTGCGCAGGAGTGGACGTACGTCGAAGTCCTGGTATGCGGGTGGTGTGTTCAGCTTTTCGGGCATCACCCAGATTTGCAGGAATTCTACCGCTTCAGTGTCACTGCCGTTCATTTCGCTGTGGTAGATGCCGGTGCCGGCGCTCATGGTTTGTATATCTCCCGGAGTGATGACGCGGCTGTTCTGATGATTGTCCCCATGTTTCAGTTTCCCTTTTAGGGGAATGGAGATGATTTCCATATTTTTATGAGGATGTGTGCCGAAGCCCTTTCCCGGAGCCACACGGTCGTCGTTCAGTACACGCAAGGCGCCGAAATTCATCCGGCGGGGATTGTAATACTCGTCGAAACTGAAGGTGTGGTGGCTGTCAAGCCAATCATATAGGGAATGACCTCTGCTGTCTGATTTGTCTATAACTTTTTTCATAATTTATTCCTTTTCTTAAAATGGTTTATGTACTAGTAACGCTTTGGAAAGCTATAAAGTTTAAAAACCGATGTCTAAGAATTTATAAATGAGTGGGGACTATGCCCTGACCTCGTTCTCCAGTGGCTTATGGTTCATAAAATCTTTGATGTTCTGCAAGGTTGTCGAAGCAATGTTTGCCAGTGCCTCGCGTGTGAAAAAGGCTGGTGCGAAGTGACGATGACATTATTGAAGGACAGTAGCCGCGCCAGAGTATCGTCATCAATGATTTTGTCCGATTGGTCTTCATAGAAGTATTCGCTTTCCTCTTCGTACACATCCAGGCCGGCAGAGCCGATTTTCTTGTTTTTCAGTCCTTCAATCAGGGCGTTGGTATGGATGAGTTGTCCACGTCCGGTATTGATAATCATCACACCGTCCTTCATTTTACTGATGGAATAGTCGTTGATGAGATATTTGGTCTGTTCAGTCAGCGGGCAGTGCAGGGAGATGATATCCGAATTGTGATATAGCTCATCCAGGCTGGTATATACCACTTGATGTTCACGGGCGAAATTATAGTCGGGATAGAGGTCGTAGGCAAGAATATTCATGCCGAATCCACGCAGGATACATATCAGTTTCTTGGCTATTTTTCCCGTGCCGATGATGCCTGCAGTTTTTCCGTACATGTCGAAGCCCAGAAGTCCGTGCAGCGAGAAGTTTCCGTCTCGTGTCCGCCAGGTGGCACGTGGAATTTTACGGTTGAGGGATAACATCAGGCAACGGTATATTCTGCTACGGCATAAGGGGAGTAAGCAGGGACACGCACTACGGTAATGCCACAGTCGGCAGCTGCCTTTAAATCTACATTGTTGTAGCCGGCGCAGCGCAACGCCAATAATTTCACGCCGTTGTCTGCCATCAGACGGATAACTTCGGTATCGGCCGTGTCGTTCACGAAAATACAGACTGCATCTACTCCTTGGGTTAAAATAACGTTGTGCTTGTTAAGATGCCCTTTATAGTAGCGGAGCTCAAAACCATATTCCTTGTTTTTTTCGTTGAAAGACGCTTCATCATAAGGTTTGCTGCCAAAAAATGCGATAGTGTATGCCATGGGATTTGTTGTTTTTTAAAATGTTACATAATTATAGGGAGATAACAAGTGGAAAGTTGATATGGTTCAGTGGCCGGAAGGATTCATAAAATGATAATTATTTCTATTTGTTTCATCAGAAACTATTTGGTATTTCAATTAAAGTTCTATATTAGGATAACTTTATGCACAAAATTCTTTTTCATGTGCAATATTATTGTACCTTTGCGCCCGAAAACAATTAAAAAAGATTAGATGAGAAAATTTTCGTTGATTGGCATTGCGATGTTAATCGTTTCAATTCCAACTTTTGCGGGTGGTATCCTAACAAATACAAATCAGCATGTATCTTTTCTTAGAATGTTAGCGCGTGGTGCTTCCATTGATATTGACGGTGTCTATTCTAATCCGGCCGGTTTGGCCTTCTTGCCGGAAGATGGTCTCTATTTGTCTTTGAATGGACAAAGTGCTTATCAGACCCGTAACATAAAAGCGACATTTCCCTTG
>ENA-OQCP01001155-OQCP01001155.1-human-gut-metagenome-genome-assembly--contig:-NODE-1155-length-10459-cov-1.772164_pt1 | contig 10459 bp, 12 predicted proteins | sample MGYA00242760_ERZ504583 | MGnify/ENA primary metagenome ERZ504583 (study PRJEB26092, sample SAMD00036308) | human gut metagenome | host: Homo sapiens | study: EMG produced TPA metagenomics assembly of...
GGCGGTACCGTCTCCGTTTACCAGAAGCACGGCTCGGAAGATGAATCCTTATATTCCGGAGAAGCAGATCATTGTGGATGTTGCAAAGGGAATAGAGGAGGACACTCTGATGACCCTGTCACAGCAGATCGAGCAGGAGATTCCGCAGGCAGATGTAGCGGTATTGTCAGGGCCAAGCCATGCAGAAGAGGTAGGACGAGGACTTCCAACCAGTGTGGTTATCGGTGCAAAGACAAAAAAGACAGCAGAGTACTTGCAGTCCGCATTTAACAGTAAAGTATTCCGTGTGTATACAAGTCCTGACATGCTTGGAATCGAGCTTGGAGGTTCTCTTAAGAATGTCATCGCACTTGCGGCAGGAATTGCAGATGGTCTCGGCTATGGAGATAATACAAAGGCGGCTCTGATCACACGTGGTATTGTTGAGATCGGAAGACTTGGCGTGAAGATGGGCGGCAAGTTCGAGAGCTTTTGTGGACTTACCGGAATCGGTGATCTGATTGTTACTTGTGCCAGTGTTCATAGCCGTAATCGTAAAGCCGGTTACTTAATGGGACAGGGCAAGTCCATGGAAGAGGCTATGAAGGAAGTAAACATGGTTGTTGAAGGTGTCTATTCTGCGAAAGCAGCTGCAAAGCTTGCACAGAAATATGAAGTTCCAATGCCGATCGTAGATGAGATCAACAAGGTTCTTTTTGAAGGAAAGGATCCAAAACAGGCAGTAGATGATCTGATGCTTCGCGAGTCTAAGATTGAGAACTCTTCTCTTCTCTGGGAAGAATAAGAGAACGAAACGAATATAAAATTAAAAGTCATACCCCTTTGTCTGGCTGCATACATTGGTATCAGCAGAACAAGGGGGTATTTTTATGGATTCATTTCAGGTATACAAGGATATGAAAGCACGGACAAACGGAGAAATCTACATCGGAGTTGTGGGGCCGGTTCGGACAGGCAAGTCAACGTTCATCAGGCGTTTTGCGGAGCTTTTGATTTTGCCGAATCTTAAGGAAGAGCATGTAAAGCAGCGGACACAAGATGAACTTCCACAGGCAGCATCGGAACTACGATTATGACAACAGAGCCGAAGTTTGTTCCAAAAGAAGCAGCGGATGTAAAGCTTTCAGATGACATAGAGGTGAAGATCCGGCTGGCAGACTGTGTTGGTTCATGGTGGATGGGCGAATGGCCATACTGAGAATGGCAGGAGCGTCAGGTGAAGACACCATGGTATGACTATGAGATACCATTTACAAAGGCAGCCGAGATCGGAACACAAAAGGTAATACACGATCATGCGACGATTGGATTTGTTGTGACTACAGATGGAAGTGTGACAGATCTGCCAAGAGAAAACTATGTGGCAGCAGAAGAGAGGACAGTGAAAGAACTTCGACAGATTGGGAAGCCATTTCTTATTTTATTAAATTGCCAGAAACCGTATTCGAAAGAGACAGAACGTCTGAAATCAGCTCTTGAGGAGAAATATGCAGCACCTGTTTATCCGGTGAATTGTGAACAGCTCAAGGAAGACGACATTTATGAATGATGCGCCAGGTACTGTATGAATTTCCTGTCACGGAAATAGAATTTTATATTCCGAAATGGGTGGAAATGTTGTCACGCGATCACAGAATCAAAAAAGATCTGATTGAGAATGTGAAGAAGATTATGGCTCAGATGTCGGATCTGCGAAGTGTCTCCGGAAAAGACTGGAAGACAGAAGGTCCATACATAGACCAGATCCTGCTGGATCAGGTAGAGATGGACACAGGCAAGGTTATATTGCGGATTTCTTTCTGCCAGAAGTATTATTATGAAGTGTTGAGTGAGTTGACAGGAACTCAGATCCGCAGTGAGTATGAATTGATTTCTCTGATGAAAGAGCTTTCTTCTATAAAAGAAGAATTCAGTCAGATCAAGGATGCATTTGCGGATGTGAAGATGAAAGGCTACGGAGTAGTCAGCCCGAAGAAAGAAGAGATTCACCTGGATGAGCCGGTAATCATCAAGCAGGGAAGCAGATATGGAGTAAAGATCCGTTCCGAGGCACCATCGATCCATATGATTCGTGCGAATATAGAAACGGAGATCGCACCGATCGTGGGAAGTGAGAAACAGGCAGAAGACCTTGTTGCATATATAAAAAAGAGAGCGAAGGTCCACAAGGCGTCTGGGGAACAAATATTTTCGGCAAATCAATCGAAGATCTTGTAATGGATGGTATGCGTAACAAAATTACGCTGATCAACGAAGAAAGTCAGGTAAAACTGCAGGATTCTATGCAGAAGATCGTAAATGACAGCAATGGTGGTCTGGTCTGCATTATTATATAGTGATCGTGAGCTTTTTTTTTTACAGGGAAATATGATAAGATAAACAGTAAGTAAAATATGCAAAAGAAAGCGAGGAATTCAGTGTTGCTGAATCACCAACAGAGAAAGATTCTTGAATTATTGTGTAAAACAGAACATGTGACTGCGAGTGAACTGGCCGGTCAGCTTGGAATTGGCGTGAAGACGGTAAGAGTCAGGATCAAAGAACTGAATCCGGAGCTTGAGAAGAATGGGATCCAGATTTTATCAAAGTCCAGGTACGGATATTATTTGGATTCAAGACAGCCGGAAGGTATCGAAGGACTGCTGAATCGAGGGAGAATGAAGATCCGGTGATTCCTTCGAACAATCAGGAGAGAGTGCATTTTCTCCTTGCATATCTTCTGAACAGAACGGAATATATCAAGTCAGAGGAGTTGTGTGATTTCCTTTACATTTCTAAAGGAACGCTGACGAATACACTCCGGCAGGTTGAGGAAACTTATCAGAAGTATGGTATTACAGTTCATAAGAAGCCGGGATATGGTATCCGTGTGGAAGGCAGCGAATTTAATCTGCGTCAGTGCATGGTAGATGTCTTTGTAAAGCAGGACAGTCTGGAAGGAATCGGAAGACGTCATCAGACGGATGAGATCGAGACACTGGGGAAGATGGTCTATCAGTGCCTGAAGAAATATGAAATCGAACTTCTGAGATTACTTACAATGACTTGTGGAACATATTTATGTGGCGATGCGAAGAATCCGTCAGGAGAAATAATGTTTGAACCGCAGGCAGCGGATATGCTTGGAAGAAAAGAGAAGCAGTTTGTGGAAGAATTGACAGAACTGGTGGGAGCGCATTATCAGATTCGTTTTTCTCAGGATGAGAAGAATTATCTGACGCTGCAGCTTGCGGGAAAGGTTTATATCGACAGTGAATGGAATGAAGATTCGAAAGAACAGGAAAATTTCGTGATGCAAAGCGAGATCGACCGTCTTGTTACGGAGATGTTGGATATGATCTACCGGGAATTCCATGTTGATTTCAGGAATGATTTTCATCTGCGTATGAAGCTGAACCGACATATGGTTCCGTTTGTCCTTCGTATGAAATATCATATGATCCTGCGTAATCCGATGCTGGAGGAGATTCGCAAGAATTATGTGCTTTCTTATACGATGGCATCCCAGGCGGCAATTGCATTAGGAGAATACTTTCAGCAGTCGATTTCAGAAGATGAGATTGCGGATTGGCAGAGATTTTGAGTTGGCATTGGAGCAGCAGGAGAATGAACAGAAGAAGTTTTCAATTCTGATCGTATGTGTATCTGGAAAGACGAGTTCAGAAATTCTCAGATATAAGTACAGCAAAGAATTTAAAGAGTATATTGAAAAGATTTATGTATGTAATCTTTATGAGCTGGAGAACTTTCCGTTTGAAAAAGTGGATTATGTATTTACAACGGTACATATCTCTTCTTATGTACCGGTACCAATCTTAGAGATTGGTTCATTTCTGAAGGACAATGACATTGACAGAGTGAGAAGCTTTTGTAAGAGAGAGTAAGGATTTTCTACAGAAATATTTTAAGAAAGAATTATTTTTTACGGATGTGGAAGGAAAGACGAAGGAAGAGGTTTTAAAGAATCTGTGCCGGAAGGTTGAGCAGGAGAAGGGGCTTCCAGAGACATTTACTGCATCTGTTTTGAAGAGAGAGGAACTTACACCGACAGATTATGGTAATCTGGTGGCGCTCCCACACCCGGAATGCGCATTCCAGGAACGTGCTTTTGTTGCAGTGGCAGTTCTGAAAGAACCGATATTCTGGTTCCGGCAAAAGGTGCAGGTTGTATTTTTGACGGCGATCGGAAGGGAAGAGGATGAGAATCTGCAGCAGTTCTATGAGGCGACGACGGATCTGATCCTTCGTCCGGCAGATGTACAAAATCTGATCCGCCATCCGGATTATGACAGGTTGATCCAGCTGTTGCGCAGAGCAGAAGAGTAATATGTATTTACTTTTCCTGACGGGAGTGAACAGTAACTCAAAAGTGACCACATTCATTGTGGTCATTTTTTGATTGGAGTTTTTTGAAAATATATGTTAAATTAAGGTCAGTCGAGGGACAGGAAAGGAAATGACGATGAGACATCTAACATTGATCTGTATGGCAGGTATTTCAACGAGCCTCTTAGTGAATAAGATGAAACGGTTGATTCGGAATGAGAATCTTGAGATTGCAGTCACAGCGATGTCGGAACGTGCATTTCAGGGTTACACAGGTCAGACAGATGTTCTGCTGCTTGGTCCGCAGCTGGGACATCGGTTCGAAAGCCTAAAAGAACAGTATGAGTCCAAAGGCATCCACATAGACAGGATTGATCCGGAGCATTTCGGAGCAATGGATGCGAAGGCTGTACTGGAGCAGGCATTTCCAGACCTGTCTGGACAAATAGGTGATAAATAAAATGAATTAAAGATAGGAGAGAATGTATCATGGCAAAATTTACTTATGTAGTACAGGACAACGAAGGAATTCACGCAAGACCGGCAGGAATGCTTGCAAAAGAAGCAAAAGCTCTTGAGGGAGTTAAGGTTACAATCGCTGGAAACGGAAAAACAGCTGATGCTACAAGACTGATGGCTATCATGGCAATGGGTATCAAAAAAGGTATGGAAGTTGAAGTAACAGTTGAAGGTGAGAACGAAGAAGCTGCAGCAGCTAAGATGGAAGAGTTCTTCAAAGCAAACCTGTAAGAGAAAGTCATACATATACTCATTTGATTTCTAGTTAAGAAAGATGTTTTAACAGATCGAAAATAAGGATTAGCCCTCCGAAAGAAAGATCTGTCAGGACATCTTTTTGCTTTTATCGAAATTTCTTGCGGTTGCACAAAAGTTTATTGTTCTGTATAATGAGAAAGTACGAGTGGAGATAATAGCAGGATTAAGAAGGGGCAGACAGAAGATGAGAGCGGTTATTTATCATTAGATACAGGGCATATAAGCGAAAGCAGATGTGGCAGCGGCAGCATCACTCAAAAGAATGCTGGAGCAGGTTGGAATTGAAGTCCGGGCAGCAAAAGCATTTCCAGAGGATAAAGAAATGTTGAAAACAGTGCTCTGTAAGCTGGCAGATGCGGAAATGGTTGAACTGGTTCTGACAACCGGAGCGGTTGGTTTCCTGGAGAAGCATTGTGCGCCGGATGCTGTGAGGGAGACAGCAGACCGTCTGCTTCCAGGTATTCCGGAAGCACTCAGGGCTTATAATCTTCGTCATACAAAGAAAGTGATTCTGGATCGTTCAGAGGCTGGGATCAGAAAGAAGACATTGATGATCAATCTGCCGGAGAGTGCCAAGATGGCAAAGGAAGATCTGGAATATATACTTCCGGAAGTGGTACAGGTGATAGACACTTTTTCATTAAGATAAAAACAGAAGAATGGAATAACAGGAGAGATTGAAAATGCTGGTAAAAATATATACAGATGGTGCAGCGCGCGGAAACCGGACGGACCGGGCGGATATGGAACAGTGCTTGAGTATGTCGACACGAAAGGGCAGCTTCATAAGAAAGAATTGTCCCAGGGATATGAGAAGACAACGAATAACAGAATGGAGCTAATGGCTGTAATTGCAGGTCTGGAGGCTTTAAACCGTTCCTGTGAAGTAGAAGTCTATTCGGATTCACAATATGTTGTAAATGCGTTTAACCAGCACTGGGTAGACGGCTGGATCAAGAAGGGATGGAAACGCGGGAAGAATGAACCGGTGAAGAATGTAGACCTTTGGAAACGTCTGTTAGAAGCAAAGCAGAAACATAGCGTAACATTTCACTGGGTAAAGGGGCATGATGGACATCCGCAGAATGAAAGATGCGATGAGCTTGCGACAACTGCAGCAGATGGAACAAATCTTATCGTAGATGAAGGGCTGTAAGAATTCGAAAATGATGAGTGAACAGTAACTTGATTAATAAAAATCAAGAAGAAAATCTTGAAAACAGTGGACAACAGAGAGATTTCTTAGTATAATTGAAAACTGTGTTGAGTAAGACAGACAATCGCGGCTGCAAGTGCCGAAAGGCCGCAGGTGAGGAAAGTCCGGGCTTCATAGGGCAGGATGCCGGATAACGTCCGGTGGAGGTGACTCCCAGGCCAGTGCAACAGAAATAAACCGCCTGTGCATTTTGTGCAGGTAAGGGTGGAAAGGCAGTGTAAGAGACTACCGCCTTGCTGGTAACAGGAAGGGCACATGTAAACCCCATCCGAAGCAAGACCGAATATAAGCAATGTGGCTGCCCGTCACGCTTAAGGTGGGTCGCTTGAGCGCAGCGGTAACGCGGCGCCTAGATAGATGATTGTTCAACGACATAACCCGGCTTATCGTTTTGCTCAATCAATGGAGGGAGTTTCTGTTTAGAAACTCCTTTTGTATTTTAGTTATTAATAATGCGGAAGAAGTCATTTGAGATAGATTCTTTTGCAAGAGACAGACAACGGAGGAATTAAGACATGGGAATGAAAATTAATGCAGAATTACCATTACCTGCAAACCTGAAGGCGGAATACCCGCTTCCGAAAGAACTGGCAGAGATCAAGAAGAAACGTGATGCGGAGATTCGGGAGATTTTTGAAGGAAAATCCGATAAATTTGTTGTTATCGTGGGACCATGTTCCGCAGACAATGAAGATTCTGTGTGCGACTATGTGAATCGTCTTGCAAAAGTGAACGAGAAGGTATCAGACCGTCTGATGATCATTCCTCGTATTTATACAAACAAACCACGTACAACAGGAGAAGGATATAAGGGAATGCTCCATCAGCCGGATCCGGATCAGGCTCCAAACCTTCTTGAGGGTATCATTGCAATCCGCAGAATGCATATCCGCGCGATCAAAGAGACAGGACTGACATCCGCAGACGAGATGCTTTATCCGGAGAACAGAAGCTATCTTGACGATATCCTTTCTTATGAGGCAATCGGTGCCCGTTCGGTAGAGAACCAGCAGCACCGTCTGACAGCCAGTGGAATGGACATTCGGTTGGTATGAAGAACCCGACCAGTGGAGACTTTTCAGTTATGATGAACTCCGTAATTGCTGCTCAGAACTCTCATAACTTCATTTACAGAGGAATGGATGTTACAACAGAAGGAAATGATCTTGCACATGTAATTCTTCGTGGTGGTGTTGACAAATATGGAACCTGTATTCCGAACTACCATTATGAGGATCTTGTCCGTCTGGTAGATGTTTATGCGAAGAAAGACCTGAAAAACCCGGCAGCGATCATTGATGCGAACCATTCCAACTCCAATAAGCAGTTCAAAGAACAAATTCGTATTGTCAGCGAAATTCTTCACAGCAGAAGATACAATGATGATGTGAAGAAGATGGTCAAGGGAGTTATGATCGAGAGTTACATTGAAGAAGGAAATCAGAAGATCTGCGATCATATGACTTACGGAAAATCTATTACAGATCCATGTCTGGGATGGGAAGATACAGAGAAGCTGATTTACAAAATTGCAGAAGAGTGTTAAATTTATAAGAGCCAGGATAGATACCACATATGGTAACTGCTCTGGCTCTTATATTAGATGTGGGAGTCAATCCCACATCTGATATAGATAGATAAACGATGGATTATCTGCGGCTATATTTTTCCTCGCAGTACTGGCATCTGTATACCTGATTCTCTTCATCAGTCAGTACAAATACATGATCAAGTCCCTGCTCGATTGATGTGATACATCTTGGGTTCTTGCAGCGGATCACATTTTTGATCTTCTTAGGAAGAGTCAGAGGTTTCTTGGAGATGATCTCTCCGTTTTCAATAATATTTACAGTAATGTTGTGATCGATGAATCCGAGAATATCAAGATCCATGAAATCGATCGGGCATTCAATCTTCATGATATCTTTTTTGCCCATTTTATTACTTTTTGCATTTTTGATGATGGCAACACAGCAGTCTAATTTATCCAGGTGAAGGTATTTATAAATCTCCATGCTTTTGCCGGCTTCAATGTGGTCAAGAACGAATCCTTCAGAGATGCGTCCTACAGTTAATGTATTTTCTAACATTTTGTTACCCCTTTCGTACTATGAAATATGATTATATTAGTCAACGTGAATATCCAAAAGTGTAAGGATCAGAGCCATACGCACATATACTCCGTACTGAACCTGACGGAAATAAGCAGCACGTGGTCATCATCAACGTCAACAGAGATTTCATTTACACGCGGAAGCGGATGAAGAACATACATGTCTTCCGGAGCGAGTTTCATTTTCTGTTTGTCGAGAATGTAGAAGTCTTTCATACGCACGTAGTCTTCTTCATTGAAGAAACGTTCTTTCTGAACACGTGTCATGTACAGAATATCAAGTTTTGGCATTGCTTCTTCCAGACGTACAACTTCTTCGTAAGGAATGTTCATCTTGTCAAGTACATCATGACGGATGTATTCCGGAAGTCTTAATTCTTCTGGAGAGATCAGTACAAAACGGATGCCTGTGTATCTTACGAGTGCTGTGATCAGTGAGTGAACAGTACGACCGAATTTTAAGTCTCCGCACAGACCGATTGTCATGTTGTCAAGTCTGCCTTTTACGTTAAGGATTGTGAGAAGGTCTGTCAGTGTCTGTGTCGGGTGCTGGTGTCCACCGTCTCCTGCGTTGATCACCGGAATTGTGGAATGCTGGCATGCAACCATCGGAGCACCTTCTTTTGGGTGTCTCATTGCACAGATATCTGCGTAGCAGGAGATTGTACGGATTGTATCAGATACACTTTCTCCTTTTGCAGCAGAACTGGAGTTTGCGGAAGAGAATCCCATAATGCTTCCTCCAAGGTTCAGCATTGCAGCTTCATGGCTTAAACGTGTGCGAGTACTTGGCTCATAGAATAAAGTCGCAAGTTTTTTTCCGTCGCAGGCATGTGCGTATTTGTCAGGATGTGCCTCAATATCCTGCGCAAGTTTCAACAGTTCGTCCAGTTCTTCCACTGAGAAGTCCAGTGGGCTCATTAAATGTCTCATAAGTAACCTCCTTGTGTGATTGAATCACATTATTTATATTCTAGTAGATCAGTAACGGCTTTTCTCTTAGGTGCTTGCGGATCATCATCCGGCCAGCCGACTGCAATCAGAGCTGCCAGTTCCCTCTCTGGCGGAATCTCTAAAAGTTCTGTAATTTTTTCTTCATCAAAGATGCCCATGATCACAGTACCAAGTCCCTGTTCTTTTGCAGCAAGACAGAAAGACTGGCAGGCAACACCAACGTCAAACATCTGCCATCTGTCCCCCTTTTTTTGTGCTGTAGGATCCGTCACGTTCAAAACCGGATCTGTTTTTGATAAAAGTAACAGCAACCAGCATAGGAATTTGACGAATAATATTAGAATTGTAAACAGGGGTATAATCATCAGCGATCTTTTGAGAATAGAGGGGTCTTCAATTGCAATATAACGAGTGATTTGTGTGTTTTTCCAAGATGGAGAATAGGAAGCAATAGAAATAATAGAATCAATAATAGAATGATCAATATGATCAGGTTTATATTTTCTTATGCTTCTGCGCATCTTGATACAATCAGAAACGTTCATTTGTATACCTCCCAATGTTTTATTCGAGACGCTTGAATCAGATAAAAACCGATTGTTCTCGTATTCCATACTATGATATACTAAAACGAGAAGATTTTCAACAGGAAAATAAACTTTTTTCAAAGGATAGATTTTGAGAAAAAAATGTATTATACTTGGTACTGTTCATGCAGTGTTTTTACTATGTTAATTGTGTTACAGATTAGTAAAAAGAGATGCAGTATGGATGGAGTTTTTAGTAAGGAGAAGTTAGGATGGCAACACTTGAAGAACTGAGAGTAGAGCTCGACAAGATAGATAACCAGATGGTGGAACTTTATCAGAAGAGAATGAATGTCTGCCGTGAGGTTGGAGATTATAAGGTGAAAGCCGGACGTAAAGTGTATGACCGGCAGCGGGAGCAGGAGAAACTTGCAGATGTGGCATCAAAGGTTGAAAATGATTTTGATAAGAACGGAGTTCGTGAATTATATACGCAGCTGATGTCTATGAGCAGAAAACTGCAGTATCAGAAGCTCGTAGAAGCAG
>ENA-OQCP01001156-OQCP01001156.1-human-gut-metagenome-genome-assembly--contig:-NODE-1156-length-10452-cov-9.391574_pt1 | contig 10452 bp, 11 predicted proteins | sample MGYA00242760_ERZ504583 | MGnify/ENA primary metagenome ERZ504583 (study PRJEB26092, sample SAMD00036308) | human gut metagenome | host: Homo sapiens | study: EMG produced TPA metagenomics assembly of...
CGCCACCAAGGTAGCGGCGGACGGCAAGACCTTCACCGTGCGCACCGGCGACCTGATCGCCGCGCTCGGCGGGGCCGACGCCTTACCGCGGGCGCCGCGTGGTCGCGTGTACAACGCGCCGCTCAACGGCGCGTGCAACCACGGCATCGCGAAGGGCAACCCCAACGAGGTCTACCTGCGCTACCCGCGCTCCCCCTTTGCCGACCAGTCCGGCGAAGCCGGATTCACCCGCACGCCGAGCGATGACGCGACCGCCTACACCTGGGATCTCGCGCTCACCAAGCGCAGCAGCGACGGCGACAAGCCGCTTGCCGGGGCGGTCCTGAGCATCGCCGACGACCGCGGTCGCACACTGTCGGCCAACGGCACGTGGGATGCGGAGGGCAAGGCCACCGTCACCACGGGCGAGGACGGCCGCGTGACCGTCTCGGGCGTGGACTCGGGCAAGCTGGAGTCCGCGAGCTCAAGGCGCCCAAGGCTACACCGCCTTTGAGGCGCGCGCTCCGTGACGGTTAAGGCCGAGGGTCTGGACGTCGACCAGGTGGCCGCCGCCAAGCCCAAACTCACCATCACGGCCGAGTCGCCCCTGCGCGCCGACAGCGCGGACGGGTCGACGGGCAGCCTGGAGGCGTCGCTCATCAACACGCCCACCAGCACACCCCCTAGCATTACCACCGGAGGCTTTATGCCCTCGACTGGCGATATGGCAATGTACGCCGCGGCCGCCGCAGCGGTCGCCGGAGCCGCGCTCATCGTGGTCGCGCTCCTGGTCAAGCGGGGAGGTGGCAGCCATAAAGAGTAGCTGGCAGCCCCACAGAGAGCGGGGCGAGACGTAGCGAAGTAGATGCTGAGATACAAACAGATGATGACCGATCAAATGAGAACCAATCGGAAAATGGAGGAAAAGAAGATGAGCATGAGCAAGAACATCGCACGCCTGGCAGTAACCGCCGGCCTCACAGCAGCGCTGAGCTTCGGCGGCGTCATGGCGCCGGTGACCATGGCGTTTGCTGCTGAGGGCGGCTCAACTGTGACGTTCAGTGATTCCGATTACGCCAAGTCGTCTACCTACAAGGCATTCAGATCTTCAAGGCTAAGGTGACTACGACTAACGGAACCACGACGGTGAGCGGCATCGAGTGGGGCGGCGCCGATACGACTGAGCAGAAAGCGATCCAGCAGGCTGTTGTTAATGCAATTCAAACTGAAAAAAGAGATTACAACAGCACGAACGCTCAGGATGCAGCCGACTATCTGAGTGCAAATGCCCACGTCTCGGGGACGTCCGAGCAAGTCAAAAACGATAATGTACTGAGTCTGATTGCTGCCAATCTTGAAAAGAACACTACGCTTACTTGGAAGGAAACGTCGGCAAACAGTGCCCAGCTTACTGATCTCTCTGCTGGTTACTGGCTGTTCCTTACTAAGACGCCTGGTAAGCCTGACGGAAAGTCTACCGACGCGTTTACGGCTCCTGTGTATGCTGTGATTGACGGCACCAACGCAACAACCATTAAGCCCAAGAAGAGCGTCCCCACGGTCGAGAAGAAGATCCTCGATGATGCTGACGCTACGAAGGCGACGGGTATCAAGAGCTCAAAAGCATGGAAAGACGTTGCTGACTCCCAGATCGGCCAGGAGGTGAACTACAAGCTTACCGGCAAGATTGCCAGCAACTACGCCACCTTTGACGCGTATGCTTACAAATTCACCGATAATCTTTCGACGGGTCTGGATTATGTCGGTAACTCAGTCGAGGTGTACGCCCTGAACAACAACACCTACACTAAGATTAGCTCGACTTCCTATACGGTTAGCTTCCAGAATCAGAAACTTACCGTTGACTTTCCTGTTGACAACAACGGTAATAAGGGTTTGAAGTCTGCCATTGCTGACGGTACTGGCACCCTCAGCATTGATGAGAACACCGAGATCGTTGTCTTCTACAAAGCCAAGCTTAACAAGAACGCTGTTATCGGCAACAACACCGCAGCGAACACCGTGGGTGGCAACCCCAACACCGTCACGCTCACGTACTCCAATAACCCGTATGGCATTGACACGGGCGAGACGATCGGGGACACCGTCGCCGACTTCGCCTTCAAGCTCAATCTTAAGAAGGTCGACCAAGGCACTGAGAAGGGTCTTGGAGGTGCTGTGTTCACTATCCAGTCTAACGATGATAATACCCAGGGTCAGTACATCGCTTCGAAAGACGACGCTAACGCTCACGTTGTCGCGGGCCAGCTCGTGTCTGTTACCAATCCCAACGAGCTTCCCGAGTATGTTAAATTTACGTCCAGTAGTGATGAAAGCAACAAGGGAATGATTGAGGTCAAGGGCCTTGATGCTGGCTCCTATACGGTGACCGAGATTGCTACCCCCGACTCCAATTATAAAACTACGGCCGGCCCCTTCACCTTTACCATCAGCCCGACCTATAACGACTTGAAGACGAAGGTGACGACCCTTGAGGCAAAGGTGTCTAAGGCAGACGAGAAACGCACCGACATCGCCTTCGGCAAGCTTGACGGTAATGCCGGCGACAATGCTCTTCATGGTACAGACGGCACCGGTACCAACGCCGCTGCCGGGGAGGTCACCATCAACGTCGGCAACACCAAGTCCGTCGGCCTCCCGCTCACCGGTCTCAACGGTGTGACCTTCACTTGGATCGCTGGTGGCGCGGTGCTGTGCATCGGCGTGGCGCACCTCATCCGCAGCCGTAAGCAGGCTGAGGAGTCCGAGCAGGAGTAACGCTCACTCACCCATCCCTTTGGCAGGTGGGATGTGATGGCCATGAGACTTGCGGACACTTTTCTCGTCCATCCACGTTCTTGCTTTGCCATTCTCTTTTCGGGGCAGACTCCGCACTGGAGTTTGCCCCGTTCTTTTTGGACAACGCAGACAGCCTCCATCGTCCGATGCGAGCACGTTCGTCATCGCGTTTCTTGACTCGTATGAGGTTCGGTTTAAGGTCCGTAGGCGCACGCGCGGTGCGGACGGTAGAAGGCATTTGCGCCGTAAGCGCAAATAAGAATGCCCGGGGTTAGAGGCCCGGGCATTTAACAACACCGGAAACTGGTCGCCCGCGCTTTCGATCACTTACGCGGGGTGCGTCGTTTCCTGTAGCTATTGTATCCCGAATCGCCCCGCCGATCCGGGACATTTTGAAAACGCAAACACGTCGGGCAAACCCGGACAATGCAGCCAGGCTCTGCTGGGTGAGGAATCGTGCTTGTAAGTATCGAACAAATGTTTGTCAAAATAGCGTTTACCAGCTGTGAACGCATACGCTCGCAGTAAAATGGCCTTGCGACGCATCCCGTGCGCGGGCGGCCGACGACTCGATCGGAGGTTCCCAAATGCCGAAATTCCTTAACGCGCTCGCCGCCCTCGCGGCGGTTGGCACGTTCGTCATCGCGTTTCTCGACTCGTATGAGGTTCGGTTTAAGGTCCGTAGGCGCACGCGCGGTGCGGACGGTAGAAGGCATTTGCGCCGCAACAAGCGCAAATAAGAATGCCCGGGGTTAGAGGCCCGGGCATTTAACAAAACCAGAAAACTAGGCCGCCCGCGCTTTCGAACACTTACGCGGGGTGCATCGCTTTCTATTGACATTGTATCCCGAATCGCCCCGTCGATTCGGGACATTTTGAAAACGCAAATATGGGCTTATGCACGAAAGGAATCTCGTCAATTCCGAGAATTATGTATAATTCCAATATAAACTGGAATCGAACGAAAACAATGGAAATGAACGAAGCGCTAATCTACTTACAAGAAGCATTAGGCCTCTCCGCCAAGACCAAAACTTGGCCTGGATCCGCACGCTTGCCGCTGCATCTTCGGGCGATCGAGGTCCGCGCTGTTGACACAAACGGTTTTTCGTTTTTGCTTGCAAGTTTGCCTACTGGCGTCGGGCTTCCCGAGGCTAAGAGGTCTATAGTCAGCTAGCCTTGCGTGCGGAGACTCCGGTTGTCGTTTCGTTTCCTGATGCCGATGCACGTCAGCGCAAGGCATTGGTCGCACAAGGGATTCCCTTTGTCTGCCCCGGTAGACAGGCTTTTCTTCCATTTATGGGCACAGCTTGCACGGAGAGGGGCGGTGCCCGGTTTCGCAATCACGCGACCAAGATGTCACCCAACGCGCAGGCTGCCGCAATCTGGGGAGCAGCCCAGGAGCCATATCGTCCCTATGACCTTTGTCGTGCGCTTGGGATTTCGGCAAGCCGCGCGAGTGAGGCCATAACCGAGCTTGTTGACAGGGGGCTCGCGAGGCGCGAGCGTCACGAGCGACGTGTCGTCGTGTTCCCTGTTGCCGTTGATCTTCTGCTTAGCGAGCACATGGCAGAGCTCTCCTCGCCTGTCTCGAAGGTCTTTTTTGCAAGGAAGACGCCGCAGATCGACTATCTTGTTGACGCCGGGGAGACGGCGCTCGCTGCGCGTTCGATGCTCGCTGCGCCGGGCATGGAACAAAAGGCCGTCTTAAGAAGTGCATGGCGTCAACTGAGCGACCTCGAAGTCGCAGATGGGGAGTTGCCGGATAACGAAACGGCGATGATCCAAGTGTGGCGCTATGTGCCCGTGTTTGCCGGCTCCTCCCGTGTCGACGACATTTCGCTTGCGCTATCTTTGGCGGCAATCGACGATGAGCGAATTCAGCTCGAAGTCGATCGCATGTTTGGAAAGGAATATCCATGGCAAGAAGCGCTGTAGAAGGTCTCCAAGAATTTCAGCAGCATATGCAAGAAGCTGCAGGATCGTATGCTCTTATCGGCGGCACGGCATGCGACATTTTGCTCGCGGAGGCGGGACTTCCGTTTAGGAGGACTCACGATTTTGATGTGGTAATTGTCGCCGATGACCGGTTGCCTCAGACGGCAGAAGCTATATGGACTTTGGTGCGTGATGGCGGCTACCGCTGCGGCTGGGGCGAAGGCAAAGGTTCATGTTTTTATCGGTTTACAGAGCCTAAGAGGCCGGGTTACCCCCATATGATCGAACTCTTCGCGAAGTGCCCCGACTTTCTAAAGGGTCGTGAGGGGATTGATGTGGCGCCAATTCACGTTGATGAAAACATAAGCAGTCTTTCGGCAATTTTGTTGGACGATGCTTACTACAGCTTGTTCCTTCAGGGAATTCGGACCGTAGACGGCGTTTCGGTCCTGGGTACGGAATACATTGTCCCGTTCAAAGCGAAGGCGTATCTCGACCTAAAAGCTAGAAGGGAGGCGGGGGAGAATGTTGATTCGCAGAAGGTAAAAAAGCATAAACGCGATGCGCTGAGGCTTGCTCAGCTGCTCGGCGAGTCGGAAGGTGTCGACCTGGGCGGAGAACTGAAGGACGATATGCTTGCGTTTGTCAAAGATTGTGAGGTAGGCGACGTCAATCTGAAACAGATCGGGGTTGCGGGCGTAACGATGGTGCAGTTGCTCGAGACGATGAAAGCAACATATGGCTTGATTGGTTGAGTGGGGTTACGCGGCCCGGACGGTGCAGTCTAGCTGCGTTGTCCGGCGTACGAGCCCGCGAATCGGCTATTATTTGTTTAGACAACTTGAGTTGTAGAGGAGTGACCGGCGATGGTGCAGGGCGCCAAACATATGAAGAGCAATAACGCCGCGGACAACGGCGGCTCAAGCCCTCAGCCAAACCTCAACCAAAGCCAAGTCCAAGCGCCGCCGCAAGCGACTGCCGCGCTGGGCCGACCGTCTCATCACCATCGTCATCATCCTTATCGGCGTGGGCCTTATGACCTGGCCGTGGATCTTGGACCGGCTCGAGGCCTCGGGCGTGTTCAACCAGATCAGCACCGTGTCCAGCACCGTGGACGCGCTCTCTGCCGAGGAGCGCGAACGCATCTTGCTCCAGGCGCGCTCCTTTAACGAGCAGCTGGCGGGCGAGGCCACCGAGCTTCCAGCCGACCAGATCGAGCCCTACGCTCAGCAGCTCATCTTTGACCGCGACCCCATGATGAGCTGGGTCGAGATCCCCTCCATCGACGTGAGCATGCCCATCTACCACGGCACGAGCGAAGAAGTCCTCATGGCGGGCGTCGGCCACCTGGAGGGCACGAGCCTGCCGGTGGGCGGCACCTCGACGCATTGCGTGCTCACCGCGCACTCGGGCATGCGCAACCTGAGCATGTTCGACGACATCCACTCGCTGGAGCCCGGCGACCTGGTGCTGCTGCACACCATGAACAAGACGCTCGCCTACAAGATGGTGGACTCCGAGGTGGTGCTGCCCGAGGAGATGGAGTCGCTGACCATCGAGCCCGGCGCCGACAAGGTGACGCTCGTCACCTGCACGCCCTACGGCGTGAACGACCATCGTCTGCTGGTGCATTGCGTGCGCACCAAGTACAACAAGAAGGACGTCGACAAGCAAAAGTCGCTGGCCGGCCGCCACTGGGGCAAGCGCGAGTTTGCCGTGCTCATTGTGGTCGTAGCCATTGTACTGTTGCTGCTGGACATCGTGATCCACGCGGTCCGCAAGCGCCGCAAGGTCAAGGCCTCGGCATAAGACATTCTCCAGAACCACCACATAGGGGACAGGCGCCTTTGCGGTGGTCGGGACTTCCAAACCATCACACATTCGATGAAATCGCGATTTTGACGAAAAGCGTCGAATGTTGTGATGGTTATCGTTGTGGGCGGGACGGTTATCGTTGTGGGCGGGATGGTTTTCGCTACGGACGGTGCGGTTTTGCTGCAGAATCGCCAGCCGCCGCCTGTCGACCGCCGCCCTCGTTACGTTTTCGCTGCATTTGGCTAAAGCACCTGCTCCAAGCGGCGTTGCCTTGTATACTAGAGCGGTTTATCTGTTATGCGGAAGGGAGCGCCTATGGCACTCAGCGAGAAAGACGTGCGCGGCATCGCCGAGTACGCAAAGATTGCACTGACCGATGACGAGCTCACCCAGATGACGTCCTACATGAATGACGCCGTCCAGATGCTCGAGCCCGTCCTGCAATATGACTTGCCCGACGTGGAGCCCACGTTCCATCCCATCGGAAGCCTGTCCAACGTGATGGGCGATGACCTGCGCGAGCCCGAGCGCGACCTGCCGCTCGACGTCGCGCTCGAAAACGCCGGCAGCGCGCGCGACCGCTACTTCCGCGTGCCGTCCATTTTGGGAGAGGGGGAGAGCGAGTAATGGCGCTAAGCTTCGATTCCCTTACCGCCGCCAGATCGCCGCAGGTGTTGCCGCCGGCGACTTTACCGCTACCGAGGTGGCACAGGCCTCCCTTGCCGCCATCGAGGCGCGCGAGGGCGGGGTCCAGGCATTCCTGCAGGTGGCGCCCGAGCTTGCGCTCGAGGCCGCCGCGCGCGTGGATGCCGACCGTGCCGCAGGCAAGCCGCTGCCCCCGCTTGCGGGCGTGCCGCTGGCCATCAAGGACAACATGAACCTCGTGGGCACGCGCACCACCTGCGCTTCCCGCATGCTCGGGGACTACCAGAGCGTCTACACCGCCACCTGCGTCCAGCGCATGCTCGACGCCGGCTGCCTGCCCATGGGCAAGGCCAACATGGACGAGTTTGCCTTTGGCAGCTCCACCGAGAGCTCGGCGTTCCACCGCACCAACAACCCTTGGGATACCGAGCGCGTGCCCGGCGGCTCCTCGGGCGGCTCCGCTGCCGCCGTCGCCGCGGGCGAGGTCGCGCTCTCGCTGGGCTCGGATACCGGCGGCTCCATTCGCCAGCCGGCGTCGCTGTGCGGCGTGGTGGGCTTTAAGCCACGTATGGCGCCGTGAGCCGTTACGGCGTGGTTGCCTTTGGCTCGTCGCTCGACCAGGTGGGCCCCTTTGGCCGCACGGTCGAGGATGTCGCGCTGGCCATGAACGCGCTTACCGGCGCGGGCCACGATCCGTATGACTGCACCAGCCAGGATTGCGCCGTCGACTTTACCGAGCATCTCAACGACAGCATCGAGGGCAAGCGCGTGGGCATTATCCCTGCGTTTATGGAGCCGAGGGTCTGACGCCCGAGGTCAAGGCCGCTGTTCAGCGCGCCGCCCAGGAGCTGCAGAACCAGGCGCCGAGCTGGTCGAGGTCGACCTGCCGCATCTGGACGCCGCCATCGCCGCCTACTACGTCATTGGCCCGGCCGAGGCGTTCTCCAACCTGGCCCGCTTCGACGGCATTCGCTACGGCTATCAGGAGGATGGCTGCGCCAACCTGTCCGACCAGAGCTCGCTGTCGCGCGCCCACGGCTTTGGTGCCGAGGCCAAGCGTCGCCAGATGCTCGGCGCCTACCTGCTCTCCTCGGGCGTGTACGACAAGTACTACTACGCCGCACAGAAGGCTCGCACACTCATCACGCAGGATTACGACGCCGCGTATGCCAAGGTGGACACCATCCTCATGCCCGCCTCGCCGCGCACGGCCTTTAAGTTTGGCGAGATCAGCGACCCCACGCAGATGTACCTCTCCGACCTGTACACCATCTCGCTCAACATTTGCGGCAACGGCGGTATCTCGGTGCCGCTGGGCCTGGGCGAGGATACTCAGCTGCCCGTTTCTGCCCAGCTGGTGGGACCTGCCTTTAAGGACCGTCAGCTGCTCACGTTTGCCCGCGCCCTGGAGCGCGGCTTTGCCGATGCCGCCACGGGTGCGCCCGCGCTTTCCGTCGCGCCGATTTTGCCGGGAAGGGAGGCGAGCTGTAATGAAGGAGCTTTCCGAGGTCCTGCAGGATTGGGAGGCCGTGATCGGCCTGGAGATCCACACCGAGCTCACCGCACTCGATACCAAGATGTTCTGCAACTGCAAGCTCAGCCACGATGACGAGCCCAACGCCAACGTGTGCCCGGTGTGCCTGGGCCTGCCCGGTGCCCTGCCGGTGCCCAACAAGCGCGCCATCGAGAGCATCGTCAAGGCCGGTCTCGCCACCAACTGCGAGATCCAGCGCCACTCGATGTTCTACCGCAAGCACTACTTCTATCCCGATATGGCCAAGAACTTCCAGACTACGCAGGTCCGGTCGCCTTTGCCATGTACGGTCACCTGGACCTGGACGTGACCGGTCGCGGTGCCGCCGAGCGCCCCGACTGCGCGTTTGGTGAGGCCGAGGCCCAGAGCCTGGCGAGCGCCTCGGCCAACGCCGAGGGCCTGTCCACGTCCATGACGTCGACCATGCGCGAGGGCAACCAGCGTGCCGGCCATCTGGCCAGCTACGATGCGTCCAACCTGCAGATGCCCGAGCGTCGCGAGGACGGTTCCTACACGGTGCCCATCCGCATCCTGCGCATCCACATGGAGGAGGACGCCGCCAAGATGGTCCACGTGGGCGGCGCCGAGGGCCGCATTACCGCCGCTGCCGAGTCGCTCGTCGACTACAACCGCTGCGGCACGCCTTTGATTGAGCTCGTGACTGAGCCCGATCTTCGTACGCCCGAGGAAGCGCGCCTGTTTATGGAAAAGCTCCGTCGCATCTTTGTGACGCTGGGCATTTCGGACTGCTCCATGGAGAAGGGTTCCATGCGCTGCGACGGCAACGTGTCGCTGCGTCGCCGCGGCGAGACCAAGCTGGGCACCAAGACCGAGCTCAAGAACCTCAACTCGTTTAAGAGCCTGCATGACGGCCTTGCTTACGAGATCTGCCGTCAGGCCGAGGTGCTCGAGGAGGGCGGAATCATCTATCAGGAGACCCGCCACTGGGAGCCCAGCCGTAAGCGCACCGTGGTTATGCGTGTGAAGGAGACGGCCGACGACTATCGCCTGTTCCCCGATCCCGATCTGGCGCCGTTCGATCTGGACGACGAGTTCATCGACCGCTGCCGTGGCGAGATTCCCGAGCTGCCCGATGCCAAGCGCGCCCGTTTTGAGACCGACTTTGGTATTAAGGCGGCCGATGCCGAGCAGATCGCGGGCGACCCCGAGTTTGCCGAGTTCTTTGAGGCTGCCGCTGCCGGTATGGCTGGCAAGGAGGCCCAGACGGTCGCAAACCTGCTGGTCAACGAGATGATCGCCTACCTTAAGGCGCGGGCGTCTCGCTGGCTGAGTCCGGCATCGCGCCGGCTCAGGTGGCGGCACTCGCCAAGCTGCTGGCGACCGATGCCATCAGCTCCAACCAGGCTCACGAGGTCTTTGAGGCCATGGCCCAGACCGGCGACGACCCCAACAAGATCGTCGACGAGCGCGGTATGCGTCAGGTGAGCGATGCCGGCGCGCTGCAGCCGATCGTGGACGAGGTACTGGCTAACTGTGCCGATCAGGCGCAGCAGTATCGTGACGGCAACCAGAAGGTCATCGGCTTTTTGGTGGGCCAGTGCATGAAGGCGAGCCGCGGCAAGGGCAACCCGAAGCTCTTCAACGAGTTGCTGAGAACGTCGCTCTCGTAAACGGGAACCGAGGGGCCGGGCGCAGGGCCTTGCCTCTCAATGAGTTCCGCACGAACAGGAGGCGCCAGTGCGCCTCGTCGTGAGTCAGGACTGTCCGAAATTGAGAGGCAG